>Ga0209358_10000098_pt1 | contig 77256 bp, 59 predicted proteins | sample LauGreFa1BDMLBSN_2_FD_187574 | JGI IMG/M metagenome (GOLD analysis project Ga0209358, IMG submission 187574) | Freshwater lake microbial communities from Lake Michigan, USA - Fa13.BD.MLB.SN (SPAdes) (version 2) | ecosystem: Environmental > Aquatic > Freshwater > Lake | place: Lake Michigan, USA... | reverse complement strand
TATGCCATAAATACTATATATCAATCTTTTTAGAAAAGACCATGGCAATAATTTCAATCCCAACATCAATCGGTGGCGTGTCAATTCCTGGAGCTGCACTTAAAGGTCCTTTGGGTAAATTGTTTGGTAATAAAAACAATGTAGAGATTTTATCTTATCCAAGAGATTTGCAGTCCGCAGCAAGAAACCATGTGGTTCAATTTCGAATCAATGAAGTACAACCTGTTGGATATGAAAAAGGTAAATCATATGGTTTTCCTGAAATATTTAAGGGTGTGGGAAATAGCGCAGAAAATATTGCAGATGCGGCAGTAGGAGGATTTAAAGGTAATGATTTTCTCGAAAAATCAATTGGTGCCGTTGGAGCTGTTGCGGAACAAACAAAAATAGCATTTACACAAAGAAAAACAAGACTTGTAGCTGGAATAAATTTATATATGCCAGACACATTAGAATTCACCAATGCAGCTGTATATAATCAGACAACTTTGCTTGAAGTTGCTTCAAGTGTATTGGAATCATTACATGATAAAGGTGCAAAAGGTTTTAGACCAGTTAATTTTGCCGCTGGCATAGCTGCAAGTACTATAGCAAAAGCACAAACAAATGCTGCAAAATTAGGTTTAGCTTCACAAGGCCTTGCACTCAATCCACAACAACAATTGATGTTTGATGGTATAGATTTCAGATCATTTCAAATGTCTTTTACTTTTACACCATTCTCAAAAGATGAGTCCACAACGGTAAAAAATATTGTAAAGATGTTTAAAACACATGCTGCGCCAAGGATTGTTACTGGTGCTGCTGGTATGTTTTTTATACCACCATCAACATTTAATTTGGAATTTTTCTTTAATGGTAAAGAAAATAAAAACATTGGTAAAGTTGCTGAATGTGTTATTGAAAGTATTGATGTGAACTATGCACCAAACGGATGGTCTTCACACACAGATGGTTCACCTGTTCAGACTACAATGTCGATTAGTTTTAAAGAAATAGAATTGATAGACAGGAAAATGATAGAAAGTGAAGGTTATTAAAATGCAATATTTTGATACACTTCCAAAGATGATTCTTACAAATGATAATGGTGTTTCTACCATTATGACAAATCTTATGGCCAGAGTCAGTATTGTGCCAGAGATTTTAAAGAATCCAATGGTATATTACAAATATGATGTACAAGATGGTGATACGCCAGAAATTGTTGCACACAAATATTATGATGATCCATATCGTTATTGGATAGTATTATTTGCAAACAAGATGTTGGATCCACAATGGGACTGGCCACTCAATTCATTACAATTCAATGAATATGTGAACGAAAAATATGGCAATACTTTGACTGATTTACATCATTACGAAAAAGTTATCACAAAAACCACCCGTGGAACAGATGATGACCAAACAGTAATAGAAAAATTCACCATTTCTGGTGAAGAATATGTGGGATTACTTTATTCACACCCCTTTGGCATTGACGAACTCAGAACATTTAAGCTTCCTTCCGATTTATATGCAAATGGTGCTTCATCAACAGCCAATTCAATGAGTTATTTGGATATCACCATACAACCAACACCAGTGACTAATTATGATTACGAACTCAATTTAAATGAATCTAAAAGAAACATTAACATATTAAATTCAAAGTATGTTGACCAATTAGAAAAAGAATTTCAAGATTTGATGAGTTAATATGGCCACAAATAATCCCACTTCAGTTGAAGCTTCTGGTGCTTATTCACCACAAGACTATTCTTTAAAAACACTTAATTTTTTAACAGCGAGTGGTAATAGAATAGAACTTAAAAAAATAATGTTGGAGTTTTCATATTATGAAGATATCTACACATTTGCAGCATCTGGTTATGTGACTTTACTTGATGCACAAGGTTTCATTGAACTTCTACAGTTATCGGGCAACGAATACCTTGAAGTGAATTTTGGTAAAATTAAAAATAGTCCCAACGGGAACAATCAAATTTTTAGGGTGTATAAGATTGGTGATAGGAAGCCTAGTGGTAATTATAACTCCGAAATATACAAATTATATTTTTGTTCAGAAGAATTGATGCTTTCGGAACAGACAAAGATAAGTAAGTCATATTCTGGTCAAAAAGTTTCTGAAATTGTTAAAGATGTATTAATAGAAAAACTTAAAGTCAAACCAAAAAACATCAATGTAATCGAAGAAACAACTGGTGTTTATGATTTTATTGTGCCAAAATTAAAACCATTTGAAACTATCAGTTGGGTATCAACATATGCAAGGCCCAAAAAACAAAACAGCACCGCTGATATGTTATTCTTTGAAACGAAAGAAGGTTTCAACTTCAGGTCGCTACAGTCCATGTACAAAGACAAGGTTTATGCAACCTACAAGTATGAACCAATGAACTTAGATAACAGAAAACAAGATTTTCAAGAAAAAGCATACAATGTGATTGACTATGAATTCTCCAAAACATATGATGCACTACAGGAGATTACGTCTGGTTCGTTTGCAAATAGGTTAATTTCAATTGACCCACTAACAAGGTCTTTCAATGTGACAGATTTTGATTATAACAAGATGAAAAACACGATGGAAAAATTGAATCCTGGTAGTATTTTGAATGAATTGAAAAATAGATTTGATAAAACATTGAATCAATCACCAGAAGGTGTACTGAAGGTTGCAACAGGCAATTCAAACCATGGAAATGTACCTTACATCAAAGAAAAAGAAGGTGGATTTGCAAAAGACATTTTTATTGAAACAATCTTACCACTTAGAACCGCTGCAATTTCATTGGCTAATTTTACCGCATTAAAGATGGCCGTGCCTGGTGATCCGGGACTAACAGCCGGTAAGGTAGTTGAATTCAATCTTTTCACACTAAAACCAACAAACAGTACAAAAGAACTAGATAAAGCTTATTCAGGTAAGTACCTTGTCACTGCGGTTAGGCACATTATTAATCAAACTGCATATCAGACAATTTTAGAAATGGCCAAAGAAAGCTTACCAAAAGCACAAGAAGGTGCAAATAATTCAGACAAGAATGTTAGACAGGCGATTACAGCATGATGAACAATTTTATTGGTAAAGACGGTTTTCATTGGTGGTTGGGTGTCGTTGAAGATAGATTCGACCCATTAGGATTAGGCCGGGTGCGTGTCCGTATGTTCGGTCACCACACAGACAACCTTGAAGAATTACCTACAGATGGTCTATCTTGGGCGTTACCGTGCCTACCACCTAATGTGTCAATGACTGACGGTGCACCTCTGGAGGGTGACTATGCGTTCGGTTTCTTCACTGATGGTGAATCTAGTCAAGCACCTGTCATTATTGGTATATTTCCAGGTATACCAAAAAATGGACCAAACCCATCTAAAGGTTTCTCAGAAGGAACATTCTATCCATTAGGTGAACCTACCAGTAGCAGATTGCACAGAAATGAAAAAATTGAAGAAACTGCGATTGGTTACCACAATAGTAACCTAGATACCAGTGTGCCTACGGCTAGTGGTGGCACCTGGAGTGAGCCAGAATCACAATATGATGCAAAAATCCCCTACAACCGAGTAACACAGACTGAAGCAGGACATGTATTTGAGTTGGATGATACACCTGGTGCTGAGAGGATACACCTCCACCATAAGGCCAATACATTCTTTGAGATTGCACCTGACGGGTCAAAGGTTACCAAAGTATCTGGAAAGAACTATGAGGTTTATCTTTCCGACAATAATATTCATGTAAAAGGTGTTTGTAATATTACAGTCGATGGCAATGCAAATTTATATGTCAAAGGAAGTGTGCAGGAAAAGGTTGCTGGCAACTATTCCTTGAATGTGACTGGAGACATAGTTATGAATGGTAAAACCATCAATTTGAATCATGGTACAATGGGTGCTGCAAGAATTGGAGATACGGCAGATACTGGTGATGAGGGAACAGAAGAACACTATGATCTTAATGATGCCGGTACTAATGTTATCGAAACTGGTTCAGGTACAGTATTCATTGGAGATTAAAATTTCGAAATTTTTCATTCCGGCCCAAGAATTTTCACCGGCACATCTCAGATTCCAAAAAGCGCATTTACTTTTAGCTCATAAATAAAAGATGACAACTTTAACCAAAATATACTCAGACATAGACTTTACTTTCACCAAGAAGCCGGTGACTGGTGATGTTGCTTTAAGTTTTGATAATAAGGCTGTAATACGTTCAATCCGAAATCTGTTGTCAACAAGAAAGTATGAGAGACCATTTGATCCCGATTTAGGGTCAAACATTGATGCACTTTTATTTGAAAACTTCTCACCGCTTGTTGCAAGTTTAATTGAAAGAGAAGTTACTGATATCATAAACAACTATGAACCAAGAGCATTGGTGGATAGTGTTAGAGTTTCTGCAAATCCAGATTCCAATCAATATGATGTTACAATAACATTTTACATAGAAAATGCAACATTACCGACAACAGTAACACTCCTTTTAGAGAGAAATAGATAAGATGGCTGCAAATACTGGTTTAAACATAACAGAACTAGATTTTAATCAAATAAAAACTAGCCTGAAGAACTATCTTCAGTCACAAGACATTTTAAAAGATTATAATTATGATGGTTCTGCACTTTCAACGTTGTTGGACATTCTAGCATACAATACACAATACAATGCTTATTACTTGAACATGGTGGCCAATGAAACATTCTTGGACACCGCTTTACAAAGAGCATCTGTTGTTTCACATGCAAAAACATTGGATTATGTGCCAAAATCTTCAATTGCACCAACAGCCACAATCAATTTGAAGGTCAATCAAGTTACCGATACATCATTGACATTACCTAAATTTACATCATTTTTGTCAGAATCTATTGACGGCATCAGTTATATGTTTGTTACAACTGAAAATACCACAGTTACGGTATTGAATAATACTGCAAATTTTGATGGTATAACACTAAAACAAGGCACACCAGTATCTTTGTCTTTCACCTACGATAGTACAACAAATTCAAAATCCATATTTGAAATACCTGAAATAAATGTGGACACAACCACGTTAACGGTTTCGGTGCGTGAATCATCATCAAACAATTTTTATAACATCCACACACACGCAAAAGATTATCTAACACTCTCAGGTTCTTCTTTGGTTTATTTCTTACAAGAAAATGTCAAAGGTTTCTATGAAGTTAGTTTTGGTAATGGTGTGCTTGGTAAAAAATTAACCAACGGTAATATTGTTACACTATCATATGTTGTAACAAATGGCTCGGCCTCTACCGCTGCAAACAATTTTGTGTTGATGGATTCAATTTCAGGATATTCAAACACAAGAATTTTTCCACTAACCTCTGCAACTCAAGGTGGCGATAAAGAATCTATAGAATCAATTAAATTCCAGGCACCTAAATCCTATTCTGCACAAGGTCGTGCAGTAACCAAAGAAGATTACATTACAGCAATTCAACAGAATAATCTTGGTTACTCCTTTGATTCGGTGAATGTTTGGGGTGGCCAAGAGAATGATCCACCAGTATATGGGCAAGTGTTTATTGCAATGAAACCATCTGGTGCATACATGTTAACTGAAAATCAAAAATCAAAATTGATTAAAGATGTTTTGAGACCCATATCTGTACTGACTGTGGAACCTACGATTGTTGATCCAGATTACACATATATTCAAATTACCGCAAATGTGTTATATGATCCTAAGAGAACAAGATTGACTGCAAGTGAAATAAAAACAAATGTCAAAACTGCAATTAACAATTATGCAAGAACAACACTGAATAGTTTCAATTCGACATTTAGATCATCTGAATTTAATAATCAAATCAATTCAGTCGATTCTTCTATCATCACAAACGAAATATCAATACAATTACAGAAGAAATTTTATCCAAACCTATCAACACCAACAACATACAAGTTGTATTACGGTGCAGGCCTAAAGCGTGGTATGTTTTTGAGTGGTATAGGCAGTTCACCTTCAGTTGTATACAGAAACCCATTAAATTTAGCACAAACAATTGACGGTCTTTACATTGAAGAAGTACCATCATCAACAGGTGGTGCAGAATCTATCACAATAACCAATCCGGGTTTTGGATATCAAGGTCAACCAACAGTGACCATACTAGGTGATGGTACAGGTGCAACAGCAGAAGCTGTTATGACAAACAATGGTACTATAAAACAAATTAATGTTTTAACAAAGGGAACGGGTTACACATCAGCCATACTTAGAATTACACCAGCAGTAGGTGATACAACAGGTTCATCTGGTGCAGGTATCATTACACTTGAAGGCCGTTATGGTGTGTTGAGATTATATTACAATGACACAACAAATGTCAAGACTGTATTTAAAGGTAATATTGGTACTGTAGACTACAATTTAGGTGTTGTTACATTGGATGCATTTTCACCATTGAATGTGAATAATGATTTAGGCCTATTAACAGTAACCACCAACCCAACAACAACAATTATTTCTTCCACATATAATAGAGTTATTACTGTAGATGAATTTGATCCACAATCTATTATTGTGAATGTTACTGCCAAATCAACATGATAGAAAATAATCAAAAAACATCCAATCTGGTTTTATCCCAGTTACCCGAGCATGTCCGGGACAATCCTGAATATGCCAACTTCAATCTATTCTTAAAGGCATACTACGAATGGATGGAAACAAATGGTAAAGTAACAGATAGGTCTAAAAACCTATTGAATTACAAAGATGTTGATGCAACAACAGAAGAATTTATAGATTATTTCAACAATGAATTTCTACCTTTCTTTCCAAGAGAATCATTGGTAAGTCAAGAGCAGGCTGTAAAAGTTGCAAGACAGTTGTACCAAAGTAAAGGTACACCAGCATCGTATGAATTTCTTTTCCGTGTACTGTACAATACTGGTGTTGAGATATTCAATACCAAAGACTCGGTTTTCAAAGCATCTGGTGGTACGTGGTACATCGCAAAGAGTTTAAAATTACTATCGGCCAATCCATACTTCTTACAGACAAAAAACTATAGAATTTTTGGTGAGGTTTCAAAATCTATTGCAACAATAGAGGCTGCCGTATTAGTTGGCAATAAAACAGAAATATTCATATCAAACATAGAAAGATTGTTTAATTCTGGTGAAACTGTTAGAATTGTAGATTCAAACAACCAAGATGTTTTATTTGGTGGTAATGTTCTTCGTGCAAAAATTGTTGGTCAAATTAGCCAAATAAGAGTTAATCCAACAAGTCGTGGATTGACATATCAACCTGGTGATCCAGTTGTTGTTTACGGTGGACTAAATGCAAACGTTGCAAATCCAGTTGGTGCAACAGCAAAAGTTGGTGAAATTACCAAAGGTTCTATACAACGAATTAACGTGGTCAATGGTGGTTATGGTTATTCTGAGAAACCAAACACTATTATTATAATTGAAGATTCGGCTATAAGTGGTGCAAGAGCAAACGTTGCATCTATATCTCCATATTTACCTCCATCATTTAAAATAATTAACGGTGGTACAGGTTATAGAATTAACGATTCAGTTGTGTATGAAGAATCCACTTTTGCATATGTTTCTGAAGTTGATGCACAAGGTACTATAACAAATATTAGATACACTCAAACAGTAAATGCACAAGCTATTGTTGGCATAACTGCACAAGTATTTTCTTCAAATGTACAAGCCTCTGGTGCAAATATACAAACTGCCACGGCAGTAGGCAACGCAAGAGCCAATGTGGCTTTCATACCAATGGATGTTATTGGTTTTAAGAGAGAGATCAGATTAAGTAATGCAAATTTCTTCTTTGCTAATGTTGGAACATCTACTAAAGATACAACTCTTGCAAATGCATTTACTTTTGGATCAATAACAACATATCCCATATCTTCCGTTTTTGTTGATAATGGCGGCGGTGGAATAACTAAGATACCAGAAATAACCGCATTGTCTACATATAGAACAGAAGATTCCTTTGATGAATTTTCTGTTAATTCTTCACTAGAATCGCTTGGTATATTAGGTCCAGTTCAAATCAGTAACGGTGGTTCTGGTTATCAAGTGAACGATAGAATTGTTTTTAGTGGTGGTCGTGGCCAAGGTCCGTATGCAAATGTAATAGGTGTGAATGGAACTGGAGCAATTACAGCAGTAGATTTTTTTATTGATCCACAGTATCGTACATATCCAAAATGGCCATTAGGTGGAATGGGATATACGAATGATTATTTACCTAGTTTGTCGGTAACATCTGCAAATCCATCAGCGACCGGTGCAAGTTTGTTTATTCCAGGTATTCTAGGAACAGGCGCAACTTTCTCTCCAGTTGTAGATAGAGCAGGTTCAGTAACAACAATCTCAATTGAAAATTACGGTGAAGATTATGAATTCAAACCTAATGTGTCAATACGAATACAAGACATTGTGGTATCTAATGTTGCAATTGAAAACTTGCCGCAGAAAGATGATGTAATCTATCAAGGTCCAACAATCAATCTTGCTTCATATACAGCAAGAGTCAATTCAGTTTCATTGTTGGCTGCTGATGCGAACTCACAATTGTCATTATACAATTTGAGGGTTTACAATTACGATTCAAAACCAAATCCAAAACTACCTTTGGTGATTGATGGTAAGTACATCAGTCTGCCGATGGCAAACTCTGCATTTCCACAATTTGTACAGACATATAATTATTTTGATGCAGTTGGTAACCAAACAGTATATACCAGAACTTATGATAAGTCTGGTGTGATAACATTTGGTGATGGATCCGCAAAAGCTAACGCAACATTCTTGAATGGTCTTGTGATTGGTGAGGGCCAGTATTTAACAACACAAGGACAACCAAGTTCTTATGATGTGTTGCAGAGTACCAAGTACAACAATTTCACATATCAGATTACACTTGAAAAAGAAATTGCAAAATATAGAGAAGTGTTGTTGAACCTATTACATCCAACTGGAACAAATGTACTTGGTCGTTATGCATTGAAATCGAACAACAAACTTTATCACCATGCACAACAAGGTTTATATGGTGGTGAACCATTAGCTTACTATTTGGGCGAACATACTTCTGATGCACTGAGTATCACAACCAGTTTTACCAACAAGAGTAACAATGTAATTAAATTTAACAATAAACTTGGTTCAAATCTAGAAGAATTTATATTTCCAAATGTAAGTACGATTGAAATTAAGAATGATCGTGGTGTCAACATTAAGTCTTTGGTTGTTGATGTGAACGATGCACAAGATTCAATTACAATTGCAAGTAATGTTTGGTTAACATTTGGAAATGTGGCAGTTGTTACTGGCACCTCTGGCACCAACACACTAAATATTACATCGCTCACTGGCCAATTTGATTATGAGAACAATGGTGTTTATAGTAACACAAGTTATCCATTAAAAGATATTGTTTATACTGGTGACTCCATCAAAGTAAACAACAATATATACACGGTTAAATCAGTAAACTATTCGGACGATCAGATTGTTTTAACAACTAACTTATCATCTAATGAAAATACTTTACTTTCAGTTAAAAGAAACTTCATTGCAAATAGTACAATTACATCAAATCAAATTAAGATATTTGGCCCAATTGGGTTACAATATATACCAGAGATTGCCACAGAAGATGGTATTACATTAACAACAGAAGATGATAGAACAATCCTATTGGGGTAAACAATGTCAACAGTAAAAATTTCGCAATTACCAAATCTAACACGATTAGATAGTAACACATCCAATACAATCTTGGTTGGTATTGATAATTCAACCAGTGTCACCAGTAAATTCACTGCTAAAACTTTGGCTGAAAGTTTATATTCTAATACTGCACTGAATGTTGGTAATAATGCAATTATTCTTCCAAATGTTATTGCACAGTTTGTTGGTAACAGTTCATCATATTTACAAACAAATTTACAAAACAAAACATCTGATGGATCAGCGGACCATGTTATCACCGCTGATGTTGGTACAGATGAAAGAAATTATATTGACTTGGGTATACATGGTTCTACCAGCTCTGATGCAATATTCACTTCTATATTACCACTAGATGGTTACTTGTTTGTACAAGGTAACACCGCAACATCCACTGGTGGTAATCTAATCATAGGTACAACAACCACAGGCAGAACAGTCAATATCATTGCAGGTGGTCCAGGTTCCAGCAGTCTTCAAGTAAAGATTTCAACAGATGGTGTGAACTTGGTTGCAAAACCATTGAAGTTTGCAGATGGTTCATCGCAGAATACTTCCACAGAATCAACTGGTCCATTTGCAAACAGTGCATTTGTGAGAGCAAATTCTAGTTTTGGTGTAGCAAACTCATCTGCTCTATATGCTAATGGTGCTTTTGCTGCATCCAATTCAGCCAGTCTGTATGCTAACGCTGCTTTTGCTGCATCTAATTCTGCAAGTCTGTATGCTAATGGTGCTTTTGAAGCATCCAATTCAGCCAGTTCTTATGCAAACAGTGGATTTGGTGTAGCCAACTCTGCATCGTTGTATGCTAATGGTGCATTCATACAAGCAAATGCAGTATTCAGTCGTTCAAATAACCAAGTATGGCCACAGGCAAATGCTGCGTTTGGTACCGCAAATTCTGGTTCATTGTATGCTAATGCTGCGTTCATACAAGCTAATGCTGCCTTTAGCCAATCCAATAATCAAGTATGGCCACAAGCAAATGCCGCATTTAATTCATCCAATACAGTGGGTGTTTATGCCAACGCAGCATTTGGTGTAGCGAATTCGGCATCATTGTATGCTAATGGTGCATTTACATCTGCAAATGTGGCAACCTCAGCTGCATTATATGCCAACGGTGCGTTTGGTGCAGCTAATTCTGCTGGTCAATATGCAAACAGTGCATTTATAAACTCCAACAATGCATACACAACAGCAAATTCTAGTGGAATATTTGCTATTGGAGCATTTGGTGCAGCTAATTCTGCTGGTCAATATGCAAACGCAGCATTCTCGAAAGCAAACACTGCACAAACTTTGGCTGCCACACAAGCAGGTCGACTAGATGTTGTTGAACCGATTGCACAAGAAGCTTTTACAATTGCATATGCTGCTTTGGATTTGTCCACCGCCAATTCAGGGGCTTGGTTGCCATCAAAAGCCAATGCAGCCAGTGTATTTGCAAATGGTGCTTTCATAAATTCAAATAACGCATACACAACAGCCAATTCAGCCAGTCTATATGCTAACGGAGCATTTGATGCAGCCAATTCAGCCAGTCTATATGCTAACGGAGCATTTATAAACTCCAACAATGCATACACAACAGCCAATTCAGCCAGTCTATATGCTAACGGAGCATTTATAAACTCCAACAACGCATACACAACAGCCAATTCTGGTGGATTGTTTGCAAATGGTGCATTTGATGCAGCTAACTCAGCCAGTGTATTTGCAAATGGTGCATTTATAAACTCCAACAATGCATACACAACAGCCAATTCTGGTGGATTGTTTGCAAATGGTGCATTTATAAACTCCAACAATGCATACACCACAGCCAATTCAGCCAGTCTATATGCTAACGGAGCATTCGGTGCAGCTAATTCTGCTGGTGTATTTGCGAACGGTGCATTCATAAACTCCAACAATGCATACACAACAGCAAATTCTAGTGGAATATTTGCTATTGGAGCATTTGATGCAGCCAATTCAGCCAGTCTATATGCTAACGGAGCATTTATAAACTCCAACAACGCATACACCACAGCCAATTCAGCCAGTCTATATGCTAACGGAGCATTTGATGCAGCCAATTCAGCCAGTCTATATGCTAACGGAGCATTCTCGAAAGCAAACACTGCACAAACTTTGGCTGCGGCCGCATTAGCAAATACAAGTGGTGCAATTTTTGATGGTAATTTAATTGTTTCTGGATTATTTTCTGCAAACAACGGATACACATTTAAACCAAGGCTGCCAGTAGGAGACCAAACAACAATCACAATTGATTATGCAACAGATAGTATGATTAAGGCTAATCTAGTTGCAGACTTAACAGTTTCACATAGTAATTTTATATCAGGTAAAGTTGTTGAACTTTGGTTAGTGAATTCTTCTGGAACACAAAAAACAATTACACACGGTATTTCTGCATTAAATTCAACAGTACATAACACAACATTCAACATGCCGGCGTCGAGTTGTGCTCATTTAAGATACTTTGTTGCTAACGGTGATCTTGCAAATACTTTCGTTAAAGTTTCACACGCTTAATAAATAAATCATGGCAAATAAAAATATTCTCACAAACGGTTCAAAAGTTTCCCAGATAGGGCTAATGTATTATGCACCGGTGGCTGTGGTGCCACCGTATTTGACAGAGCCAATCAATGTGTTCTATTGTTTTCTGGCAAAACCTTTGGCCTGGGATGATGATGTAAACCCACCTGTTCCTGCAACCGACTTGAAATCAATCAAGCAGGTGTACAAGAATATGTTTATTGTGAAACAGATAAAGACCAATGACATATCACCAGTCATACAAAGAATAGATTGGACTTCAGGTGTTTTATATAATTGTTTTCTAGATGATGGAGATATGTTTGCAAAAGATGCCAATGGTTATGTAATTTATAATTTCTATGTGAAAAACAAATATGACCAAGTTTTTAAATGTTTATGGAACAATAATGATGAACCATCAACAGTAGAACCATACTTTGAACCAGGTACATATACTGCAAACAAAATGTTCCAAGGTGAAGATGGTTACAAATGGAAATTCATGTACACAATTGATACTGGTCTAAAACTTAAATTCATGGACAAAGAATGGATGCCAGTGGCTATCGGTACAAACACACCAAACCCATTAATTACATCTGCCGGTGTTGGTAGTATAGATGTTATTAATGTGAGTGAAGGTGGTTCAGGATATGATCCAGGCAATTCTGTAGTGAATATAGTAATCACTGGTGATGGAACTGGTGCGGCAGCTACGGCAAATGTACAGAACGGTGTCATTCACGATGTTATTGTTACCAATCCAGGTAGTAATTATTCTTATGTAAGTGTTGCAGTTGAATCTGGTTTTGGTAATGGTTGTACACTGGCTGCATCAACTTCACCTGTTGGTGGCCATGGATTTGATCCGGTTTCTGAGTTAGGTTGTGACCATGTGATGTTAACTTGTGAGTTTGAAGGTACAGAAAATGGACTATTACCAACAGATATTGATTTCCACCAACTAGGCATCATAATTAATCCAACAACCAAACAGTATAACCCTGTATATGCAAATGGTGTTGCATATAGTACAACAACAGATATCGTTGTGGCGGCAGGTTCAGACATTGGATTCCAAATGGATGAGATTGTTTATCAGGGTCCAATTAACAATCCAACATTTACTGCAACAGTTTTATACTTCAATCTTTCTACCAATCTAATAAAGCTAATAAATACAAAAGGTGTTCCAGTAATTAATAGTCCTATTTTTGGTCAAACAACCACATCAACAAGAACTGTATTGTCGTATAGTCTTCCAAATTTTGCAATACATTCTGGATATTTGGCATATATTGAAAATAGATCAAGTGTTCAAAGAAGTGATGACGGAATAGAACAACTCAAATTTGTATTAGGTTTCTAAGGGAAAAAAATGGCTCTAAATTTTAACGTTGATCCTTACTATGATGATTTCGATGATACAAAAAACTTTCATCGAATCTTATTCAAACCAGGTAAGGCAGTACAGGCCAGAGAATTAACACAGGCACAAACAATCCTACAGGATCAGATTACTAAGTTTGCCAATAACATATTCAAAGAAAATTCTCCCGTAACTGGTGGCCAAATTACCACGAATTTCAATTGTTACTACATCAAATTACAAACCACATATAATGGTGCAACAATTGATATTTCCGATTTCAGTGGTTTATTGTTAACTAATGCAACAGGAACAATTAGAGCTAAAGTTGTTGCTGTAGCACAATCAACAGGTACCGCAGGTGAAGGTGATCCACCAACATTGGTTGTCGTATACAAATCAGGTACACGATTCACTGACAACGATATTATCTATGATGTGAATTCAAATAAAGCTTGCCAAGCAGTAACAAACAATTCAACCGGTGAGTCTTCTGTTGTTTCGATTGCCAAAGGTGTTTTCTATGTTCTCGGTAACTTTGTACAAATTGAACCAGTAACAATCATTTTAAGTAAGTATGACAACACACCATCCAGACGGGTTGGTTTGGAAATTACCGAAACAATCTATGACTATGCAAACGATGCGTCATTGTTGGATCCTGCGGTCGGTGCATCAAACTACCAAGCACCTGGTGCAGACAGATATGTTATTAGTCTTGAACTAACAACAAAACCATTGTACTTTGGTGATGACCAATTTTTCATTGAGTTACTTCGTGTTGAAGATGGTAATGTTTTCAAAATGGTTGATGGATCAGTTTATGCGGCCATTGATGATTACTTTGCAAAGCGTGACTACGAAACCAATGGTGATTACATTGTAAACGATTTCAGTATAACACCAAAAGTTGATCCGGATGATGAGGACAAGTACATAATGGGTGTGGGTAAAGGCCTTGCATATGTGCATGGTTATCGTGTAGAGAATCCTTCACCTGTTAATATATCTTCCAACCGTGCAAGGGCAACATCTTTAAAAAATAATGACACAACAGTTATTAACTATGGTAGTTATTTTATTGTATCAAATGTGCATGGCGCCAACTCAAAAACATTTGAAGTAACAACAGCAAACACAATAGACTTTCATTGTGTTTCAACTGATAATGTACATACAGCCAATACAACAACTTACAATTCCACATTGGTGGCCAGAGGTTACATTCGTGGTTTAGATTATCAGAGTGCGCCAACAGCCAATGCAAATACACATATTTTCAAGGCAATGGTATATGACTTGCAGAACCAGGCTTTAACAGGCACACTTGTTTCAGCAAGTTCAACCACAGTAGTTCTACCAGGAACAAATGGCCAAACATCTTCATTTAATGATGCTTATGTTGGTGTTGACATTTCAATTACATCAGGAACAAATGCAGGTGAAACAAGAACAATTACTGCATACGTAGGTTCAACAAGAACTGCAACTGTGAATAGGTCTTGGAGTGTAACACCAGACAATACATCCACTTTTGTGATGAATTTTAATACCGCTGATGCGGAATCTATGTTGCAAGTTAACAACAGTAACTATACTGTATATGGTAGTGCAAAAATAGATGATACTGGAAAACAAAATGGTATAGCTTCTGGTGATGCAATTTTTGAAAATCCAAATAAACCAGAACTATTGTTTCCAATAGGTTTACCATTTGTCTCTGATATTACCGATGCAATCTACACATCTTTTATTGAAATTAGAGGTGTACCTTTTGGTGTTGCTGGTAGTACACTGTCTGCAACTGTGGACCTTTCAAGTTACAATGATAAAATTTCACATATAGGTACAGCAGGCCAGGCTTTGAGCACAGATTTGGTCAGAGAAAACTTCACAATTATTGTGACGAATGCCCAATCAAATTCAAAGTTTGCAGCTGGTGATATTGTTAATTGGTCAGTATCTCCTAGAGCCATTTCAATGAATGGTGATTTATCTGTTGCAACATTGACAACCACAACAGCAGATTTGACCGCATTTACAGCAACAATCATATTTAAAGTTGATGTGCCTGTTGCAACCGATTCTGGTTTTGTCTTAAAAATTAAAAATTTAGTTACTGCGGCCAATGCAACAGTTGTAACCAATGGAACACAAGTTAACACCTACACATTTGTTGACGATGGTGTAAGTTCTAGTGGCCAAGTTTACATACAAGCCGCAGGTGTTGTTGCTCCTGGAACAAAACAATCATTGTATCTATCTGATGTGAAACGAATTGTGAAAATCATTGATACAAAAGCTTCAGGTACATTGCCATTAACAACAATGTATAATAATTCAACATATGATGTTACAAATAATTATGTTTTCGATAATGGCCAAAGAGATGGTTATTATGACCATGCATCAATTACATTAAAACCTGGTGCACCTAAACCAGCAGGCAATTTACTTGTGTACCTTGATTACTACAAGCATTCTGGTGGTGATGGTTATTTCAGTCAAACATCTTACACCAGTTCAGATTCACCAGAAAATTATAGAGAAATTCCAGATTACACAAGTAAAAATGGAACAACATATTCGTTGAGAGATTGTTTGGATTTTAGACCATCCCGTCAAAATGCTCAAACAGATTTTGTTTTCCGTTACTCTAATCCATCAGACACAAGAGTTGGAATTTTATTGCCTGTAGATTCAACAAGTTTTATTTGTGACTATGAACATTATCTTGGTCGTAAAGATAAATTAGTTTTAACCAAAGATAGAAGTCTACAAATAGTTGAGGGTTCTCCTTCAATCAACCCTATTCTACCTAATGAGCCAGATTCCTCATTAACAATAGCCAACATTACACACAATCCATATACCGGATATGTAACAACCGAGTCACCTGTTGGTAAATTACCAGATTTGTCTATAGAAAAAGTGCAACACCGCCGTTACACAATGGCTGACATTGCTGGCCTTGACACAAGAATTAACCGTGTTGAATACTATACTTCTTTGAATTCATTGGAACAAAATGCAAACTCATTGCAAATCTCTGATGCATACGGATTAAATAGATTCAAAAATGGTATTATGGTAGATGATTTCTCAAGTTTTTCTGCTTCAGACTCTGGTGTTACTGATTTCAATGCAAACATTAATAGAAGAACCAGACAGTTAACGGCTGGCCAAGATGTTAAAAATTTCCCATTGAAGAATTTGGCCATGGTGTATAACATGAATTCACCAACATCATCATCAATTTCTGCGTTGAATTTTAATGTTAGTCGAGATGGTTCAGTGAATTATTTCACATTGCCATATACCACAAGCATTATAGTATCACAAAAATTGGCAAGCAGAACAACCAATGTGAACCCATTCAATACACCTTTTTCAAAAGGTAGCTTGTCGTTGTCTCCAAACATGGACAATTGGGTTGATACAACATATTCACCCGCTTTGTTGGTTGTTGATCCTAGTTTGCAAATATATCAAAGAGGTAATGTAAACAACACATTATCTTTTGGTGATTGGCAAACAGTTCCCGGAACATCAGCAACAAGTTTACAGTCACAAACATCTAGCCCCTGGGCAACAGTATCTAATAGTGTTGGTTGGACAGGTGGATCAACCGGTTTACAACAAACATCAATACAAAATTCCACACTTTCTTCAACTTACCTGACAAAGTTTAAAGAACAACAAACTAATTTACTTGGACCATACAACAAAATAGATAACACCTATTCATTGAATAATGGTTACATAAATGATATTAGTATTTTGCCGTGGATCAAACCACAGCAGATTATGATTAAAGCTTCTAACCTGTTAATTAAAACCAAGTTATATGCTTTCTTTGATAATGTAAGTGTTGATTCTTATGTTCGTAGATTGAATACAATTGAAGTTGCATCCGTGACTGGCACATTTAAAGCTGGCGACATTATTGGTTACTATTCAGCTGGTACATTCACACCTACAGGTAAAGTTGAAGGTGTGTACAACTACACAGATACAACCAAGATTCGTTTATATGTTTCAAATGACTTTAAGACAACCACATACAATAATGGTTTAGCTTTACAAAATGGATTCTTCAATGCATCAGGTGTTTATCAATCTTCTACTGCTTCTGGTAGTGTTGTTGCAACACAATTTAGCAACTCTAGTGAACACTACAGTGGTACATTAAAAGATTCAACATCTACTACATCAATACAATTATCACCACTAGCATCAAGTGTAAATGATTTTTACAATGGTTTAACGATTTATATAACATCTGGTACAGGTGCTGGCCAGTCAGCTGTGATTTCAGATTATGTTGGATCAACAAAAGTTGCAACACTTGCAACACCTATAGTAGTAGCTTCAGTTGTTGGATTACCAGATAAAGAAACATATTCTATTGGTTCAGCTACAGGTTCGATTGAATCCAATGAACGTGGTGATTTCTTTGGTGTGTTCACTGTACCAGCAAATACTTTCCACACCGGCCAAAAAGTCTTCCGTTTAGACAATCGTATCAATAACAATGTTGGCACAGTAACAACATATGCTGAAGGTACTTTCTATGCGGAAGGTTTGCAAATCAATAGACAAACTATTGATTTTGGTGCATCACCATCTGGGGCAAAAGATACTTTCAAACAAACATTGTATAAAGATTCTTCTTATACAACCAACACATCAGAAGTTCAATCAAGAAGGATTGTAACAGATTTACCTGTTCCACCACCAGCAACAGGAGATCCGGTTGCTCAAACTTTCCAGATTGATCCAACAAACTTTCCAAACGGTGCATTCTTGTCATCAATCAGAGTGTTCTTTGCATCAAAACCAACATCAACAAATGATGGTTCACCAATAACACTTTCAATTGTTGGTACATTAAATGGTTATCCGAATGGAGTAACATTGGACCATTCAGTGGTTACTTTGGATCCAACTAAAGTTAAAGTTTCTTCAACTCCGCAGCATTTAGATTCAACTACATACACTGAATTTACCTTTACTTCTCCAGTGTATATTCAATCTGGTGTATTATATGCATTTATTGTTAAATCTTTGTCTAATGAGTACACATTGTGGACAGCATCAAACAATGAAGATGCATTACCATCAACAGTAAAAAATCTATCAACTGATCCATATCCAAGTTCAATTACAAAAATATCAGCTGCACACTATGTTGGTGGTATGTTTATATCACAAAATTCTCAGACATGGGAAGCTGACCAAAATCAATCTGTGATGTTTACAATTGATCGTTGTGTGTTTAACACTGCTGTTACACCATCAATTAGAATGGTTATACCTAAAAAGTTACCACAAAGAACTTTGGTTGATTCTGAAATTGATTTCTATAAAAATGCAAACACAATGACAGATTTGATATCAACAACATCAAATTCTAATATATTAGTGGATGCTTTTAATATATCAACAACCGATTTTGTTCCATCATCAACCTCAATCAACTATACCTATGATGCAACACTGCAAGGTGGTACATCTGCTGGCCAAGTTGCAATAAATCCAGGTAAATTTGGTACAACAATGTATGAACACATTTATTTGGATGATAATCAACGACAAAGAGTTTTGGTTGCCAATTCGGAAACATCTTTCTCATTGTACGGCCAGTTATCATCACAAGATAATGCAGTTTCTCCAGTCATTTCTGATGCTGGTACTACTGTATTTACAGTTCAATACAACATAAACAATTGTGAATTGTCAAATAGTTTGATATCTATTGTTTCTCAAGGAAGCAGTTATGCAACAGGCAATACAACAGTTTCTATTTCTGCACCAACAGGTGCAAATGCAGTACAAGCTTATGCATCACCTGTGATTGAAGCTGGTAAAATTACTTCAATCTATCTAACAACACCAGGTTCAGGATACATAGAAACACCAACTGTTTCAATTGATGTTTCTGGTGGTTCTGCGGCAGGTGCATCTGCAATCATTACAGGTGAAACTTCCAAGAATGGTGGTCCTGCAGCAACAAGATATATAACCAAGAAGGTTGTGTTAGAAGCAGGTTTTGATTCTGGAGATTTGAATGTCTATTTGTCTGCATATCGTCCCGCAAAAACAGATATACAAGTGTACTACAAGATTTTGAATAGAAATGATACACAATCGTTTGCTGATGGTTCTTGGATCCTAATGACCAAAACAAAGAATTCTAACACATTGTATTCTAAATTCAGAGGTGATTTGCATGAATATACTTTTGCACCAGGAAGTTTAGGTACAGAACAAGGTTATGTTTCTTATACATCAACAAATGGCCAAACATATAACTCATTCAATCAGTTTGCAATCAAAATTGTTTTGTTGACTACAGATACAACTATTGTACCTCATTTGACAGACATGAGATGTATTGCACTACCTTCAAATATCAATAGTTCGATTGGTTAATTATGTATTTGAGAGTTGAAGGTACAAAACTTGTTAGAGATACCAGAAGTGGTGCAATTATAAACCAAGATAAAAATGGTTTGGATGAATATTTAAATAAACGCCGAGCACTAGAGTCTCAAAAAGAAGAAATAAATAATGTTAAGTCTGAGGTCAAAGTGCTCAGGGAAGATATAACGGAAATAAAAAGTTTGTTATTAAAACTATTAGAAAAAGGTTAAAATGGCTAATACAGTATCCTCATTAAGTTATGCCAATACATTTGGTGATTGGATGGTTGCGACCAACAATCTGGTTACCGAAAACAACATTCTTGCCAAAGAAAATTATGTCAAAGATTCTGGAACATTATTCCTTTCAGAAAATTCACAGACAGCATTACAATCAAACGGAAATGTTATTGTTCAAAAGACATTTTCAGTGCAAGGTATTGGTTCTTCTGCAATCATTCAAAACAATTTGAATGTGGAAGGGCAAGGTTACTTTTCAAATGGAAATCTAAGTCTTGCAACAACAGGAACAGCCAATGTTGGTAATGTATTAAACGTTTTAGGATCAGACACAGCACTAAGAGTTGCAAACAATTCACGATTTGGTGGAAGCATTTCTGTAGTAGGTGGAACATTTACAGAAACATTGCAGTCAAACAATTCTGTCAACACTTCTAATGCTTCAATTTTCAACACACTGTATACCAACAGAATACAATCAAATACCAGTGTATTGACAGGTACACTTTCTGCAAACAACAAAGTGTTTACTAATGATGTGCAAGCAAACACAAGTATTCTTACTGCAACTATTCAGGCCAATACACATGTTACTACAACATCTGTTGGTGTAAGTGGCACAGCTTGGGTAAATGTGTTACAAGCAAACACATCTACCAATACAGCCAATGCATCCGTTATACATACCTTGTGGGCAAATGTAGTACAGGCAAACATATCTACAAATACAGCAACAGCTTCTGTTACTGGTACCACATTTACACATGTATTACAAGCCAATACATCATCCAACACTTCCAATGCATCGGTTATGCACACACTATATGCAAATGTAGTGCAAGCCAACTCATCAACCAATACATCTAATGCATCGGTTATGCACACACTATATGCAAATGTTGTGCAAGCTAATGTGTCAACCAATACAACAACAGCTTCTGTCACTGGTACCACATTTACAGATGTATTGCAAGCAAATACATTTACAACAACTGCAACAGCTTTTGTATCTGGCACCACACACACGAATGAATTGCAAGCAAATACATCAGCAAATACTACAACATTATCAGTAACAGGAACTTCTTTTACTAATGTGTTACAAGCTAATACATCATCCAATACATCTAATGCATACGTAGTTTGGACAATGTATGCCAATGTTGTGCAAGCTAACGTATCAACGAATACAACAACTGCTTCAGTTACTGGTACTACATTCACGGATGTGTTACAAGCTAATAGTTCAGCTAATACCAGAACAATGTCGGTTACTGGTACCACATTTACAGATGTTCTACAAGCTAATAGTTCAGCTAATACCAGAACAATGTCGGTTACTGGTACAACGTTTACCAATATATTACAAGCAAATTCCCGTGTTAATACAGTAAATGTTTGGGCAACCGACACAGTAAGAGCAAACACAATAAGAGCAAATACTGATGTTTGGACACCAAATGTACGCATTTCCAATTTAATTGATGCTGAAAGTGCTGAAGCGAGAGTTCACAACCTACAAGTCGGTGAAGGTGGTTTAAGTATTGCTGGTAATTTCACACTTAATGGAAGAACAGTATTTAATTCAAATGAATTTATAATAAGTCAAGGAACACCAAATCAAACATCAAAATTTAGCACTTTCAGAACAGCTAATGGTGTAGCAAATGGTGTTGCATCAAATGCATCTATTCGTTGGAATGAAACAGGAAATTATTTTGATATTAATGATGTAGATAGTTTTGAATCATCTTCATACTACAGAATTATTACCGAACAACAAATTAGTGATTCAATATCAACTACTGATGGAACTAAAGCTGCATCACTGACTGCTGCAAAAACACTAAATGATAATATAACAGCAGCAAATACTTGGTTAAAAAGTCGTTCAGATTCCGCATCATTGTATGCAAATGGTGCATTCCGTGATGCAAACTCCGTTTCAATTTATGCCAATAGTGCATTTGGTGCTGCCAACTCAGCATCATCTTATGCCAATTCTGCTTTTGCTTCGGCCAACAACGTTGCTCCACAAATTGCGCCTGCGTTTGCACAGGCTAATGCGGCTTTCGGTAAAGCTAATGCTGCAACTGCTGAGATTAAAGGAACAAGAGGTTCAATATCACCAACAAGTGCATCATTAACCTTAACATCTAATAACGGCATTGCAATACATTCAGTTACTGCAAACACATTGGCAATTAGTACATCACAAGATTTGCAAACAACCGCAAGTCCGTCATTTACAGGTTTAACACTAACAGGAACTCCACTATCAACTTCATCTGGTGGCACTGGTTCAACATCAGCTTCATCAGCTTTCAACACATTGGTTGCAGCTGCTACAGGCACAGCAAGTGGAACTTCAGGTTACGTACTTGCAACTGGTGGATCAGGTAACTTCTACTGGACTGCTGCTGGTGCAGGAGGTGCAGGCACTCAACCTGGTACTAGAATTACATCTAATAGATTGTCTTATACTGGTGATGGTACAACAACAATATATGCAACACCAACATTCAGTCAAGCCAACCAGGTTAGGGTGTATATTAACGGTGTTCGTCAATTAGAATCTGAATATACTTTAAATTCTGGTACATCTAGAGTAACAATGACTGTTGCACCAGTTGTTAATGATAAAATATTGGTCGAAGTAGATGGTTATGCAGTATATGAATATTTTGCAAATAACATTGTATATGGTCCAGCAACAGGAGCACTTACAGCAGGCACTATTCAGTCTGCAATTGATGGTTTAGAATCTGGTAAAATGCCAAAGACTGGCGGCACATTTTCTGGTCAAGTTATTGGTCAAACAATAAACAAAGCAACCGCAAATACTTCATTCGCAACTGGACAATATGTACACGATTTAGCAAATTCTAGTTGGACATTCTCACACAGTATAACCGGTAATGCAGGTACAGTAACAAATGGATTGTATTCGACAGGAAGTTATGCAAATCCTACTTGGTTAACATCATTAAATGCAGATAAATTATCTGGTGGTACAATTTCAAGTACTATACTAGGCAATTCATCACACTTTATTGGTACAACTTCTATTGCATTGAATCGTGCAACTGGATTCCAAAGACTGACAGGTGTGAATATTAACGGAATTGCTGATAGTGCTAATAATCTTATTAGTACTGCTGGAGATTTAGGTTATACTGTGTCTGGCCAAGATGTTTCTTATGTTGGCCATTTAGGACCACAAGTTCAATCACAAGGCAATGGTGCTGCGGCCATGTCTTTTCACAGACCTGGCGTATATGCAATTAATTTTGGACTTGGTACCGATAACCAATTAAGAACTGGTGGATGGAGTCGAGGTGGCGCTTCTTATGTTATACTAGATTCTGGTAACTATAATTCGTATGCACCAACATTAACAGGCACTGGTGCTTCTGGAAATTGGAATATCACTTCTGCATTTGCTACGAATTCTACTTATGCAAATAACGTAACAATGGGTTTCAATTCCAATTGGAATACCGATTTCTCACACGCTCCGGCCGGAAGTACAGTTCTTCGTGGTGATACTTCATCAGGAAGCTCAACTGGTGGTCCAGGTGGAAGTTGGTGGTTCCAACAGAACATGCGTCACACCAATGCATCTAATTTGTGGGGTGTTCAGGTTGCATGGGGTTGGGAAGACAATGCTAATTTACTTAGAACCAGAAATATACAAGCTGGTAATTATGGTGGCTGGGTAACATATATCAACAGCACCAACATTGGTTCACAGTCTGTTTCTTATGCTACAAGTGCTGGTTCTGCTACAAATGCAGGTTATGCTACAAGTGCTGGAAATTCAACAACTGTTGCTGGATTAAATGTACATGCAGATAGAAACAATGAAGCAAACAAAATTGTAAGAACTGATGCAAGCGGTTATTTAAAAACCGGTTACATTAATTCAAGTAATGGTGACGAAAATAATGCTAGCAACCCACCAAGAGTTTGGGGTACAAACGGTAGTGATAGTTACTTGCGTTCATATCAAACCGGATCGTTGAGTGTTGGTTATGCTGGAAGTGCTGGAAATGCCACTTATGCTGGAAGTGCTGGATATGCTGGAAATGCTGGATATGCATCAAGTGCTGGAAATGCTGGATACGCCACAACTGCTGGTTCAGCATCAAATGTTACTCAAGGCACAGCATACTTTACTTATCAAGAAATGTTTGGAATGGGATCAGTTGGTGGTGTTACTTATACTAGTACATATACTGGTCCAGGTTGGGTTGGTAGTGGTTGGAGTACGGTTCAATATTTAAATATTCCTAGCGCAGGTTGGTGGAACATAACAGAACCAGATATGTTCTATCGAGGACAAAGATTAAATTCCAGTATGTGGGCAAGCGGTACCACTTATCTATGGTTGGTTGTCGAAGTTCTTGTTGATGGTATTTGGAGATTAATTAAATTAACAACACAAAATTATGATACGGTTAATTATATGCCAGCTGACGGTAATGTCTATGTTGCAGCAAGACCATTTCAAACATACGGACCTTATGGTTATTTTCATTGGTCTAACGAGGACACCACTTTGGCGGCGTTAGGTCGCCAAAAAACACCATATTATCTGGCCGCAGGTAATAACGTCAGAGTTACAATGAAATTTGGAAATGATTATTTTAGACCAGGTACGCATTGGTGGGAAACGTCTGGGTTAGCTACCAGTAGAGCACATTATGCGGATAGTGTTCTTGGCTGGAGAAATGATGGAACTATTCCAAGCGCCACAAATAAACATGTTTATAGATTAGCACCTGACGTTGCTAATGAGTGGAGAGCATATGCTAACGGCGGGCCCACAGGATATTGGTATGCTGGAGGCCATGTAAGATTTATGGCATATAAAGTTGGTACATAAGTTGAAACTTAATTTTTAATGGAGCAAAATAAATGACACTTTCAATCAATAAAATTTTACAAGTAGAATATATTCAACATACTTCCAAATTTCCACATAACACTATACGAGCCTATGTTAAAGCAAACGTTTTGCCTGAAGATCGTATTGTTGTGGATGAATTTGAAAAAGGAAAAAATATAACACCGAATGACGTTATTCAAATCATTAATGTCGAACCAAGTCATCCTTTATATCAACAAATAATTGACAAATTTAATCCTCAAAAAATAAATTTTGAATCCAATGAAAATGTACATTTTTATGAAAATGTATTGGATGAAAACAAAAATGCATGAAATAAAAAGGCAAAATAAATGACAACAAAGATTACGCCGTCAGTTCTAGAAAATACGGATGTTGTAGCAGCCACACACGGTACTGGTGCCGCAATACCAGTTATAGTTGTTGATCCACAAGGTAGAATTACTGGTGTCACCAATACTACTATTGGTATAGCTACATCTCAAATTACTAGTGGCACACTGGCTGATGCGAGATTGCCTGATACTGGTGCTGCAGCAGGTTCATATGGAAGTGCAAGTATTGTTCCAAGAATTATAGTGGATGCAAAAGGTAGAGCCACTGGAGTGGCCAATATTGCAATCGCAATTGCTTCCAGTGCAGTTTCAGGATTAGCATCATCGGCAACCACAGATACTACAAATGCTGGTAACATCAGTTCAGGTACTTTACCAAACGCAAGATTATCAGATACTGGTGTTGTTGCAGCCACACATGGTACCGCTTCAAGTGTTAGTCAAGTTATAGTGGACTCAAAAGGAAGAATTACTGGTGCATCAAATGTTGCAATACAAATTGCAACTTCTCAAATCACAAGTTATCCAACATTTGCAGCCTCAGCAACCACAGACACAACAAATGCTGGTAATATTAGTTCGGGTACATTACCAGATGCCAGATTAAGTAATGCTGGTACTAGTACTGGTACATTTGGAACAGCTTCAGTAGTTCCAAAAATTGCGGTAGATTCAAAAGGTAGAGTTACTTCTGTAGTTGCAACGAATATTGCAATTGCTGCTGGTTCAGTTTCGGGATTAGCGACTGTTGCAACAAGCGGAGCATACGGAGATTTGAGTGGAAGGCCCGTCATCCCCGCCATCTACTCACCACCCCAAGGTATTGATACTAGTTCAAATCCTCAATTTAATTCATTAGGTATTGGTACTGCAGCCACTGGTACCGGGGGTGAAATTCGTGCAACTAATAACATTACTGCATATTATTCTGATGACAGATTGAAAACTAAACTTGGTGACATTGAAAATGCACTAGATAAAATTGAACAATTAAGTGGTTTCTACTATGAAGAAAATGAATTAGCAGAATCATTAGGGTATACAAAACATCGTCAAATTGGTATATCTGCACAACAGGTTCAAAAACAATTACCGGACTGTGGAGTTGTTGTGCCTGCACCAATTGATGAGAAATACTTAACAGTACGTTACGAAAAGTTAATTCCATTATTAATTGAAGGTATTAAAGAATTACGTGCAGAAGTAAAAGAATTGAAAAATAATATTTAACAACAAATTTCGAATTTTTGCGTTCCGGCCCGAGAATTTTCTCCGACAGATCCAAAAGTCCAAAAAGCGAATTTACTTTTTACCATTTCCTTTGAGTATAAATACCTCCAAAAGGGGTTAAACAATGCCAGCTGGTTACCAAGAATTATTTCTAGAACAAGGTTCAAACTTTAGTACATCCATTACATTGGATCAAGCTGATGGTTCACCTTTTACCCTAACTGGTAGCCAAGTAAAAGCTGCCATGAAAAAGTCATACTATTCTAGTAGCACAACCGCAAATTTTGTAATAACAGTTAATGATCCAACGGAAGGTATTATAATATTATCTTTACCGTATGCAAATACGGCAAATATTTCTGCTGGTCGTTATGTGTATGATGTGATTATCAAAGATTCTTCAAACACAGTCATACGGGTTTTAGAGGGAGTTGTGAACGTTTTACCCCAAGTTACAGTATTTTAAAGGAATAATATGCCAACGGTAACTGTCAGACAACCTGCAACCGTAAAAGTTAGAGTTGAGGGCCAAAAAACTAAGGTACAAACACTTTCCTATGGTACAAAGACACTTAGGAGTTTGACTGACCTTTCTTTGGAAGGCGCAAACACTGGTGATGTAATTGTCTATAACTCACAAACCAAAACATTTTCTGCCAGAGGCCTTGGTACCGACACTCCTGTACACGGAAATCTATTACCAACAACTTCAAGAACATTTGACCTTGGTAGTAGAACACAAAAATTCAGAAGTCTATATCTAAGTGGTAACACAATTGACTTGGACGGAACACAGATCAAAGCTGAAGCAACAACTGGTGCAATTTCATTTGCAGCTGCACCAACAACAGCAAATCCTAATCCGATTGCGATTGTGGTATCGCCGGTTGGTGGTTTTGCGCCTGTTCAAACTGTTGGTGGTGTAATTTCAGAAGCAGCAATTCAGGCCGCAGTAGCAAATTCAGTAACTTATTTGGCTTTCCAGGGTGCTGATTCAGGGTTCTTCTAAATGGCATCTAATACAACAATACAGATTCTCCGTTCATATGCAAACACGGCACCTGGCAATCTAGCAGACGGAGAATTAGCTTACTCTTTCCTTTCAAATACACTTTTTATTGGTAGTTCCACATTAAATGTGCAAAGTCAATTGTGGACCAACAATATCATTAGCATTGGTGGATCAGAATATATCAGTAATACTATTTTAAATACAATTAGTGATTTTGACGGTGGCACATTTTAATAAATAGATCATAGGATTTAAATCCAACTAACAACAAGGATAATAATAATGGCAAATACAGCACTAAGAATTAAACGTTCCCTTACCACAGGCGTACCAGCCAATCTACAAGCGGGTGAATTAGCTTATTCATATCAATCCAATACCATGTTTATTGGTTCACCTGCTGGTACAGGTGTTGTTAATATTGGTGGACAATACTACACATCAACAATTGATGCTGCAACCAGTTCAAATACTGGAGGCACACTTGTTCAACGTAGTGAAACTGGTAACATTTTTGTTGGCCACGCAAACGTTAGAAGTCTTAGTTTCTCTAACGGTGGTACATTAAGTACAACTGAATTCTCAGGTAACGCAAACACTGCAACACAATTCCAAACACATAGATATATTGAAGTTACTGGTGGTGACATTACTGCAACTCCACAGCTATATGTTGGTACTGCAAATGCAACATTAAGTGCTGCACTAAATTCAATTTCTGGTCTTACTCCTGGTTTCTACGGTGGTTCAACAGTTATACCTATCATCCAGGTAGCTGCAAACGGCCGTGTTATGACGATTGCCAATTCGTCAACAATCTCAACTGCATTGACTGTTGCAGCTGATTCTGGTACAAACGATGTTGTTAATCTGGCAACCGACACATTTACAATTTCTGGTGGTGCAGGTCTTACAACAACTGTAACAAACAATCAAGTAACTGTCGATGTTGATAACACGGTTGTTCGTGCAAATACACCTAATTTAAGACAAACAATTGATGGTGATATTATCATCAGTGGTAACTTATCCATCTTAGGCACATCAACAACATACAACGTTGAAACACTTACTGTCGAAGACTCGTTGATTGCACTTGGTAAAAACAATGCATCAGATGCAGTCGATATTGGTTTCTACGGCCACTACAACAATGGTGCAGACCGCCATGCAGGTTTGATGCGTCATGCTGGTGATGGTTTCTTCTATTTGTTTGACAATTACAACGTAGAACCAACAGGTAACGTTATCAACGTTGCAGATGGAAGCTTCCGCCAAGCAAACTTGAAATCTAATTTGATTTCACAATGGGCAAATGCAGCAGTATTACAAGTTGGTACCTTGAATGTTGCTGGTGCAACAACACTTAAATCACTAACACTAACTGATGACTTAACAGTACCTAACGGTGGTACTGGTGCAAGTTCATTCACTGCTGGTGGTATTGTTATTGGTGATGGCACAGATTCACTAAAAGTACTTGCTAACAGTTCATTCGTTGCAACGCAAAGTGGACCAACAACAGGTACACAAAACAATACCATTACATCAGTAACAGTAGATGCATATGGTAGATTCACTGCGGCCACATTCAATCAAATTGCTGGTCTAACAGTCGGTCAAGGTGGTACAGGTAAATCTACTTTTGCTTCAGGTAAAGTTGTTATTGGTAATGGTACAGATGCTCTAGTAGAACTTGCAAACGTTACCTATACACTGACTGGTTCATTAAGTGCATCTAAGACAATTACATCATTGACTGTAGATGACTATGGTCGTGTAAGTGCTGCAACAGCAGCAGACATTTCTGGTCTAACTGTTACACAAGGCGGTACTGGTGTAAATACATTCACTAGTGGCCTAATGTTGATTGGTAATGGCTCTGGTGCAATTCAGTCTATTGCTAATGCTGGTTATTCATTAACAGGCACATTGGGTGCTGCAAAAACAATCACTTCATTGACTGTTGATGCTTATGGTCGTGTAACAGCAGCAACTGCGGCAGACATTTCTGGTTTGACTGTTGCTCAAGGTGGTACAGGTGCCGCAACATTCACCGCAAAAGGTATCGTATACGGCGATGGAACAAATGCATTGGCTGTTACATCTGCATCCGGTTCAGCAGATCAAACATGGTCTAATCAAATTCTTACAGTCACAGATGCAGGTGTACCAGTGTGGTCATCAGCAATAGACGGAGGACAATTCTAAGCTGACTATATAATGTAATAGATTTTTTTATGATAGGAGTTTGAAATGGCAAATGAGAAGTATTTAAATTATTATGTTGAGACCTTGACAAGCACAATGACAGATTGTGTTATTCGAAATATCTCAATGCAAGCGAATGCGAAAATAACTGATGATGTTGTGAAAGAACAGTCGGAAAAGATTGATGCGTTAGCAAAATCAAATCTTGAGTTGCAACAAACGATTCAAGAATTGAAACAAAACGGCGAATCAAATCAAAGTAAGGCTGTTCAAGAATTGGAAAATAAATTATCTGAAAGTGAAAAACTTGTAACAAAATTAGGTAACGATGTTAACGAATTGAAAAGTAAACATCAAACCGAAATTGATGAATTGATTACTAAATTTCGTGACTATGATAGTGTTAAGAATCAAGCTGGGCATGTGGAAACATTTAAAGGTGAATTGGTTAGAGCAAGAGAAGAAACTAATAGGGTTCGTTCAGAACTTGAAAATAGAATCAACTCTCTTGCATCTGAAAATAATGGAAAAATTAATGCATTAACGGAACAGAATGAAAAGACTGTTGCGGCATTATTAAAACAAAATGAAGATGCTGTTAACAATTTGATTCGGAAACACGAAACTGAAAAAAGTGAATATAACAATAAGATAGATGAATTAATTGCTAAAATTGATTACTTGCAACTACCTCCTGCCAAAAGAAAAAAAATTGATGAGCTAAATAAAGAAGTGGTACCAACAACCCTAACCGGTTTAATTGGTACTGATGGCCCAATCAAGGATGGCGGAACGTTCTAAGTAAATGTCAAATACAGCAATACGGTTAAAAAAATCAGGCGTTACAGGAAACACACCAACAGGCCTAGCTAATGGTGAGTTGGCGCTTAACTATGCCGATGGTAAACTGTATTACAAAAACAGTCTTGGTGGAACATCATACATTTCCAACCAATTTTCTTTTGACACAATCAATGCTAATAGTTCCTTAATATTAGCCACAAGTGGTTCAGACACACTGTCTTTCGCTGCTGGTAATAATGTAACCATCAGCACCAATACAACCACAAAAACAATCACAATCAATGCATCAGTTGCTGGCGGCAGTGATCCTGGACCTGCATTTGATAGAGCTAATGCGGCCTTCATTCATGCCAATGCAGCTTTTGAGAAAGCAAATACAGGTACAACTGCACTTGATGTAAACGCAGATATTGTTGCTTTCACTATCGCATTTAGTTGATAAAATAAATAGAGTATAAGGAAATTTAAATGGCAAATACTTTCAAAAATCAACTACAAGCAGCAGTCGGAACTTCACCCACAACCGTATACACTGCCGGTACAGGTGTATCTACCACAATTATTGGTATGACTATTGCAAACATATTGAACACTGCGATAACTGCAAATGTTATAGTAACATCTGGTGGTTCGGATTATTATATGGTTAAGATGGCTACAATCGATCCAGGTAATTCTTTAATCACCATCGGTGGTGAACAAAAATTGGTATTAGAAGCCAATGATATACTTAAAGTTTCAACCAGTAACGCATCAGCAGCAGATGTTATTGTAAGTTTATTAGAAATAACATAATATGCAATTTACTTATATTGGCAACCAATCAAATAAAGATGTAAGGGTAGCCGGTTCATTTGCCAATGGTGCATTTGTAACCGCCAACTCAGCATCGTTGTTTGCCAATGGTGCTTTTATAGGAGCAAATACTGCAGCGGCACTGGCCAACGGTGCTTTCTTACAATCAAACTCTGCGTTTGGTGCTGCTAATTCATCAAGTCTATATGCTAACGGAGCTTTCGATAGAGCCAATGCGGCATTTGCTGCAGCAAATACTGGAGGTGGTGGAGGAGCATTAACAGGATATGTTGATGTGTTTACTGGTGACGGTTCAACGTCAGCTTTCACATTATCAACCACACCAACAAGTGCTAATATAACTTTTGTTGCTGTACAGGGTGTCTTGCAACCTAAAGCTTCATATAGTTTAACTGGGAACTTATTAACTTTTGATTCAAATCCACCGAGCACATCATATATTGAAGTAACCACATTGACTGGTGCTGGTGGTGCTGGTTCATCAATCACATGGTATATTGCAAATGCAAACACTACAATGACTGTCAGTTCTGGTTACTTTGTAAATACTATGGGTGGTCCATTAACAATGACTTTACCCGTAAGTGCAACTTTAGGAGACACTATCAGACTCAATGATTTGGCCGGAACATTTAGTGCAAATAATTTAACCATTAATAGAAATTCACACAAAATACAAGGCAATACAAACGATTTAATAGTTAACGTAGACCAAAGTAGTTTTGGTTTAGTATACAGTAATAGCACATATGGATGGAAAGTATTGGAGTTATAATGGCAACAACAAATCTAACAAACCTAAAAGCAAATGCTTTATCCAATGTTGTAAGTACAGTACTGTCTACAACAGGAGTTTCTTCTGTTCCAAAAATTACAACGATTACTTATCCTGGAGATGATACTGCCGCAAATACTGGTGGCAATCAAACGATTTCAATATCTGGAACTGGATTTAATACAGGTGCCTCTGTTATTGTTAATGGTACACCAGCAAGTGTTGTGAGTGTTGTGAGTCCTACAAGTTTGACGTTCACTGCACCTGCACAATCTTCGGGAACATACACACTTTATGTTGTGAACACAGATGGTGGTACGGCGATTGCAGTTCCTGGCATTAGTTATAGTGGCACACCAGCATGGACAACAGCTGCAGGAAGTCTTGCAACAGTTTATGAGACCGCTCCTGTAGCATCTGTAGTGGACGCTGCAGCTGATGTTTCAGTTACCTATAGTTTGTTATCGGGTACATTACCACCAGGAAGTTCTTTGAATACATCAACCGGATTGATATCTGGAACTTCACAGGCCACAGACAGCCCAACAACATATAGTTTTACCATTCGTGCAACTGACGGACAAAATCAAGATACGGACCGTGCATTTAGTATAACAATAAATCCTGATTCGGTTACATGGAGTAGTCCAGCAGACAACTCGACAACTACAGTATATGAACATTCAGCCATAAGTTCGATATCTTTAATTTCAACTAGTGCTGCAGGTAAAAATATTGCATATACTGCGAATAGTTTACCAACAGGTATCACATTAACTGGCAATACAATTTCAGGTACACCAACAGTTACAGGTACCAGTTACACTCAATTGACGGCAACAGCAGCCACAACAAATAGAACAGCAACCAGAAATATTGGTTTTGTGGTTAATCAAGATGTTGTTACATGGAATAGTCCTGCGGATCAATATGTGACTTCATTGGCACAAAATTCTGCAATGACAACTTTCAATATGGATGCTTCTAGTGCTGCAGGTAAAAGTATTACATATACTGCAAATAGTTTACCGACAGGATTAAGTGTCAGCGGTGCAACTATCGTGGGCACTCCAACTGTAACAGGAAATAGTGGCAGTTTAATCACAGCAACAGCAGCCACAACAGGTCGCACTGCAACAAGAACATTTAATTGGGTAGTGAGTGTGTCTGGTGATACTTACTGGCCATACAATGTACTTCTATTAAATGGTGAAACACCATCAATACCGTTCAATGCAGATGCAAGTACAAATGCACTTGCAATAACAGTCAATGGTGACACGAAACCAAATTACTTTAATCCATATACAACAGGTTATTATAGTGCATACTTTGATGGCACTAGTGATGTATATACAATTGGTGGAAATGCTGGGCCCATTGGTACAGAAGATTTTACATGGGAATGTTGGGTATATATTTCAACAATGGGTGGTGATTATCCTAGAATATTTGAAAGTAGTACAGGGGTTGGTGGATCATTTCAAATTTATTTAAGTGGTGGAACATTAGTAGTTGGTGGAAACGGTACAGGCGCCATAACAAGTTATAGTATATCATCATTAACCAATCAGTGGTTACATTTGTGTATCACTAGAACTGGTTCGGCGATGCGTATATTTGTTAATGGCGTGCTAAGAGCATATTCAGGATCGGGTGGAAATAATTTTCCATCAGGGGGCTCATCTTGGAGGACAGCGACCGAAGCCGGCGGCATCATTGGTTATATTTCTAATATGCGAGTTGTGCGAGGGTCAATTGTATCAGCCTACTCAACCAGTAGTACGACTACCGGCACAACAATATTCACACCGCCAACATCACCATTAACTGCTATATCCGGTACACAATTTTTAGGAATGCAATCAGCTCGTTTGATTGACACTTCAAGTAATAATTTTGCTATTACAACGTCTGGTAACACAGCAGTAAATTCATTTGATCCATTTGTACTCGACAATAGTTACAGTACATACGGCAGTACATACTTTGATGGTAACGGGGATTACCTAACACTACCATCCGGAAACGCATCACTACAACCAGCAGGTAGTGATTTCACTATTGAAGCGTGGGTTTATCCTACAACATTTGTGGCAAACGGTAATCCAGTTGCGGTAATAGATGCTAATGCATCCTATTATGCCGCTATACGATTCGGTTATGAAAGTTCTGGAGCAATTTCTCTACTAATGTCTACCAACGGAACTACTTGGAGCATTAATCTTGGTTCAGGCCTAGGCACATTGACATTGAATACCTGGCAACATATGGCAGTATCTAAATCGGGTACCAGTGTCAGAGTATTTTTAAATGGTGTACAACAAGGATCTACGCAAACATTAAGTAGTGCCACTCTAATGACTGGCACAAACAACTGGATTGGATATCTTAACGCACCTAGTGCCCAATATGTTAACGGATACATTTCTAACTGGAGATTGACAAAGACTGCACTATACACCACAACATTCACTCCGTCAACCACACCACTAACTGCAATTGCTAACACCAGTTTGTTAACATGCCAATACAACCAACCAAACAATAACAGTATGTTCTTGGACAGTAGTAGTGTTACTAACATTATCACAAGAAATGGTAATGCCACACAAGGTACTTTTAGTCCTTATGGTGATGATTGGAGTAATTACTTTGATGGCACTGGAGATTCATTGTCAACTTCATATAATTCTGCATTCGCTTTTCCTGGAGATTTTACTATAGAATGTTGGTTAAATTGGTCTGCACATGGTTCTTATGGTGGTATCGTTGGTTGTGCTGATACAAACACATCACAAGCAATTAGTGCAGGATGGTTTTTAGATTTTAATGCTACTAATAATACACTTCAATTTGAAGGTCAAGGAGGTGTTGCAATAGTTACTACTAACACAATACCTGCAAACCAATGGAATCATATTGCAGTAGTTCGTTCAGGTTCAACTATAACTCATTATTTAAATGGTGTATCAAATGGTTCTGGAACTAGTTCACAGTCGTTTAATGGAGTTAGCACTTCTTTATTTGTTGGTAAAGACAGAGGGTCGGCTAGTTATATTACAGGTTACATCTCTAATGTTCGTGTTGTAAAAGGTACCGCAGTTTATACAACCACATTCACGCCAAGCACAACACCACTAACAGCAATTGCTAACACCAGTTTGTTGACCTGTAACTCAAATCAATTTGTTGATTATTCTCCAATAAACAGTGTGATAACAAGAAATGGTGACACTTCAGTTCAAAGATTCAGTCCGTTCGGTAATTACACAGTGACACCAACAAGTTATAGTAATTTCTTTGATGGTACAACAGATTATTTGTCTGTGCCATCTAATGCCAATCTTGCTTTTGGCACTGGCGATTTTACAGTAGAAGCCTGGGTAAATTGGTCATCGATTGCTGCACCAAGGCCTATAATTGATATGCAAACAACCGGATCTTTTAATTTATATTGGGATAGTGGTGCATTTAACGCAAATTCTATAGTAGTTTCAAATCGATCAGCAAATCAAATTGTATATAGTTTTGTGCCAGTAGTAGGAACCTGGTATCATATTGCTGTTTCTAGATCAGGAACAAATTTAAGATTGTTTGTGAACGGTGCGCTTGTCAGTACCGCAGCAGGAAACACTACAGATTATGTTGCAGGAATATCACATATAGGTGGAGATGCAGGCGCCAGTTGGTATCATTTTGGTTATATTTCTAACCTTCATGTAAACAAAGGTACTGCATTATATACTTCTACATTCACACCAAGCACAACACCACTAACAGCAATTGCAAACACAAGTTTACTAACCTGTCAATCAACTACAATGATTGATAATAGTAATAATGCATTTGCAATAACTGTGGCCGGTGACACTAAACCTAATAGGAACAACCCATTCGGTTACACCACAAGTGCATTACAAAGTTATGATACTGTTGTACACGGTGGCTCTGCATACTTTGATGGTACTGGGGATTATTTGGCCACAACTGGATCCACGGCGTACACGTTTGGCACAGGAGACTTTACTGTTGAATTGTGGGTTTATTTAACAACCATTGGGGCAAGTTATAGACAGTTTGCAGGTACTGCTACTAGTTCGGCTGGATTTGCATTTGGTTTAGGTGGATCAAATAAATTATACATAACAACATCGACGGTTGGCACAGAAAGTTCAGGCACGGCACTGGTTGCTGGGCAATGGTACCATTGTGCATGGACAAGATCAAGTGGTACAGTAAGAATGTTTTTGAATGGTATACTTGATAATACCACAGCAGGACTTACCACAAACATAACCGAAACCGGTGGTATCATAGGCGGCCAAGCAGCAAATTATTTTATGAATGGTTACATTTCAAACCTTCGTGTATTAAAAGGTCAAGCACTTTACACATCATCATTTGTACCTCCACTCACACCATTAACTGCTATTAAAAATACAACATTGTTACTGGATAGTAAACCAGCAATATTAGATTATTCTATGATGAATAACTTAGAGACTGCGGGTAATGCACAATTGAGTACAAGTATTAAAAAATATGGTAGTGCTAGTATGTATTTTGATGGTACTGGAGATTATTTAACTGTTCCTAATAATGTCAATTTGCAATTTGGAACTGGGGATTTTACTGTTGAATTCTGGGCTTATGTAACTGGCGGCTCAAGTTGGCGGGCATTTGTTAGTAAAGGCGCAGCCAATACAGGGTGGTCGGTTATTATCAATGATACTGGTTATTGGGCATTTAGCGACACTGTTAATAACTATGGGGGTAGTGTGGCAGTAACTAATAATAGTTGGACCCATATAGCATTTACTAGATCAGGTACAACCACTAAACTTTTTGTTAATGGCACACAAGCATATTCCGTAACTCTGAGTACTAACTATAATCAAACAAATCAACTTGTAATAGGGGCAGGAAGAGATACCACAATTCCTATTACAGGATATATAGACGATCTTCGCATCACAAAAGGTTATGCAAGGTATACATCTGCGTTTACTCCACCTGCGGCCGCACTTGATGTTAAATGATCGAACTAAATATAGAATACAAACAATAAAAAGAAAATGGCATTATTAAAAATAAAACCCTTTATCATAGATGACACTAATGGTAGTGCATTTAATAAAGCCAATTCTGCTTTTGATGCAGCCAATTCTGCATCACTATATGCCAATGGAGCCTTTGCTGCGGCCAACTCCGGTTCAAGTGCCGGGTTTGCATTTAGTCAGGCTAATGCAGCATTCATCCAGGCCAATTCTTCTTTTGGTGTGGCTAACTCAGCAAGTCTATATGCTAATCTTGCCTTCTTAGCAGCTAACACATCTGATGATAAAGCAACAAGTGCTGGTTTGTATGCCAATGGAGCCTTTGCTGCAGCAAATTCTGGTTCATCATTTGCTAATGGTGCTTTTACTACTGCCAATTCTGGTGCAACATTTGCCAATGCAGCCTTTGATAAAGCCAACTCAGCAGCTAGCTTTGCTAACAGTGCTTTTATAACTGCTAATGCATCCTATGCATCACAAAACACTACGGCTGGTTTTGCCAATTCGGCATATGCTCACGCTAATGCAGCTTACTTAGCAGCAAACACAAGTGGCGGTGCTGACACTTATGCCAGAGATACAGCTAACGCATCTTTCTTACAGGCTAATTCGGCAGCTAGCTTTGCTAATGGTGCCTTTACAACAGCCAATGCATCATTTACAAAAGCAAATACAGTTACAATATATACAGCATCGTCTACTGCGCCATCATCACCAAAACCTGGAGACCATTGGTATTTAACTACAACAGATATTCTTTATGAATATATAAATGATGGCACAAGCAATAATTGGGTAGATATAACTTCACCAACAATTTCAAACGGTACAACTAGCAGTGCATCCACAGAAACAATTAGTCCATTCTTGTTAATGGGTGCATAAGGAAAAAACATGGCAAAAGATACTACAGAATAAAAATGACACACTTTGCACAAATAGATAAAAACAATATTGTAAAACAAGTTCTAGTAATAGAACAAGATGTTATTGACACAGGACTTTTTGGTGATCCAAATAGTTTCGTACAAACAAGTTACAATACAGTTGGAGGTGTACATCGATTGGGTGGAATACCATTGAGAAAAAATTATGCTGGTATAGGATTCATATATGATTCAGTTCGTGATGCGTTCATACCACCAAAACCTTTTGACAGTTGGACGTTAAATGAAAATACATGCCAATGGGAAGCACCGACTGAATATCCAACAGACGGCAAATCTTACGGTTGGGACGAAAAAACAATTTCTTGGATAGAAATGGCGGAATAATAAAAATGGCAACAGCATACAAAGTTTTAGGTCAATCAAATCCAGCAGCAAACACAGCAACAACTCTTTATACTGTACCTGCGGCAACAAGTACAATTATTTCCACACTTTCTATTTGCAATCAGTCTGCAACTGGTGGCACAGTTAAAGTGGCTATTCGTCCAGCAGGAGCAACATTGGCTACACAACACTATTTGGCATTTGACACACCTGTACCAGCAAATGATATGTTATCATTGACACTTGGTTTAACTTTAGCAGCAACTGATGTTGTCACAGTAAATGCAAGTAGTGCATTAATAAGTTTTCATGCTTATGGTAGTGAGATAACATAATATGTCTATTAAAAAATTATCTAACAGTACATTATCCACTAAGAATACTTCTTTAAGTAGTGATTTAATAACAGTTGAGATGTTACTGGTTGGAGGAGGTGGAGGAGGTGGATCAGCAGGAGGTGGTGCTGGTGGTTATAATTATCAGAGCACATTTATTTTTAAAAAAAATGTAACCTATACAGTAATCGTTGGTAACGGTGGTGCTGGCGCCGCAGGAGTCTTCAGTGCGAGTTCTTCAAATGGAGAACGAGGTGGTGACACTTCAATCACATCAACTGGTTTTTCTTTGTATGCATATGGCGGTGGATGGGGCATTGGAGGTTACACAGATCCAAAAAGGCCAGGAAGTGGCGCCTCAGGTGGCGGTGCAGTTAGTAGCTCCACAACAGACCACTTGGGCGGGGAACCAATCACAGGTCAAGGAAATGCTGGAGGTGATGCATTTATATCAGGCACTGCTTTAGCAGGTGCCGGCGGTGGCGGCGCAGGTGCTGTTGGTGGAAATAGTGTAAGCGCCACAGTGGCAGGTTCAGGTGGTATTGGATTACAAAATTCCATAACAGGCACTGCAACATATTATTGCGGGGGTGGCGGTGGCGGCAGCAGCGGCGCCGGCACAGCGGGCAACGGTGGTGCAGGTGGTGGTGGAGGAGGAAGTTCAACAGCTGGAGGCACAGGAGGTTCAAACGGCGGCCAGAATGGAACAAATACAGTTGGTGGGAATGGCGGAGTAAATTCCGGCGGTGGCGGTGGTGGTATGAAAAACACCGCCGGCACTAATGCAGGTAACGGTGGTTCAGGTATTGCAGTCATCAAGTACCCAACCGGTTACGCAGCAGCCACAACAACAGGTACAGTTACATATTCAATACTATCTGGTTTTAGAATATATACCTTTACAGGTTCAGGAACAATTAAATTTAATTAAAAATGGCATTTCCAATATCACCAACCAACGGCCAAACGGCCACAGTAAACGGTATAACATATACCTACAGTGACACTTATGGCACATGGACAAGGTTGCGTACGGATGCTAACGTAATAACATCTTTGGCGAACGCAGCATTTGATAGAGCCAATGCGGCCTATAATGCTGCAAATACTGCCACAGATCCATGGGTAAGAACACAAGCTAATAATGCATATGATAAAGCCAATTCAGGTGCAACATTTGCTAATGGTGCTTTTGTAACTGCTAATGCGGCATTTACATCACAAAATACAACAGCTGATTTTGCCAACGGTGCATTTGTAGCAGCCAACTCTGGTGCAACATTTGCAAATGCAGCTTTCTTAACAGCCAACTCAGCAGCCAGTTTTGCTAACGGTGCATTTACAACAGCCAATCTGAAATTTAATTCTTCTGGTGGTACAATTTCTGGTGATGTTAGTATTACAGGCAATCTTTCCATAACAGGAAACACATTCAGCACCAGTGCCACACAGATTGTTGCTAATGATACTCTGTTCATCATGGGTACCGGAAACTATTCAGGTGATGTACTTGATATTGGATTTGCTGGGCACTACAACAATGGCACCAATGCACACACAGGTTTGATTCGGGATGCTGGTACCAAAGAATGGCAGTTGTTTGAGGAATACACACCTGAAATTGGTGGAAATAATAACATTGTTATTACAGACACTTCATTTAAAATTGCAACTCTTAATGCAAACTTAAAATCAACAACAATAACAGTTAAAGGTATAGATTTATTACCTTATGTAAATAGTTCTTTTGGTGCGGCCAACTCTAGTGCAGTGTATGCTAACGGCGCATTTGCTCAAGCTAATTCAAATTATACAAGTGCTGTCACTAAGCTAGCGGTTACAACTCCTGGCATGTATTACAGTGTCGATCAATATTCAGGAAATAATCCAACAATTTATATTCGTGCTGGTGAAACAATAGCATTTGATCTTGATGTTTCTGGTCATCCATTTATGATTCGAGTGTCATCAGGAGGAGCCAATTACGACACAGGTTTAATTCATGTAGATACAGACGGAACATTAACCACAGGATCTTCAGCTCAAGGAAAAACTACTGGAACTTTATATTGGAAAGTTCCTTATGATATCGTTGGTTCGACTTATGTATATCAATGCTCTATTCATTCTGGAATGGTTGGAAATATTGTAATTGACCAGCCTACAGCAATTGCATTTACTCAAGCAAATACGGCAAATGATAATGCACTTTCAGCCGGTAACTATGCAAACGGAGCTTTTGCAGCGGCTAATACTGCTGATAGTAAAGCCACTAGTGCAAGTCTATATGCTAATGCGGCGTTTGTTGCAGCCAATTCTGGTTCAAGTTCTACCTTTGCTTTCAACCAGGCAAACGCAGCTTTCTTACAATCCAATTCTGCATTTGGTGCGGCTAACTCAACAGCACTATATGCTAATGGAGCTTTCTTACAATCCAATTCCGCTTTTGACGCAGCCAATTCTGCAAGTCTATATGCCAATGCCGCATTTGCGGCTGCAAATTCTGGATCAAGTTCCAGTTTTGCGTTTAATCAAGCTAATGCGGCCTTTGCTCAGGCCAATGCGGCCTTTGCAGCAGCTAACACTGGCGGCGGTGGCGGAAGTAACACCACAATAACTATTCAAACAAATAAGTTTGTAGCAAACGGATCAACATCAACATTCAATTTGAGTGTGTCACCTTTGAGTGAAGATTTTGTGACGGCAGTTGTTGATGGTATTGTTCAACTGAGAGATACATATACAATAACTGGTAATGTAATATACTTTGACACAACATTTGAAAATGGTGCTAATGTTGAAGTAACTACATTGTCTGGTAATTCTTATGTGGGTGGAGCTAGCTCGGATACATATGCTAGAGACACCGCAAATGCTGCATTCATTCAGGCCAATGCAGCATTCACACAAGCAAATACAGGTGGCACATCATTATCAAAGGCAATTGCAATGTCAATTGTTTTCGGATTCTAAGGATTTAAAATGGCAAACCCAAACATAGCAGCACTAACAACAATTAATGGAAATACACAGGTACAAGCAGTTACCACCTCAGCAACTTCGATTGCAAACAATCCTTCGTCCAGTGGTAAGATATTAAAAATCAATTCGTTGATTATTTCCAATATTCATGCAACTAGTGCGGCAGATATAACAGTTGATTTGTTTAGAAGTGCGACTGCATACAAATTGGTTAGCACGATTTCAGTTGCAGCAGATACATCTTTCACAGCCATTGACAAAACACTTTCCATTTATTTGTTGGAAGGTGATGAATTGAGATTAACAGCCAGTACCAACAGTATATTACAAGCCGTGTGTTCGTTTGAGGAGATCAGTTAATGTTTAATGCCGGTGTTAGAGGCAAAAGAGCAAAAGATTCAACAGGACTTATTACAGTTGGTGAGCATTTTAACCAACAAAATTTCCTGGTACCTACTGTTACCCGTTTTGCGGTAACTGATGGCTCTTATGTTGACACAAATGATACCGCAGCAGACACAGCGGGCGGCCAAACTATCGTCCTGTACGGGTCAGGTTTCGCACCAGGTGCAACCGTTTTGGTTGGGTCTACTACGATAGGCGCAGTAACATTCCTGGATTCTGGACGTCTGACCTTCAGTTCTCCTGCATTAGGCTCTGGTAGTTATACCGTTTTTGTTACCAATGCAAACGGTGGTACTGGTATTCTTGTACCAGGTTTGGTGTACTCTGGTGTACCAACATTCACAACGTCAGCTGGTTCATTGGGTTCTGTATATGAAACAACTGCAATTAACACAACTGTTGTTGCAACCGGTGATGCACCGATTACATACGCTTTGGCTTCCGGTTCTTTACCTTCAGGTTCAACACTAAGTTCTGGTGGTACAATTTCGGGTACTGCACCTGTGGATGGATCAAGTACAACATATTCATTTACTGTACGAGCGACTGATGCGGATAATCAAGACTCAGTTCGTTCTTTTTCACTTACAATTAATACAGATGTTGTTTCATTTTCATCACCAGCAAACAACACATCATATTCTGTATCACAAAATTCACCAATATCAAATGTGACACCTGTTGCAACTTCTGCGGCCGGTTATGGCGTACTGTATACTTCTAGTGGATTGCCAACTGGTCTATCAATGAATACCTCTACAGGTATAATTTCTGGTACGCCAACAGTTGTTGCAAGTAACACATCAATCATAACTGCAACTGCAAATACAACAACTAGAACTGCGGCATTATATTTGAACTGGACAATCAACCTTCCAGGTGATGCGTTCTGGAATTATGCATCATTATTAATGAGTGCAAGCACTGCACCAAACGGAAATACATTCAACACAGATGCAAGTACAATTAATAATGAAATTGTGGTTAGTGCAGATACAAAGTCAAATGAGTTTCATCCTTTTAAAGAAGGATATTACAGCAATTTATTTGATGGTACTGGAGATTATTTGTCCATATTGACCAGTTCGGCTTTCAACATTGCTACCAATAGTTTTACGGTAGAAGCATGGATCAATACCAGTTCAGCAACACAACAAACAATTTTTAACATTTCAGATACTGGCAGTTCGGGATATGGAGCTGTTCGTGTTCAAGTATTGGCCAATCAAACTGTGCAGTGGTTAATGGGTCCAGGCGGTTCTTGGGGTGTGGGAGTAACCGCAGGATCAATTGTTTTGGGAGCATGGAACCACATTGCAATTACTCGCAACGGATCATCTGTATATTTCTTTATTAATGGATTGCAAGTAGGTACAACACAAACTTACGCAACTTCTTTAACAACTGGTGGCACAACATACATTGGTTTTAATAGCGGCACATCATTTGCATTTAACGGTTATATTTCCAATCTTAGATTTGTAAATGGCACCGCATTATATACCGCAAATACAACTTTATCAACTGCACCACTAACATATGTGGCCAACACATCTTTGTTAACATGTCAATCTAATAGACTGATTGACAATTCAAATAATAACTTTACAATCGTAAAGGGTGGTGATACAAGAGTTAATTCATTTAGCCCATTCAATGGTACACCAACAACAGTCACTGTGCCTGATGCAAATAATTACAGTATGTATTTTGATGGCACGGGGGATTATTTGAGTGTGCCTAGTAATGCGGCTTTCCAATTTGGCACAGGTGATTTTACTATAGAAGCTTGGGTTTATATGTCAGCAGGTACATCAGGTACTATATTTGATAACCGAACAAGCTCAACCTCATTACACCCTGTTTTATATTTTACCGCAGCCACAACAATGCAGTATTATGTTGCTGGCGCCGCTGCAATTAACAGTGGTTCATATACATTTTTAAATAAATGGGTTCACGTTGTTGTATGTAGAGCTTCTGGTAGCACAAAAATGTTTTTTAACGGTGTACAAACAGGTTCTACTTATACCGACACTAATAATTATTCTACCAGTGGAACTGTATTATCTGGCGCTGGGTTGAGCGGAGCAAACTTATTAACGGGATATATTTCTAACCTTCGTGTTGTTAAAGGAACCGCAGTATATACTGGCAATTTTACTGTACCTACAGCACCACTCACAGCCATTGCCAATACCAGTTTGTTAACAGCACAAGCAAACACAGTAATCGACAACTCATCCAATGCATTTACTATTACCACAAATGGTGATGCAAGACCATCAAGAAACGGACCTTTTGCAAACACATCAACAGTTACTTTAGTTGGTAATGAAGGCTCAGCATACTTTGATGGTGCTGGGGATTGTTTAGGAGCAGAATCATCAAATGGTATTTTACCTGCGGATTTTACTGTAGAAATGTGGGTGTACTTAACATCATCTATAGCAAATCAACCGCTTGTTGCGTTTGGCACTGAAGTATCTGGTAGATTTGCTTTGTTGACAAATGCATCGGGGCAGTTGAAATATGGTATTTTCGGAGATGCAACAGAATACATATATACAACAATTGCTATGGTACTCAATACTTGGACACATGTGGCCTTTTCAAGAACTGGCACTAACATGTATGCATTTATAAATGGCGCTTTAGCGGGCGCAGTAAGAACACTATCAGGTTCTAGAGGTAATGGTACCAGAATTAGTGTAGGGGCATCGGCGGCTCGAGATTCATCTATGACTGGATATCTGTCCAATGTAAGAGTTGTTAATGGTACTGGATTATACACCAGTGCATTCGTTCCTTCTTTTGCACCATCGACACCTGTGGCCAACACAGTATTACTAACAGCACAAACAAACCTATCTTCAAATACAAAAGTAATAGTTGATGAAAGTAATTTAAACAATATAGTTTCAGGATTTGGAAACTCAAACTTAGGCACATTCAGCCCATTTGGCAGTTCATGGAGTTTATATGTTAATGGTAGACCACAAGTAACCACAACTCAGACATTTACTGGTGATTTTACTGTTGAGGGGTGGTTTCATATTCAATCTTGGAACGGGTCCCAAAATTTTATTATTGATGGTCGTACAAATAACAACTCAAACCAAAATTTGATATGGTATCCAGATAAAATACAAAATGAAAACATTGGTACAGTATTAACATTTTCTAGAAATATACAAACCGAAACGACTGGTACTTGGAATCATTTGGCTATGACTAGATCAGGCAGCAATGTCTATATGTTTATTAATGGAACAAGTTTGGGTTCAAATACTTATGGTACTGGTACATTAACTTTTGGTTATTTGAATTTTCTCAATCGTTGGGATGGAGCTTATAATACCATTGGTTATGTTTCAAACTTTAGAATTTTGAATGGTACTGCATTATATACCAGCACATTTACACCTTCAATAAATCCATTGGTATCAGTAGCCAACACTAGATTATTATGTTTCAATTCTGCATCAGGACAAGACCAATCAACATCAAATGCAACAGTAGTTATTAATACTACATCGTCAGTTTCAAAATTCGGCCCATTCAGTTCAGTTACAGTAACGCCTGCAAGTTATAGTGGTTATTTTGATGGCACTGGAGATTATTTGACTGCACCTTCAAATGCTTGGACAACTCTTGCCGGTACATTTACCATTGAATTTTGGGTTAATTTTAATGCCGCACCTACAGCTAATCCTTTTATTGGTGTAAATAGTGCAGGTGGATTTAATATTTACAATGATGGTACTAGAATTACTCCAAACATATTCGGTACAGGTAACATATTCAATTCTACATTATTACTATCATCTTTGACTAATGGAACATGGTACCATATTGCAGTCACTAGAAACAGTAGTAATTTAATGACAATTTGGTTGAATGGTGTTGATAAAGGATCTACTACAACTGCTACCACTTACACTCAAGGTACATGGCAAATTGGAAATAGTAATTTTAATTGTTACATATCCAACTTTAGAGTTACTAATACTTGCGTGTATACATCAGCATTCACACCATCAACTACACCACTTACAGCAATTGCCAATACCAGTTTGTTGACATGCCAGTCCACATCATTTATTGATACCAGTAATAATGCATTTGCAATCACAGTCAACGGTGACGCAAAGCCTGTGATACAAAATCCATTTACTGATACTGTTAGTGCTGCATCAAATTATTCTGCAAACACTTTTGGTAACAGCATTTACTTTGACGGCACAACGGATTACTTGACAATACCATACAATTCTAGTTTTAATATACCTGCAAGTACACCATTCACTCTTGAAGGATGGGCATACACTACGGCCACAACAGAGGTTCATTTCGCAAATAGAAACTGGGCCTACGGTGGTAGTGGACCAACTTATGCGTTTTATTTAGCTAGTGGAACTACTCCAAATTGGGGTATTGCGGGCACCGGTTCATCTACTTATACCATGATGGTTGCTGGTATACCAGGTAAACTTGGCCAATGGAATCATTATGCTTGGACAAGAGATAGTAGTAATGTGTGTAGAATATTTACAAATGGTGTTGAAGCAGTCTCATCAACTAGAACAGATTCACAAGCAATGACTTCTGCTTCTGGTAGTATGTTTATTGGAGTTTCATCTAACTTAGCTTCAAACTATACAAATGGTTATCTTTCAAATTTAAGGTTTGTTGTTGGTTCATGCACATACACCAGAGCTTTTGTGCCTCCAAACCAACCACTACCAGTAACATCAAACACCGTATTGTTGCTTGCAAGCACAGTAGGACCATCAACAGCAGATGCAACAAGAAACCACAATATAGAAACTTTTGGTACTGCAAGACGGGTGGCCAATAATTCACCATACTATGACACATACAGTGCGTACTTTGATGGTACTGGAGATTACTTAACATTTGGTGCAAACCAAGCAAACTTAGGCCTTGGTACAGGAGACTTCACATTTGAATTCTGGTTCAATGCATTAACAATACCAGCTGGTGAAATTGATATTTTTGAATCACAAACAAACAACTCACTTAGAATATTAAAGCGTGCATCTAGTTCTGGATTAGCATTTGATCCTTATGGAGGCACTGCCACTTTAATTATGGCAGATGCAAGTATAACAACAAACACTTGGCATCATGTTGCAGTTTCAAGAACTTCTGGAACTACAAGTGCATATTACGATGGCACTAGAGTAGTTAATCAAGCAGACTCAACAAACTATGCAGCACCAGTGGCCAATTATGGTGTCGGTGGTCGTGCATCTGGTGCAAACTATTTCACTGGTTATATTTCAAATATGAGGTTGATTAAAGGTACTGGTTTATATTCCGGTACAACGATTACAGTTCCTACAAGCCCACTGACAGCAGTTGCAAATACACAATTGTTAATCTGCAATAACAATAGATTTATTGATGGGTCGACCAACGCATTTACTATTACAAAAGCAGGCGATGCAAAGATAACCTCATTCGAACCTTTTGCGAACAGCAATAACTCAAGATTTAATTCTGTGTATTTTGGTACCAAAACAGATTTTCTTGCTATAAGACAACAAGCAAATCTTAAAATTTTCCCAGGTGACTTCACATTTGAATGTTGGGTGTATCCAACAGACACCACATTATCAACAGCATGGGCTATTTGGGACGCTAGACAATCCGGTGCAACAGCAGCAGCAATGACTTTTGCTTTAGGTCCTCTAGCATCACCAGTAACTGGTTCATGGAGAATGGCATATTTTAATGGCACAAATTATTATGGTACAGGAACAATTTTATGGAATCAATGGACACATGTGGCTTGGGTTCGTAGTGGCACAACAATGACTTTCTATGTGAATGGTGTTGCAAGTGGAACAGCAACAGTTTCTGGCGTACAAACCGCTACCGCAACAACTAATCCTATTTACATTGGAACAAAAGACAACGGTTTGGCCAATTATGGAACAGTTGGTTACATTGCAGATTTGAGAATCACAAACGGTTATGCAAGAACCATAACTGTACCAACAGCCCCATACGATATCAAATAAATAGTGTAAAAAGGCTATAATTAATGTCAACACAAGTACCTCCATCAAGATTAGATTCAACCAAAGACTTTTCATCTTTGGTACCTTCTGCATTTGCAAAGGCTAATGCCGCATATGCACAGGCTAATGCTGCATTTGCACAAGCAAATACTGGTGGAGGTGGTTCTAGTACAGATACATATGCCAGAGATACAGCCAATGCAGGATTTATTACTGCAAACTCGGCAGCATTATTTGCCAATGGAGCATTCATTCAAGCCAATGCGGCATACAATGCAGCCAATAATGCATCCGATACATGGGTAAGAACACAAGCAAACAATTCTTATGATACTGCAAACTCAGCAGGATTGTATGCCAACGGAGCATTCACTGCGGCAAATACTGCGGACACAAAAGCTACTAGTGCTGGATTGTATGCTAATGGTTCTTTCACTCAAGCCAATGCAGCTTTTGAAGCCGCAAATTCAGCCAGTCTATATGCTAATGCAGCCTTTGCTGCAGCCAATTCAGGTGGTGGAGGTGGTTCTGATACTTGGGCAAGAGAACAGGCCAATGCAGCATTCATAACAGCCAATTCTGCTTCTACTTATGCAAACACACCTTACATCAGTAGTGGAACAAGTAATGTAAGTATGACCACCTCTGGTGGAAATATTTACATGAATGTTGGTGGTGTAAATATCGTTAATGTTTCCACAACATGGGCAAATGTGACAGGTAACATTGCTGCAACACAAGGTGTATATTCTGCTGTAGTAAATACAACTTCAATATATGCAACAAGTAACATAATTACTGCAAACATTAGAACAACAGGAAGTGCTGGTAATATATCTGGTGCAAATTATGTTACCTCAAACTTTTTTATTGGTGACGGTTCAGCGTTAACATCTCTGAAACCAAACACTCATATGACAATTGCATTGAGTGATGAAACAACTTCAATCACAACAGGTGTGGCTAAAATTACATTCAGAGCACCTTTTGCCATGACTTTGACTCAAATTCCAAGAGCTTCATTGTCTGTTGTGAGTTCATCAGGTAATCCCGCAGTAGATATTAATAAAAATGGTACAAGTATTTTTAGTACTACATTAACAATAGATGCTAATGAAAAAACAAGTACAACTGCTGCAACGGCGGCCGTGCTTTCAACCACAACCTTTGCTGATGATGATGAAATAACTATGGATATTGATACTGCTGGTACTGGTGCAAAAGGTCTAAAAGTTACTTTGTATTATAGGAGAACATAATGTCGGGGTTTCTACTTAACCCATATAGTTATGCGGTTGCCGCTTTGAGTGGACCTCTAACTGTAGATATACTAGTTCTTTCTGGTGGCGCAGGTGGCGGTGGACGAAACGGTGGTGGTGGAGGTGCAGGTGGTTATACCTCATACACAAGTCAAACTCTCACTAGAGGTGTTACATATACAGTAACTGTTGGTGCTGGTGGTTCTTCTGGTGGTGGTGCAAGTAACCTTAGAGGTGGTTCAGGCAATCCTTCTAGTATATCGGGTGCAGGATTCACAACACTATCAACCTCTGGCGGTGGTGGTGGCGGTTCAGGTACAGCTGCTACAACCGGCAACTCAGGTAATAGTGGTGGTTCAGGCGGCGGTGGCGGCAAGGCATCCACCGGTGCCAGCGGTATCGCTGGCCAAGGTAATAACGGTGGAAATGGTGCGGCTGGTACAAACCGTGGCGGTGGTGGCGGCGGTGGCGCAGGTGCTGTTGGTGGTACAGCAGCCACGACTCCAACACCTTCACCAGCAGGTGCAGGTGGCAATGGTTTAGCATGGTTAAACGGCACTACTTATGGCGGCGGTGGCGGCGGTGGCGGTTATTTCCCTGGCGGTAACTCTCGAGCCGCAGGCGGCGGCTCTGGTGGCGGTGGTAGCGGTGGCGAAACATTGAATACAGGTAATGGTGGCGGCGGTACAGACAATTTAGGTGGTGGCGGCGGTGGTGGCGGCGGTGGTCCAACTGTCGGGGGCACCGGTGGTAGAGGTATTTTAATTGTGAGATTCTTAAACACTGAAGATGACGCTCAAGGATATACAGGTGCAAGTGTGGTATTCTCAAACGTTGGTGGTTATAAGTACTATACATTCAATCAATCAGGTACACTCTTAGCTTAATATAGGAATTACAAAGTGGTTTTTAGAATAGGTCCAGGAATATCAATAGAAGGCGGTATAACATACACAAGGCCGACTGTTGATTTATATGAAGTAGAATATCTAGTTGTAGCTGGCGGTGGCGGTGGTGGTACACGTAGAGGTGGTGGTGGAGGTGCCGGTGGTTATGTAGCAGGTAACACAACATCTCAATTGGGACACACATTTACAGTAACAGTAGGAACAGGCGGAACAGGTTCACCTTCTGGCGGATCATCAACGGCAGGAAATGGCAACAACAGTTCACTAGCTGGATCAAACATATCAACAGTCACAGCAACTGGCGGTGGCGGCGGCGGTACATCTGGTGCATCAAGTGGTGGCACAGCTGGTAACGGTGGTGGTTCTGGTGGCGGTGCAAGCGGTAGCTATGCACCAATAGGTGCCGGCGGTGGTGCTGGTACTGCTGGTCAAGGTCAAAACGGCGGTAATGGTGGCGGATCGGCTGCTACACGATTAGGTGCCGGCGGTGGCGGTGCAAGCCAAGTAGGTAGAGACAGTGGTACCGATACATACGACAACGGATATGGTGGTGTAGGTGCAACTTGGATTGATGGTGTTAGATATGCAGGCGGTGGTGGCGGTGGTTCTCTATCAAACTCTGTTTACTCGGGTGGTGGTGACGGTGATCCAAGCGGCAATGCTGGCGGTCTTGGTGGATTTCAACCAGGATTACCTGATGGACAACCAGGTGCGGAAAACAAGGGTGGTGGCGGTGGTGGTGGATCAGGCGGTTCTCCAACAGGTATTGGAGGCAATGGTGGTAAAGGTGTAGTAATCGTTGCTTGGCCAGATTCTTATCCACCAGCATCTAGTACTACAGGCAGTCCAACATACACTATAATTGGAGAATATAGATATTACACCTATACTTCTTCAGGAACCATGACAATTTAAAGAGGAAATAATGAGTCATTTTGCACAATTGGATGAAAACAATATTGTTACTAGAGTAATAGCAATAGAACAAGATTTGATTGATACAGGTCTTTGGGGAGAACCAAGTAGTTTTGTTCAAACCAGTTACAACACACTTGCTGGCCAACACAGATTGGGTGGCACACCATTGAGAAAGAATTTTGCTGGTATTGGTTATACTTATGATCCAGTTCGTGATGCTTTCATACCACCAAAACCATTTGAAAGTTGGTCACTGAATGGAGATACTTGTCAATGGGATAGTCCTGTTCCTTATCCTTCAGATGACACGAAGGACTATGAATGGGAAGAAGGTACTCTTTCTTGGATAGAAGTAACATTCGACTAATAAAATAAAGAATAAATACCCCTATAGGGGGATATAATGGCAAAAACAATCATAACAAGAACGGCATTCAAAGACTATTGCCTGCGTAGACTAGGGTTTCCAGTAATTGAAATTAACGTTGATGATGACCAGGTAGAAGACCGTATTGATGATGCACTTCAATATTGGCAGGACTACCATTTTGATGGCCTACAAAAAGTATATTTTATTAAAAAAATTGACCAAACAGATATTAATAATAAGTACTTAAACATAGCTCAGGCCAGAGATTCATCAAACAATGTACTACAAATTGCTGGTATAACCAGAATATTTCCTATTTCCGATTCACTATCTCAGGTCAATATGTTTGATTTGAGATATCAACTACGTTTAAATGAGTTGTATGACTTCACCTCCGCATCATACATCAACTATACGATGACATTACAACATCTACGTATGTTGGAACAATTATTTTCTGGTGAAATTCCTATTAGATTCCAAAGACATATGCAAAGATTGTACATTGATTGGGGTTGGGGACATGGACAGGCACCAGTAGGTACCACAGTCATTGCAGAATGTTATGCGGTTATTGATCCAGAAGTATACACACAGGCCTGGAATGACCGTTGGTTAAAAGAATATGCAACGGCACTTATCAAGCGTTCATGGGGCAACAACCTTAAAAAGTTTAGTGGCATTCAATTGCCCGGTGGTGTCATGTTGAATGGCGACAAGATTTATGAAGAAGCAAAAGCAGAAATTGATGCACTACATGCAGAAATTGGTGACAAATATGGTGCACCATTAGAATTTATGATGAACTAATATGGCAACCAGTGTCTACTTCAATAACTACAACTCTCTTGCTGAGCAGAGGGTAATTGAAGACTTGATTGTTGAATCAATCAAGATTATGGGTTTTGACGCATACTACCTGCCTATTGAGAATGCGGAAGATAGAGACATTCTGTATGGTGAAGATCCAATTAAGAAATTTAGTTCAGCATTTCCAATTGAATTCTATCTATCGAGTTCAATGGAATACGGTGGTGAAAGAGAATTCTTTTCTAAATTTGGTCTTGAGATTAAAAACAATATCAATATCATACTATCAAAACGTTCATTCTCACAAAGAGTACCGCAAGACCTGTTCACTAGACCCCGTGAAGGTGATTTGGTCTATGTACCATTCTTAAATGGTACTGGTGAATTGTTTGAAATTAAATTCACCAATCAAACCAAAGATTTTTTTATGTTGGGCCGCAAGATTCCATATTTTTATGAATTGGAACTAGAGAAATTCAAGTACTCACAAGAAGTTATCGACACTGGTGTAGAAGATATTGATGATGTAATGATTCAATCAAGTTACACCATTGACCTGAATACTGGTGTAGGAACTGGAACATATCAACCTAGGGAAATTGTATTTCAATCTACAGACAGAACACAAGCAAACGCATCTGTGGTTGCAATAGTACAAGACTGGAACACAGTCGATGATATATTAAAAGTAACAAATGTTGCTGGTGAATTTGCCAATAACGTTGCAATCATTGGTGCAACAAGCAATGCTCAATACTATCTATCATCATACAATCCATTAAAAGACAGTACAAGAAATGAAGCCTATGACAATGATTATTTGGACAATGAAGCCGATAACATTATAGATTTCACCGAAACTAATCCGTTTGGAAAAATATAATGTCAACATACAACCGTGTCATCAGAAAATTAGTTGTTGGATTTGGCAATCTTTTTGACAACATAACACTATACAGATTCAAAACAGACGAAACCGAATCTGAGAGATTTATTGTGCCTATTGTTTATGCATCAAAAGAACGATATGTTATGCGCCTTGAAAGTGATCCTCAATTAGATAAAAAAGTTCAAGTAACTTTACCTAAAATGTCGTTTGAGATGGCCGGTCTTAGTTATGATTCAAGTAGAAAACAAAACACCAACATTAAAAATTTCGCAGGAACAAATGTTGCAACTGGTGTTATTGCACAATACAATCCAGTACCATACAATTTTGATTTTAATTTGTATATCTATGTAAGAAACATTGAGGATGGTACACAAATAATTGAACACATACTACCATTCTTTACACCAGATTACACCATCAAATTGAATTTGATTCCTGAAATGGGTATTGTTAAAGAAGTGCCCATTATTTTAAACTCAACATCACATGAAATTCTTTATGAGGGTGGTAGAGAAAATGAAACCAGAATGATAATCTGGACATTAAACTTTACAGTCAAAGGCTTTGTATTTGGTAAAACCGCAGAAACTGGTGTCATCAATCGTGCATTTGTTTCAGTGTTCAACTTAATTACCGAAGAAGATGTTGTTGAATTCAGATTGAATTTGAGTTCTGGTTTTGGTACATACAAAGTTGGTGAGAAAGTGTATCAAGGATATACATCAGATGATGCATCAGCAACAGGAATTGTTGTTCAATTTACAGATAACCTACTTAGATTAAAATCACTAACAGGAAACTTTGTGTCCGATAAACCTATATATGGTGTTAATACTTTGGCAAACTATAACTTCACCACATACAATTTGAACCCATTGAAATTTGTTGAAGTTGATGCTGTTGGTAGAGTTTCTACAGATATCGACTTTATGACTGTTGATAAAGTTGACGCTAAGACCGATAACACACTAAATGAAGTCTTGACAATTAACAAGGCCGCAAACCAATAAACATCAAATGAGAGAAACAAATGGCTAAACAAACAATCAATATTGGTATTAGAGCAAATGATGGTAAAGGTGATACACTAAGAGCCGCATTTGTCAAATCAAATGACAACTTTACCGAGTTGTATACCAATGTTTCAAATAATTCTAATACTGCAAATTCACAATCAGCAAACAATGCTGCACTAGCACAAGGTGCTTTCAATAAAGCAAATTCTGTTTTCTTGGGTGATATCAGTTTTACCGATACCATAATGTATAGTAATACAAAAGTGGAAGTTGGTAATGACCATCACAACAAAAAAGTTTGGGGTCTATTATATGGGCAGTTAACATCTCAGTTAGCCAATACATATGGTCACAGTGTTGCATACGATTCCGCCAATAACATTTATGTCGCACTGACAACACAAAATGAAACCACAGGTTATCCACAATCTACAATTGTAAAATTTGACACAACAGGTGAAATATTCTGGACCCGTTCTGTACCAGCAAACACCTCATATGGTAGTTATTCTGAATCTTTAGATATTGATGCAAACAACAATATCTATTTGTTGACAAATCTTCCAAATACTTTTTCAACTCTAGTTACCAAATTTAATTCTATTGGACAAAATGTTTGGAGTTCGATGGTAGAAGATGCAGTGGGTTCTGTGGACATTACTGTTGATGACCAAGGATTCCCATACTTTGTTGGTGAACACAACCTATTAACAGGCCTTGATAATACAGGTGAACTATTGTTTACCTACTTTACCTCACAAACAGCATCCACAAATGCATTTTGTTGTTTAGCTCTTCCAAATGAAAATGGTGTTTTGGTTGGTTCTGCAAACGGAAAAGTCCACAAGTTTGATACAGAAGGTGTTTATATTTGGACAAACAACGTTGATACAAACGGAAACACAATTATAAGTTTGACTTCTGACACATCAAATAATTGGTATGCAGCATCAAATACAAACATCTATAAATTTAGATCCAATAACGAATTGTTATGGGAAAAAACAATAACTGGTATCACAACACCAAAAATCAATTGGATCAAACACAAGAATGATTATTTGTATGTGAATGGTGCAACGACAGATGCAAACAACCAGACAGCATTTATCACATATAAAATTGATGCAAATGGTGCATTAGTTTGGGCAAGGTCTTTAGAAATTGCAAGTGCAAACCAAACAATCAGACTTGGCCATAGACAACTAGATGTTTCAGGTGACTATCTTGTTGGTATTGGTTATTCTAAACCATCAGGAAAATCAAACACATTTGCAACAGTTTATCAATTGCCTGTAGATGGTTCCCTATCTGGAACATACCTTGGTGCAAATGGTAGTTCCTGGGGTGATTTCACTTATGTTGGTATACCAGAAGCAAACACTGCAACAAGTACAACTGTTGGTACCGGCAATACAACTGTAACGATTGCTGAGAATACAGATTACACATATACAACAAATGTAATTGTTTATTCAACTCCTGGTGGTTTGTATGAGAAATCTGTGGCACCATTTAAACAAAAATGGCAATTTGATTCTAATGGTAAAATCATAGTACCATCTTCTGGTGACCCAACAGCATTGGATTTGAGTGGCAAAAACATTGTGAATACTGGAAATGTTATATTTAATAATGGTACAGCACAAAGAGCAGCTGCACTACCTCTTGCAAACTTGAAAGTAATTGTTGCTGCATCATCCAGTTTTGCTGATTTTCAAAGTAGAATTGCAGCGTTATAATTAATATAAAAACTATGAATACATTTGACAAGAACATGGAAAAATTATTTGATGTAACACCGGTAGAACAAAAAGAAAAACCTTTGTTGCCGGTGGTTACAAAATCTCAGGATGGTCCAGATTTAAAGAATGATTTGGAAGATGCATATCAACAAACAAAAGATAATCTACAAGACCTTATTGACCAGGGTAAAGAAGCCATGGAAGAAATACTCAACATTGCAAAAGCAGGCCAACATCCTAGAGCCTTTGAGGTGTATGGTACACTGTTGAAAAATGTGGTGGATGCAAATAAAGAACTACTTGCGGTACAAAAACAAATGCGTACAATGGATGGTAAACCAAAAGAAGGTGACACCAAGATTGATAAAGCCATTTTTGTCGGTTCAACCGCTGAACTGAATAAGTTACTTAAAGGTAAAGAATGAGTGGTGATTTAAGATTTGGTGAAGCATATCGGGATAACCCTTTACTTAAAAAAGCTGGCGTCAAGGTAGAATATACCCAAGAACAGGTTGATGAATATATCAAGTGTTCTAAAGATCCCATATATTTTGCAAAAAATTATGTAAAGATTGTTAACGTTGATGAGGGTTTGATTAACTTCGGAATGTGGCCTTTCCAAGAGGAAATGATTACACTTTTTGCAAATAATCGTTTCGTTATCACCAAGTGCCCCCGGCAGGTTGGTAAAACTACCACAACAGTTGCATATATGTTATGGGAAACAATCTTCAAAGACACACAAAACTGTGCAGTCTTGGCCAACAAAGGTTCTTTGGCAAGAGATATTTTAGCCAAGTACCAACTGGCATACGAAAACTTACCTATGTGGTTGCAACAAGGTGTTGTTACCTGGAACAAAGGTAATGTAGAACTAGAGAATGGTTCCAAGATTATCGCTGCGTCCACATCAAGTTCCGCCATTCGTGGTGGTGCATTTAACATTGTATTCTTGGATGAATTTGCTTTCGTTCCAACCAATATTGCGGAAGAATTCTTCAACTCTGTTTACCCTGTAATTTCATCAGGTAAAAAGACAAAGATTATTATTGTGTCCACACCTAACGGTATGAATCTATTCTACAAACTATGGATGGACTCAATCAACAAGAAGAATGACTACAAGCCATTTGAAATTCATTGGTCTATGGTACCAGGTCGTGATGAAAAATGGAAAGAAGAAACCATCCGAAACACCTCTGAGAGACAATTCAAACAGGAGTTTGAAACAGAGTTCTTGGGTTCATCAAATACTTTGGTTTCTGGATACAAATTACAACAACTAGTCTATGTGGACCCTGTTGCGAACCACGATTTGTTGAAAATCTATGAACATCCAGTCAAAGAAGGTGTAAACGAATCTAAATCTGACCACCTATATTGTATAACGGTCGATGTATCTGAAGGTAAGAACCTAGACAGTTCGGCATTTTCTGTCATTGATATCTCACAGACACCATATAAACAGGTGGCCACATATAAGAGTTCGTCAATCACACCAATATTGTTTCCTACGGTCATCTACAATACAGCCAGATATTACAACGATGCATATATTCTGGTAGAAATTAACAACAATCCACAAGTGGCAGATTCACTACACTCAGACTTTGAATATGAGAATCTGTGGAAAATATTTACAGGCAACAAGAAACCTCAACAATTGTCGGCTGGTTTTGCCAGAGGCATTCAAATGGGTTTGAAAATGTCACCACAAGTCAAGGCAATTGGTTGTTCCAACCTAAAAACTTTGATTGAGGGTGACAAACTATTGATAAATGACTTTGACACCTATTCAGAATTAACAACTTTTGTTCAACAAAAGAATTCTTTCTCTGCGGAAGAAGGTGCAAATGATGACATGGTAATGTCTTTGGTTATCTTTTCATGGGTAACAACTCAACAGTACTTTAAAGAAATTGTCAACCACGATATCCGTAAACAAATTCAACTGGAAAGTATGAACCAGATGGACGATGATGTTCTACCTGCACCGATCATTGAAGATGGTTTAGAACACGATTTCGAAATAGTGGGTGGTGACATATGGGAAGTTGCAGATGGTGGTGAAGTCTATGCAAGTTTCACAAGAAAAATGATGGAGAGGTTGTAAATCCAGCCTTTCATAAATATACTTATGGTATTTTGCCAAAAGAACATAATAATTCAAGGAGAATAAAATGGCATTTCAAATCTCTCCAGGCGTAAATGTATCGGAGATCGACCTAACTACAGTCGTTCCATCAGTACAAACTACGGCCGGTGCATTTGCTGGAACATTTCAATGGGGTCCAGCAGATAAAATAAAATTGATTGGTGATGAAATAACACTTGCGAGCACATTCGGTAAACCAGACACATCTACAGCAACATCTTTTTTCACTTGTTCCAATTTCTTGGCTTACGGCAACAGTTTAAGTGTTGTCAGAGCTGTTGGTACAGCAGCAAGAAATGCTTATGGAACCGGCACGGCTGTACAAATTAAAAATGAAGATGTATATGAAGCTACATATTTGTTGGCAGGCAATTCAAACACATATGGTTCTTTCGTTGCAAGATATCCAGGCACACTAGGAAATTCATTAGAAGTTCAAGTTTGTGCTACTAGTGGTCTGTTTTCAGCTTGGGCATATAGATCATATTTTACTTCTGCACCAGGCACATCAGAATATGCAACATCTGTCAGTGGTGTATCAGATGAAATGCACATTGTTGTTATTGACAAATTAGGTAATATTACTGGTGTTGCAGGAACAGTTCTAGAAACATATGGTTTTGTTTCTGCTGCATCAGATGCCGTAATAAATGGTACATCTAATTACTATAAACAAGTTATTTTCAATAACTCAAAATATGTTTATGTAATGGATCCAGTTGATTATTCAACAACAAGTGCAACATGGGGCACAACAGCGTTTGGTAAAACTTTTGCTGATCCTGCAGCAATAGCAGTAGTAACACTATCAAATGGCGTTACTACTCCACCAACAGATGGAAATTTACAGACCGCATATGACTTATTTGTTAACAAAGAAGCTGTTGACATTTCATTAGTATTGACTGGTGACCATAGCGTTACAGTTCAACAATATGTAATCGACAATGTTGCAATTTCTAGAGCAGATTGTGTTGCATTTGTTTCTCCAAGATATGTTGATGTTGTTAACCAAGGTGGAAGTGAATCCACAAATATTACAAACTGGTTAGGTTCACTATCAAGATCATCTTCATATGTTGTTGCGGATTCTGGTTGGAAATATCAACTAGACAAATACAACAATACATATCGTTGGATGCCATTGAATGCTGACATTGCTGGTTTGTGTGTTAATACCGACACAGTAAGAGATCCATGGTTCTCACCTGCTGGTCTAAACCGTGGTGCTATTAAGAACTGCGTTAAATTGGCATGGAACCCAACTAAAACATATCGTGATGCATTGTACAAACAAGGTGTAAACCCTGTTGTGTCTTTACCTGGCCAAGGTACATTGTTGTTTGGTGACAAAACATTGTTGTCAAGACCATCTGCATTTGATAGAATCAATGTTCGTAGACTGTTCATTGTTCTGGAAAAAGCAATTGCACAAGCAGCAAAATATTCATTGTTTGAATTGAACGATGAATTCACCCGTGCTCAGTTTACTGCTTTAGTAGTTCCATTCTTGCGTGACATTCAAGGTCGCCGTGGTATCACAGATTTCAAAGTTGTTTGCGATTCAACAAACAATACAGCACAAGTAATTGACAGCAACCAATTTGTTGGTGATATCTACATCAAACCTGCTCGTTCAATTAACTACATTCAGTTGAATTTTGTTGCTGTTGGAACTGGTGTTGACTTCACTACAGTTGTTGGCGCAGCCTAATAAATAAAACGACAATAGGAGAATACAATGGCATTCAACGTAGCAGAATTTAGAGCGAACATGATTGGTGACGGTGCCCGTCCTAATCTGTTCTCAGTCTCTTTAGTTTTCCCAACACTAGCCGAAAACGGTGCATTAGCAGGTCAGAAAGTTAATTTCATGGCCAAAGCTGCACAGTTACCAGGTTCAACAATTGGTACTGTACCAGTTTTCTACTTTGGTCGTGAAATGAAGTTTCCTGGAAACAGAACCTTCGCCGACTGGACATTGACAATCATCAACGATGAAGATTTCGCAATACGAAATTCTTTAGAATCATGGATGAACGCAATAAACAGCCACGCAACCAATGTCCGTTCTGGTGCTGCAGCAACTTCTACAGGTTACTCTGTAGATGCAAGTGTTACACAATACGGCAAAACTGGAAACGAACTAAAGAAATACAACTTTGTTGGTATGTTCCCACTCGACTTGGCACCAATTGATTTAGATTGGGGTTCAAATGATGCGATTGAAGAATATACTTGTACATTTGCTTACCAGTTCTGGGAAACAAATACAACAACTTGATATATGAGGAGGGCCTTGTGCCCTCCATGTTTTTTTGATTTTATAATTACACACAAAATATGGCAAATACAAATAAATTCTCACTGTTCGGTTTTACAATTTCTCGTCAACAGGATGAGGAAGAAAAAACTGTTCAACAATCTTTTGCGCCTCCTACAACGGATGATGGCGCATTAACTATTACATCTGCCGCTTACTACGGTACATATGTTGACCTAGACGGTACTGCAAAAAATGAGGTAGAACTTATTTCTCGTTACCGTGAAATGGCAATGCAACCAGAAATTGAATCTGCGATAGATGATATAGTTAATGAAGCTATTGTACAAGATGATGATGGTAAAATTACTGAAATTATTCTGGACGATTTAAAACAACCAGATAAAATCAAGAAGGCCATCAAAGAAGAATTTAATAGCATTCTTCGTTTGTTTAATTATCAAAACATGGCTCAAGATATTTTCCGCCGTTACTATGTTGATGGTAGAATGTATTATCACATCATTATTGACCGTGAGAATCCACAACAGGGTATTAAAGAATTAAGATATATTGATCCACGTAGACTACGTAAAGTCCGTGAGATTAAGAAACAAAAAGATGAACGCACAGGTGTAGAGATTATGAATCCTGTGAATGAGTACTACATCTACAATGACAAGGTAGTGTCAGGATCAGCCTCAAACTTTGGACCAGTCGGTACACGCATCACAACAGATTCGATCATCTCGGTGGTTTCTGGCCTTATGGATTCACGTAGGGCAGTTGTGTTGTCATATCTACACAAGGCAATCAAGCCATTGAACCAGTTAAGGATGATTGAAGATGCAACAGTTATCTATAGGATTTCACGTGCTCCTGAGCGCCGTATCTTTTATATTGACGTTGGCAATCTTCCTAAGTTAAAAGCGGAACAATACCTCCGTGACATTATGGTCAAGTATAAGAACAAACTTGTCTATGATGCAAACACAGGTGAAGTCCGTGATGACCGCAAGTTTATGTCCATGATGGAAGACTTTTGGTTACCACGTAGAGAAGGTGGTAAAGGCACAGAGATTACCACATTACCTGGTGGCCAAAACCTAGGTGAGTTGGAAGATGTTAAATACTTCCAGAAGAAATTGTATGGTGCATTGTGTGTACCAGTTTCTAGATTAGAACCGAATCAAAGTTTCTCTCTTGGTCGCACCTCAGAGATTACTAGAGATGAATTAAAGTTTTCTAAGTTTGTTGATAGACTACGCAACAAATTTTCGGATGTTTTTGACCAAGTTCTTCGTGTACAGTGTGTACTCAAAGGCATTTGTACTGCTGAAGAATGGGATTTGTTCAAAGAAAACATTCATTATAATTTTATTAGAGATAATAATTTTGCTGAATTAAAAGAGGCAGAATTAATTAACCAAAGATTATCTTTATTGAGTGCAGTTGATCCATACACAGGTAGATATTTCTCACAAAAATGGATTCAACAAAATGTATTACGTTTAACGGATGATGAAATTGTTGGAATGCAGAAAGAAATTGACAAAGAGAAAGAAATGGGTCTAGGTTTGCCTGTTGCGGTAACTAATGATGTTGCACAACAACAAATGATGGGTCAAGTTCAAACTGACCAGATGGTACAACAGGCAAAATTGATGCCTGACCAAGGTCAAGCTGGTGGAAGTTCTGGTGGTTCATCATCAGGAGATTCAAAAGCAAAAAGTTCTAGTGGTTCAAAACCAGTTAAAGGTGATTTGAGTTTAGAAGATACCACATTCACTAGATTAAAACGTATATTATAATTAGGAGATAAACATGGCAACAGCAAGAGAAATATTGGACTATGCAGAAAACGACAACGCAAAAGAAATGCGTGATGCTTTGTATTCTGCATTACAAGACAGAGTGATGGCACATATCGAAGCCCACAAACAAGTGGTTGCACAAAACATAATGAATCCACCAGAAGCAGCTGTTGAAGATGAAGCGATTCAAGCATCAGCTTAATTTTGTCATATTGGTATAAATATTATTCAAACAATAACAGGGATTACAAATGGCAAACAGATTTTCATATCAAGTATTAAAAGATGATACTCAACACGCAGTCATCAAACTTACTGGTGAATTTGATGGTACAGGTCAAGAAAACAATGTGGCCAGAATCCAAGCAAACACTCTATATGGTGCCTTAGATTACTCAGGAGCAAATCTATTGTCATCAACTGCAAACACAGGACCACTATATTACTATGGTCTAACAATAAATCGTTTATGGTATGATAGTGACAGTGGTATTAGTGATGTGCAATTGTATTGGTCAAATACTAGAAGTACGCTGGCAAATTCAGGTACTCCAATTATGATATTGCAAGGTAACGGAGAATATGACGGCAACGGAAATTGGATCACCATTAAAAATCCAACAGTATCTAATACCGCAACAACATGGAATAACGGAGACATTGGAATTTGCACAAGAGGTTATGTTGCAAATTCAAGTTACACTTTAATTGTGGAATTGCGTAAAGACAACGCACACTATGAACGTGGACAGTTTACCGATCCTGCTGCCTTTAATTACGGTAGTTACGGCATGAAACCATAAGGACCAAAATGAAACTTATTAAAGAAATTACCGAATCAGTAAACTATTTGGTGGAAGAAAAAGATGGAAAGAGAACTCTTTTCATTGAAGGTCCATTTCTAGTTTCTGAAAGAGTTAACAAAAACGGTCGCATGTATAAAGAAGAAACCATGCGTAAAGAAGTTGGCCGTTATGTAACCGAATCTGTAGAAAAAAATCGTGCCTTTGGTGAACTGGGTCATCCAGACACCCCATCTATCAATCTTGACCGTGTGTCTCACATTATTGTGGGTCTGCGCCAAGAAGGAACTGATTGGATAGGCAAAGCTAAAATTCTTGAAACGCCAATGGGCAACATTGCAAGAAATCTTATCGAGGGTGGAGGACAACTAGGTGTATCTTCCCGTGGTATGGGTTCTCTTAAAGCTATCAATGGTGTTAACATAGTTCAAGATGACTTTCATCTGGCCACAGCGGCAGATATTGTAGCAGACCCTTCTGCGCCTGGTGCTTTTGTACAAGGTATTATGGAAGGTAAAGAGTGGATGATGGTGGGTGGAATATGGACTGAAGTTCATTACGAAGAAGCTAAGAGAGAAATCAAACAAGCTTCTAGTAAAGACATTGAACGTGTCAGTTTAAAAATATTCGAAAACTTCATCAAAAAACTTTAATTATAAATATCCAATATAAAATCAAGGAGATTCTCAAAATGGGAAAATTTAATCTGACAGACGCCGCTAAATCAATTCTTACAGAAGGCGCAAAGGAAAACTTTGAAGCTTCTGTAGCTCGTGGCCACAAAGAAGGTTCATCTAAACTACCTACATCTGTTGCTTATGGCATGAAAGATGCTGGCGAAGTTGCTGGTGAGATCAAGAAACAAGATGACGAAACTGGTGATTACACCAAAGGTGTTCCAACAGCTACACCTCCTGGCGCAACACCACCTGTCGGTTCACAACCTGGCAGCAAACTATCTGGTCCTGCCGATTCACAAGGCGCTGAACACAAAGCTGTTCAAGCAGCCGCAACAGACTACTCTGCCATTCGTGACAGAATCAAGGCTAAACTTGCACCACAAATGATGCAAGCAAATCCAGGTGCAACATTCCAATCTTATGCTGAAGGAACAGAAGAAGATGAAGAAAAAGAAGTTGTTGCTGAAGAAAGCCACGAAGATGCTGGAGAAGACAAAGCAATGATTAAGAAAATGATGAAGAAACAAAAAATGAAAGAACAGATGGACCAAGATGTTGGTGCATTACTTTCTGGTGAAGAATTGTCCGAAGAATTCAAAACAAAAGCAACCACAATTTTCGAAGCAGCCGTTATTGCTCGTTCACAAGCCATTTTGGAAGAAGTTGAAGAAGCAATGTACGAAGAATTCGAAGCTTCAGTTGAAGAAGTTAAAGAAGATTTATCTAAGAAATTGGATGACTACATTAACTACATGTCAGAAGAATGGTTCAAAGAAAACCAATTGGCAATCGAAAAGGGTCTACGTGCCGAAATCGTTGAAGATTTCATTCGTGGCATGAAGTCATTGTTCGAAGAACACTATATTGACATTCCAGAAGAAAAAGTAAACGTTGTTGAAGAATTGACCGACAAAGTTGAAGAATTGGAAGATTCATTAAACGAACAGATTCAGACTGCCGTTCAAATGAAGAAACAAATTAACGAATATAAAAAATCAGAGGCTATACATGCAGTATGTGAGGGCCTAACGCAGACTCAAGTGGAAAAATTGAAATCACTCGCAGAGAGTGTTGAGTTTACCACAGAAGAAGAATTTGGTCGTAAATTGGAAACATTGGTAGATTCATACTTCCAGTCTCCAGTTAAAGCGATTGAAAGCTCTGCATTGCACGAAGCAGTGGAAATTGAGGAAGACAAGAAGCCATCGGCATCTGTTGATCCTGAAATTGCACAATACGCACAAATCATCTCAAAATCATTGGCTAAATAAATAAACTTTACCAATAAAAGATACTCATAAGGAGAACACTAAATGTATCTAACCGAAGAACTACAAAAAAAATGGGCACCTGTGCTTGAGCACGAAGGATTGCAATCCATTACCGACCCATACAAGAAAGCTGTTACAGCACTTGTTTTGGAAAACCAACAACGTGAAATGGCAGCTGCTCATTCACAATTGAATGAAACAGCACAATCTGCTGCTCCAACAAACGTTACAGGTTCTGGCATTTCTAACTACGATCCAATCTTGATTAGTTTGGTTCGCCGTGCATTACCTAACTTGATTGCTTATGATGTTGCAGGTGTTCAGCCAATGACAGGCCCAACAGGCTTGATCTTTGCAATGCGTGCTCGTTACGATGCACAATCAGGTTCACCTTCAAATGCAAACGAAGCATTCTACGGCGAAGCAAACACCAAATTCTCTGGTGTTGGTTCCGAAAACAACCTATACGGTTTCCGTGGTAACACATCTAAAGATACCGATGGAAATCCATTGACAAACTTTGCAACTGCTAACGCTGTTACAACTGGTATTGGTATGTCTACTGCTACAGCAGAAGCTTTGGGTGCTGACACAGATAGCAATTTCAAACAAATGGCTTTCTCAATTGAGAAAGTTACTGTTACTGCACAAAGCCGTGCATTGAAAGCTGAATACTCACTAGAACTTGCACAAGACTTGAAGGCAATCCATGGTTTGGATGCTGAAACAGAATTGAGCAACATTCTTTCTACTGAGATTCTTGCTGAAATCAACCGTGAAGTTATCCGTACAATCTATACATGCGCTGTTGCAGGTGCTCAGTATGGTACTACAACTGCTGGTTCTTTCGACTTGGACACCGACTCTAACGGTCGTTGGTCAGTTGAACGTTTCAAAGGTTTGATTTTCCAAATTGAACGTGATGCTAACGTAATTGCTAAGCAAACTCGTCGTGGCAAAGGTAACGTGATGATTGTATCATCTGACGTTGCTTCCGCAATGGCAATGGCTGGCGTGTTGCAATACACACCTAACCTATCTGCTGACCTACAAGTTGATGACACAGGCAATACATTTGCTGGTTTGTTGCATGGCCGTATCAAAGTGTACATTGATCCTTATTTCGGTGGTTACACATCGAACCAAGAATTGGTTACCATTGGTTACAAAGGTACATCACCTTACGATGCAGGTATTTTCTACTGCCCTTACGTTCCTCTACAAATGGTTCGTGCAGTTGACCAGTATACATTCCAACCAAAAATTGGATTCAAGACTCGTTACGGCATGGTTGCAAACCCATTCGCAACTGGTTTGACCACTGGCAACGGTGCATTGAACGCTCGTTCAAACGTTTACTACCGTATCTTCCAAGTTCGCAACTTGATGTAAGATAAAGAGTCACCATAGAGTGACATTTAAAAGGGACCTTCGGGTCCCTTTTTTTTGGCTCCTAAATAGTACATAGAGGAAATAACATGACTGCAATAACCAGAACACCAGAAAATACCGATTTACTTCAACCCACTAAGTTCTTACTTACATTCGATAGAATTAGGGCCACACAGTATTTTTGCCAACAGGTTAATCTACCGGGCGTTTCTTTGGGTGAAGTTATGAAGCCTACTCCGTTTTTGGACATGTTTTCACCAGGCACCAAACTGACCTATGAACCATTGGACATAGAATTTATAATAGATGAAGAACTACAGTCATGGAAAAACATATATGATTGGTTCACTTCTATTGCTGATCCTGATGGTTTTGAAAAGCGTGATGGTAGTAAAGAACTACAAGACAATAAACATTTTTCTGATGCAACATTAAGTATACTGAGTGGATTAAACAATCCAATTTTAAGAATACAATTCACAAATGTTTTTCCTTTAACTATTAGCGCACTTAGATTTGATACTACACAATCCGCAGACACCATTATAACCGCAAGCGCAACATTCAGGTATCAATCATACAAATACTTGACAGTTTAATACTTTTGTGATATAATGTTTTGATTATGGCAATTATGAATAACTATGGAAACACTTGAACAAATACTAAAAATGTGGGAATCGGATGCAGTCATTGACCAGACCGAACCTAGCAAAGAACTGTTAAAGATACCTGTATATCACAGTAAGTATCTTGGCATTCTCACCAAACATAAAATCGCATCAAAGAAAGCCCACTTTGATTACCTGCGTATGCGTAAGGTAAAATGGGAATACTTTACAGGTAAAATGTCACAAGATGAATTGAATGAATATGGTTGGGAACCATTTCAGTTTGCATTGAAGTCTGATATTAACACCTATTTGGAAGCAGATAAAGACCTTATCAAATTATTGGAGAAAAAGGTCTACCATGAGGAAGTCGTTTCAGTTGTTGAATCTATTATGGCCGAATTGAAACAAAGAACATGGCAACTCCGAGACTTTATATCATGGGAGAAATTTGTTGGTGGACAATGACCATTTAACAATCACAAAGAAGGATGAAGTATACGCCAAAGTGACCTGTGAGAAGCATGTCGCAAAGGAGTTATCTGAGTACTTTACATTCTTTGTACCTGGTTATCAGTTCGTTCCAGCCTATCGGAATCGCATATGGGACGGTAAGATCCGTCTATTCAATCTACAGAGCAGTCAACTATATCTTGGTTTGATTCCATATCTTAAAGAGTTTTGTGAAGAACGTGAGTATGCATATTCACATGACATTATTGAAGATGAATATTCAGTCTATCATGCACAAAAATTCTTTGACATATTGAATCTACATTCACAAGGTAAACAAATTGGTGTAAGAGAACACCAACAAAATGCATTTATTGAGGCCATGCAAAAACGGAGAGTTTTACTATTATCTCCCACTGCATCAGGCAAATCACTTATCATATACTTGTTGTTCAGACAGTTGTTGCAGTATCAACAGTTAAAAGGTTTAATCATTGTTCCAACAACAACATTGGTTGAACAGTTGTATTCGGACTTTGCAGATTATTCATCCTTTAACGGATTTAATGTGGAAGAAAACGTACACAGAATCTATCAAGGTAAAGATAAGCTAACGGATAAGAATTTAACAATCTCCACATGGCAGTCACTATACAAGTTGCCACCTGAATACTTTCATCAATTCCAATATGTAATTGGTGATGAGGCACACCTATTCAAGGCACAATCATTAACATCAATACTAACATCTTGTATCAATGCAAAATATAGAATTGGCCTTACTGGTACATTAGACGGCACCAAAACACACAAATTGGTATTAGAAGGTTTGTTTGGACCAACGAAAAAGGTCATATCAACTAAAGAGTTGATTGACAAGAATCAATTATCAGCATTCAACATAAAATGTCTGATACTAAAACATTCGGATGAAGTATGCAAAGAAATGAAAGATGCAACATATCCAGATGAGTTGAAGTATTTGATTGAGTCTGAGAATAGAAATCGTTTCATTCGTAATTTGGCAATCAGTTTGGAGAAAAATACATTGGTTCTTTTTCAGATGAAGAAACATGGTCGTGCATTATACGAAATGATTAAACAGAAGGCAAATGGTCGTAGTGTTTATTTTATTGATGGTGATGTAGACACTGTTGTCAGAGAAGAAGTTAGAAAAATTATGGAAATAGAAAACGATGCAATCACTGTGGCCAGTTTTGGTACCTTTTCTACTGGTACAAACATTAGAAATTTACATAACATCATATTTGCAAGCCCAAGTAAATCAAGAATTAGAAATTTACAATCAATTGGTCGTGGACTGAGACAGAATGAAGGTAAAGAAATGGCCACACTTTATGATATATCGGATGATTTAAGAATCAAAAAACACACAAACTTCACATTACAACACTTCATCGAAAGAGTAAAGATATATAATGAGGAGAAGTTTACTTTTAAAATTTACAATATAGGACTTAAAAATGGCCATTAAAATAGTAAGATTTAAAGACGGTCTAGATGTAATCTGCGACTGTGAGTATACAAAAGATGATATGATATCAATTACTGATCCAATGTTATTTGAATTAAGAGGCAGCAATTTGATGTTACAATGTTGGTTGCCTATGGCAGTAATTAAAGAAAATACGGTTGAGATTGATATGGAAACCATTTTGTGTTTGATGGATCCAACCGAAGACTTTGAAGAATATTACCTGAATGCATCAACAAAACTAAACGAATCAACTAAAAAAGAAAGAGAAGTGGTACTTACAGATGAAGTGCTCTCCGCTTTTGAGGAAAAGGAATCTAGAAAGAATTCCTTAATACATTAATATATTAATATCATCCGGGCTACACCGTGGACTTTAACACATGTCAAGCCCTTTGTCAACAACTTTTTATGGTACACTTGAATGAGTAAACAGAAACATTATATAAACAATCCAGATTTCCTAAAGGCACTTGTCGATTACAAAGCTCGTTGCGTAGAAGCCGAACAATCTGGTAAACCTAAACCAACCATTCCAAATTACATTGGTGAATGTTGGATGAAAATTGCCGAAGGCCTGTCACACAAACCAAACTTCATTAACTACACATACCGAGATGAGATGGTTTCGGATGGTATTGAGAATTGTTTAATGTACTTTGAGAACTTTGATCCAACGAAGTCTTCCAACCCATTTGCATACTTCACACAAATCATTTACTTTGCCTTTCTAAGACGCATACAGAAGGAAAAGAAACAACTGTATGTCAAGTATAAAGCTACAGAGATGTATGGTATTCTGGATGAGTTTGAAATGTTAGAAGGTGAAGATGGTTCAAGTAGACAGTTTGAACTGTATGATAATATTGCTGAATTTATTGGTAACTATGAGGACTCTAAGAAGGCAAAGAAAGCCGAAAAAGATGCGGCAAAGAAACCAAAAGGACTTGAAAAATTTATTGAGGAGTGATTATGAGAATAGGATTTACATGTTCCACATTTGACCTTTTCCATGCAGGTCATGTGATGATGCTAAAAGAGGCAAAAACCCAGTGTGACTATTTGATTGTTGGATTGCAGATTGATCCTACGATTGATAGGCCTGGCATTAAAAATAAACCAGTACAATCGGTTTTGGAAAGATTCATACAGGTAAAGGCTTGTATGTATGTTGATGAAATTATACCATATGCCACTGAAAAAGAATTGATGGACATATTGACTTCATATCAAATAGATGTTAGAATCATAGGTGAAGAATATAGGGATAAACAGTTCACTGGTTATCAATTACCTATGTCAGTCTATTTTAACAGTCGCCAACACAGTTTTTCGACCACTGAGTTACGGCAAAGAGTATTGGAAATTGAAAAGAGTAAATGAAAGTAGCAATAATAACTGACCAGCATTTTGGTGCGAGAAATGACTCAACCCTTTTCTTAGATTTCTATGAGAAGTTTTATGAAGAAACATTCTTTCCGACACTGATAAAGGAAAAGATTGAGACACTATTGATTCTTGGTGATACCTTTGATAGAAGGAAGTATATCAATTTCTTTTCTTTGAAACGCACCAAAGAAATGTTCTTTGATCCTTTGTTTGAGATGGGTATACAGGTTCATATGTTGGCCGGTAACCACGACACATACTTTAAGAATACCAATGATGTAAACTCGGTAGAATTACTTCTAGGTGAATATGGTATCTCATTAAATGTTATTGACCATCCGGCAGAAATCTATGTTGGTCCCCATAAAATCTGTATGATGCCCTGGATTTGCCCTGAGAATTATGATGATTCTATGAAGATGATAAAAGATACAGATGCAAAATTCTGTATGGGACATTTTGAAATTGCAGGCTTTGCGATGTATCGTGGTATGCCATCCGAAGGAGGACTGGATCGTGGAATTTTTAGGAAGTTTAGTCACACTTTTAGTGGTCATTACCATCACAAATCTTCTGCTAATGATATCCACTATTTGGGGAACCCATACGAACTTACTTGGCAAGATTACAATGACGCTAGGGGTTTTCATTTGTTTGATTTGGATTCTCATCAACTTGAATTCGTAGAGAACCCAAACAAAATGTTCCATCGTATTATGTACGATGACAAAGTGAATACCATTAAAGAACTTGATGGTATGGATTTCAAACCATATACAAATACTTATGTCAAAGTGGTTGTAATAAACAAAACCAATCCGTATTTGTTTGACAAGTTTATGAATAACCTGTATAATGTGAACCCAGCAGATATTACAATTGCTGAAGATTTTACAGACTTGGAAGGTGGTGATGAAGTGGTTGATGAAGCGGAAGACACACTCACCATATTAAACAAGTATGTTGATGGCATTACAGAAGAAAGTATCGACAACGACCGGTTAAAAACATTATTGAAAGAACTCTACGTAGAGGCATTGAATACTGAACAAGCATGATTTTATTTCAAAAGATTAAATGGAAGAATTTACTTTCCACTGGAGCTCATTTTACTGAGATTGATTTTACCAAGTCTAATAATACATTAATTATTGGCCACAATGGTGCAGGTAAATCCACAATTTTGGATGCATTGTGCTTTGGATTGTTTGGTAAACCTTTTCGTAAAATCAACAAACCACAGTTACTAAATTCCGTTAACAATAAAGAAGCTGTTATTGAAGTACATTTCAATATTGGCCAAAAGAAATACAAGGTCGTTCGTGGTATTAAACCAAACGTATTTGAAATTTATCTGAATGATGTATTGCTGAACCAAGATGCAGCTGCAAAAGACTATCAAGAGATACTAGAGAATAATATTCTCAAATTAAATTACAAGTCTTTTACGCAGGTTGTCATTCTTGGTTCAGCATCCTTTGTTCCATTCATGCAGTTATCAGCATCAGATCGCAGAGCAATCATTGAAGACCTATTAGATATTCAAATCTTTTCTTCAATGAACAATGTTATCAAAGAGAAGAATTCGGCCATCAAAGATGATTTAAGTAAATCTAAGTATGCCATTTCTCTTACGGAAGAAAAGATAACATTACAAAAACAAAACATTGAAGAACACAAAAAGAACCATGATGCGGATATCAAACGCAAATTGGAAGAAATTGATAAATCAAAGATGCAAATGGACAAACTGCAAAATGATATTCAATTGATTAATAAACATATTGCAGTACTACAGAATAAGGTTGGTGATAAGAAAGAGAAACTGGATAAAAAATCCAAAGGATTATTTCAAATCAAAGGTAAAGTACAAACTAATATTGACCGAAATCAAAAAGAGATTGACTTTTATGAAACCAACCACGATTGTCCAACATGTAAACAATCAATTACACCTGAGTGGAAAGATTCTCAGGTACAAGAAAAATCACAAAAAATTACCACACAAAAAACTGGCTTGGTTGAGATTGAACAAGAGTTAAACAAAGTAACTACTGAAATGAAATCTATTACGGATATCATTACACACATTAGTGAACACAGTGGTGAAATTATTAAACACACTTCTACTATATCGGCAATAAGCAATTACATCACTAAATTAAACAATGAGATAGATGAGTTGACCAACAAGCAGACTGGTACGGAAGGCGGTGACCAGAAGTTAATTGAGTTGAATGTCGCATTGAATGAGTATAAAACAAACTATGAAAGTGTTTTGATAGAAAAACATTACCATGAATTTGCAGGTAGTTTATTGAAAGATGGTGGCATTAAGACACGGATCATTAAACAATATCTACCTATTATGAATAAGTTGATTAACAAGTACTTGTCTGCAATGGACTTCTTTGTTAACTTCAACATCAATGAAAACTTTGAAGAAACAATTAAGAGTAGGCACCGTGATGAATTCTCTTATGCCAATTTCTCCGAAGGTGAAAAAATGCGTATCGACTTGGCCTTATTATTTACTTGGCGACAGATTGCCAAACTAAAGAATAGTACCAATACTAATTTGTTGATACTTGATGAAGTGTTTGATTCTAGCCTTGATACAGTAGGCACAGAAGAATTTCTAAAGTTGATACATGAAATGGGTACAGATACTAATGTGTTTGTTATTTCCCACAAAGGTGACCAGTTATTTGATAAGTTCCGTTCGGTCATTAAGTTTGAGAAAAAAGGAAACTTTTCAAGGATTGCAAAATGAATTTCAATGAATATCTGTCACACCAAAGAAATGTAGTAGACAAAGAAGTCCCAGGTTGGTTTTATCCAGTCGATATTGTTCTCATGTATGGTGTACTACAAGAAGTACAATTCAATTTGGATGGTGATATTTGTGAGATTGGTGTTGCAAATGGCCGAAGTGCCATTAATATTTGTAATTTTAAAAACACCAAAGATAATTTCTATCTGTATGATATTTTTTCCGAAGAACAAAGAGTCATTGCCGACAAAAATATTAAAAAGTTTAGTAAAGGTGAAAACCTGATTTGGAAATTAACCGATACAATGTCATTGTTTCCAGATGATTTGATTTTCAAAGATCAGTTAAAGTTTTTACACATTGATGGTTGCCATGAACATCCTGTGGTACTAAATGATTTGATTTTATTTGCAGATAAGATGAAAGAGTATGGTGTTATTGCTGTAGATGATTTCAATGACTGGGAGTATCCTGGTGTGAACAGTGCAGTATGTGAGTTTATAATGTCGAAATACAATTATAAAAATTGGAGAATATTTACCATAGGTAATAATAAAGCCTTCTTATGCCAAAGGAAATTTCATCAACAATACCAAGAAAAAATGTTATTGTTTATAAAGAAGGCAATGCCTACAATGTCGTTCAATGGTTTAGCTATTAGGCCAGTGTACGATGAAAATGTTTTGTTGTGTGATTCTAGGTCTAAAGTAGTTGATGTGGATGAACTATACAAAAAGTTGTTTGATAAACCAACCATAGGATAAATTATGAGTACAGAAGATATTGTTTTATATAACACCGCCGAACAGGCCGAGATTAAATCTACACCAGTCGAAACTTTCGACTTGGTTGCACCGGATCATCCTGCACTATACAAGGTGTTGCCTGAATTTAATTTTGAAACCGCACCAATTAATGCCAATGAGTTTGCATCCACACTGGTAGAAACCTGTAAGAAGTATAACGGCATTGGTCTTTCTGCCAATCAGTGTGGTTTTGAATATCGTGTATTTGTCATGGGTTCAGCTGAAGAATATGTGGCATACTTTAATCCTAAAATTGTTTCCACAAAAGGTGAATCCCACATGGAAGAAGGTTGCCTTTCTTTCCCTTTCCTAAATTTGAGAATTACCAGGCCTGCCGAAGTGGAAGTGGAATACCAGGACTTTAATGGTATCACACGGAACAAAACATTTACTGGTATAACTGCAAGATGTTTTCTCCATGAGCTTGACCACATGAATGGATTAGTGTATACTAGTCGTGTCAAACCACTTGCGTTACAATTTGGCCTGAAGAAACTGGATAAAATTAGACGCAAGTATTTTAATCCTAAAAATATGAAACAATTACAAGCAAGAACTTAATGGCAACACCTATAGATTATGTTGATGCTCAATGGGAAAAATGGCAGGTATTAAATGATCCTGATCGTTTTGAACATATTGATACCGAGCAATTAAAAGATATATTGATTAACGACCTCACATATGCATCAAAAATGGATGTACGTGAGTATACCTTATATCAAAAGTGGTTAGAAGTGCATGAGAAATATCCAACTAGAACAATCAGTACATTGTTTGAAGAAGATGTTCAGTTGGTAGACATTACACAAAAGAAACTGGTTGAAAAGGTTAAGAAGAATTTTTGGATGCCAGAAGGTCCGGATGACTATGAAAAATTGAAACCAAAATTAGTCTTGTCTAACGGACCTTTGGCTGAAACTTGGAATACAGTACGCACCTTTTCTTCTACAATGAAGAATAATTCTAACATTGGCCGTAATCTATATTACACCGTGGTTGATGAAGTTACAGACAAGTATCTTGGTGTTATGTGTATATCGTCCGACTTCTTGGACTTGACTCCAAGAGACACCGCAATTGGTTGGCCCAGAGATGTTAAGACACAACAGGGTATGATTAATCATACTGCAATTGGTTCTACAATTGTTCCTTTGCAACCTTTGGGTTTTAATTATATGGGTGGTAAATTATTGGCACTATTGTGCCTTGCTGATACTGTACAAAATGATTGGAAAAGACAATATGGAGATGTTCTCGTTGGAGTTACAACTACTTCCCTTTATGGCAACACTAAATCCGGTGGCCTATCTCAGTATGATGGTCTTGAACACTGGAACAAAATGGGTTTCTCAAGTGGTTCGGTTGCTTTTGAACCGTCACGTAAAACTCGAGCAATGATTTATGATTGGGTTAAAGAAAATTATACCCGTAAATATTTTGAATGGTGGGAAGCTAAGAATCAAAAAGGACTTCCACTTAAGCGTGACCACAAGAATCGCACATTAAATTTTGCGTATGGTAAGTTAGGTATTCCAAAAGAACTTATTCGTACCGAACATCAGAGGGGAATTTACTTCTCTCCTCTATACAACAACACCAATGAATATCTCAGGAAAGAAATTGGTGATGAACAACTGGTTAAATCATTTGATACCAGTGAAGAAACCTTGGCACATATTTGGAAAACCAAATATGCCAAAGGTCGTATATCAATGTTGAAGAAAAAGAACAATGTATCTTATGAATCCTTGTTCTATGATGACTTGATATTCATGGATTGGAACCAGACTAAAGAAAAATATTTAGGACAGGTAGGTAGATAAAGGTATAAATAGGTGTAGGTCACAGGATTGCCGTCCTTACCTACTCTAACATTGTAAAGGAATGCCAGCATGAATATTTATTCTATCTACAAAGCCACAAATAAAATAAACGGAAAAGTATATATTGGATTTGATTCAAATTGGCCACAAAGAATGTGGGAACACAAATCTCCGTCAAATTTCAATAAAAAATATAAATTCTATAATGCTTTAAGAAAATATGGACTTGATGGTTTTGAATGGAATGTAATATATCAATCTTTAGATAGAGAACATTGTTTACACACGATGGAACCTTTTTTTATAAAAGAATATAATAGTCTAAAAAAAGGATATAATAGCACTTTAGGTGGAGAAGGATTGTTTGGATATAAACATACTGAAAATTTTTACCTTAAAAAAAGAAAACCTGTTACTATTGATGGTATTACCTATGCTTCTAGAAGTGAAGCAAGAGAAAAATTAAATGTTTGTTGGAGAACTCTATATAAAATGATAGATGGTAAAATTATATTTCCACAATATGTTCGTTCTGGTAAATATAATGGTCAATCAAAATCGGTAATAATTTTTGGTATAGAATACGAAAGTAAAACCCAGGCCAAAAAAGAATTGGATATTGGATGGAAATTATTGAATAAAATTATTGATGAGGAGTTGGACTTTATTCCTGAAGAATCCTTAAGGAAAAGACAAAACTCATTGAAAGGATTTGCCAGCAAAAAAATGGCAGATAAAAACATATACCACAAAATATGTTGACACACACACTAAGTAATAGTATAATGTGAATACTTGCAGAACGCAAGAACTTTGTTTAACTTTGTCATTAGGAGATTTATCTTGACTAAACTATCCGCAAAAACCCGTATCCTTAATTTCTTGAACAAGAAAGAGGGATATAACACACTTTCGACCGCACAGGCTCGTGCTCGTTTCGGCATCCAAAACGTTGCCGCACGTATTGATGAACTTCGTCAAGAAGGTCATGTAATTTACACCAACACCAAATCCCGTGGTGATGGTAGCAAAGTTGCCGTGTATCGTGTGGGCACACCAACCAAATCT
>Ga0209358_10000096_pt1 | contig 78298 bp, 64 predicted proteins | sample LauGreFa1BDMLBSN_2_FD_187574 | JGI IMG/M metagenome (GOLD analysis project Ga0209358, IMG submission 187574) | Freshwater lake microbial communities from Lake Michigan, USA - Fa13.BD.MLB.SN (SPAdes) (version 2) | ecosystem: Environmental > Aquatic > Freshwater > Lake | place: Lake Michigan, USA... | reverse complement strand
CTCATGGGAGCAGTATCTCAGGGGGTTGCCCCTGTCTGTGGCGCCGGCTAGGGTGGTTATTCGAACATTTGTTCGAATAACTATCTAGGGGGGCGCTAGTGGAGTTCACACATTTACATGTGGCCAGCGGCTACTCCTTTAAATATGGCACCGCCCTTCCTGATGCGCTCGTTGCTCGCGCTGCCGAGCTAGAGATGTCAACGCTTGCGCTCACCGACCGGGTCGAACTTGGCGCCCTTGCCGGAGCAATCCGTTTTACCCAGTCATGCGCCGCCAAGAGCATCAAGCCAATCCTCGGTGGCGACTTTCTCATTGCCCCTCCGATAACTCTTCGCCCGCGACCACCAGCAACTCAACCAATACCAGTAAAAGGTGGCACGCAGGTAGAGAAGAAATATCCACGCGCCACTCTTCTTGCCACTCCTGCAGGGTGGCGCAATTTCATCCGGTTAATCTCGGCAACGGAAGAAGGTCTTCTTACAAGCGAAAATCTTCTCCAGTACGGAAAGGGTTTAATTCTCTTACTTGGCCCCGACTCTGATGTAGGTCGCCATATTGCTGCCAATCGCGCCGATCTTGCAGAACGAGCTTTTAATCGATGGAGCGAATTCTTTCCGCGCGATCTCATCGCTATCGAAACAGTCTCACATCGTGTTCCTGGCGTAGGGAAATGGTCAACCCATCACGCTGGCAAGATGCTTCTTTTTAGTCGCATGATGAAGGCTCCAGCACTTTTAAGTAATAACGTTCGCATGCTCAATGCCAGCGATGCGCCAGTAGCTGATGTTCTTGATGCAATCCGAAAACTTGTGCCACTCGCACCGCGCCATATCGAAAATAGTACCGATCAGGCATATCTCAAAAGCAGCGCAGAGATGTTTCAAGTTGCTCGAGAGGTAGCGCAGAGCGCTGGTGAGAAGAATGAATATGAATTACTCGCAACAACGCTCGAGTGGGCGCAGCGCTGCGAACTCTCACCAACGCGCGATATTGGCTTAGGAGCAGTTCATCTTCCCGAACCTGATGTAGTCGGCCTCTCTTCATATGGCGAGATGGCTCGCCATCTAAAAGCGCGTTGCGAGGTTCGGTTAACTTCACGTTACTCCGGTGAGAAGTTAAGCGTTGCAACAGAGCGGCTTCATCAAGAGTTAGAAACAGTGAACGCTCTTGGGTACGAGGCATATTTTCTTGCAGTGGCCGATATCGTCGATGGCGCTCGCCGCTCTGGCATTCGCGTCGCTGCACGCGGTAGCGGTGCGGGCTCGCTGATCTGTCATCTCCTTGGCATCTCAGGGGTTGATCCACTTGATCACGGTCTATTGATGGAGCGATTCTGTTCTACTCTCCGCACTGATCTTCCTGATATCGATATCGATGTCGAGTCAGCTCGACGACTTGAGATCTACGACCAAGTCTTCGCACGATACAACCCTGAAGGATCGTGGCCACACGGCCCAGTCCAGTCGACAACAGTTGCGATGGTCGAGACGTATCGCGCCCGCCATGCTATTCGCGATGTCGGTGCAGCGCTTGCACTCCCTCATGAAGAGATTGATGCGCTAGCAAAATCGCTCCCACATATCCGTGCAAAGAACATCACCAATGCGCTCCGTGAACTCCCAGAGTTGCGACATATCTCTATCAATGCACCTATGGGAAAAGCCATAACTCTCGCAGAGCAACTCGATAAGTTGCCACGCCATCTCTCTATGCATCCATGCGCTGTGATTCTCGCCGATAAAGCGCTCCTTGATCGAATGCCTAGCCAGATGGGGGCTTCGGGCTATCCAATGTCACAGTGGGATAAAGATGATGTCGAGAGCGTAGGTCTACTCAAGCTCGACATTCTCGGCGTTCGTATGCAATCAGCGATGGCGCACGCCCTTTACGAGATAGAACGAGTTGATAAGAAGAGTATTCCGCTCGATGAGATTCCACTTGATGATCCCAAAACTTTCACTCTTATTCGCTCGACAAAAACTCTTGGCGTTTTCCAGATTGAGAGCCCAGGGCAGCGCGAGCTCATCGGCAAGTTCGCGCCCGAAGTCTTTAACGATCTCATCATCGACATCTCACTCTTTCGTCCAGGGCCAGTGAAAAGCGACATGATCACACCCTTTCTCAACGCTAGACAGGGATGGCGTGCACCGCGACTTATCCATCCCTCTCTTTATGAGATTCTCATCGAAACCGAGGGCGTTGTCGTCTTCCACGAACAGGTAATCCGAATGATTGCAACGATTGCAGGCATCTCTCTGGCAGAAGCCGAGTCCTATCGTCGTTTACTGAACGACCCTGAACGTAGTATCGAGTTCTATCCCTGGTTCGCAGAACGCGCCACCGAACGTGGTTACCCTATAGAGGTAATAACTGAGGTGAGCGATGTACTTCGCGCTTTTGCATCATTTGGATTTTGCAAAGCACATGCCGCCGCTTTTGCACTTCCTACCTATCAATCAGCGTGGCTCAAGACGCATTACCCAGCGCACTTCATCGCTGGCCTACTTACACATGATCCAGGGATGTATCCAAAGCGCCTACTCCTCGATGAGGCGCGACAACTGGGAGTTTCGCTTCTGCCGCTATCAATCAATAACTCGGTGAGTGAGTATCGAGTAGAGAAGGTCTCTGATAGATATGGGATCCGCCTGGGGCTCTCCGATATCTCTGGTATCAACGAGAAAGAGATCAGGGAAATTATCTCTGGGAGACCTTTTATTGATCTCGCTGATTTTGTTTATCGCGCTCGCATCTCACAACCAATTGTCGAAAATCTCATTCTTCTTGGCGCCCTTGATGAACTCCATCCCAATATCAATAGGCGTGATCTCTTACTGCGCTATGCAGAGATTGATCGATGGAGCGGTCCATCCTCTGATCAGATAGCGCTCCCACTACTTCCAAGCGATGAGCTCAATAAAAGCGGCCTACCCGCGCTTACTGAAAGTGAGAAGGTGCGTAACGAAGTTGCACTTCTCGGTCTTGATGTCAGCCATCACCTCATCGATTTTTATCATGATCTATTACGCGAACTTGGAGTTGTTCAAGCAACTGATCTTCTTCGCCATCGCTCGAAAACACCACTTTTTGTTGCTGGCGTTAAGGTCGCCCTACAGAGCCCACCGGTTCGCTCTGGTCGTCGCGTCATCTTTATTACTCTCGATGATGGAACTGGGTGTAGCGATGCAACCTTCTTCGAAAAGACGCAGATTCACTCTGGTCGGGTTCTCTATCGCTCCCAATTACTTCTCATCCATGGCACCTTACGCCGCACCGGTGCACGTGGAGTATCCATTCTCGCCGATTGCGCCTGGGATCTATCTGAACTGCACGCGCGATGGCGTGAGAGTCGAGATATCACAACTCTTCGAGCTGAGATGGATACTCTTATTAATATAAGTAAAGAAAAAGGGGAGAGCGCCAGTGCCTGAGGTGAAGCCAAGCACAATTCTCCATGTCGATATGGATGCATTCTTCGCTTCGGTAGAAGAGGCTGATAACCCCGAACTCAAAGGGAAGGCTGTAGTTGTCGGAGCAGGCCCGCGCGCAGTAGTGACCTCTGCAAATTATGTTGCGAGAGGATTTGGTATTCGCGCTGCAATGCCTGTTGCTCAAGCGCGCAGGCTCGCCCCGCACGCCATTTTCCTACCCAACCGCCATCATCGCTATGGCGAAGTCTCCGCCGACGTCATGCGAATCTTTGGCGACTTCTCGCCACATGTAGAGCCGCTCTCACTCGATGAAGCATTTATCGACGTCTCAGGCGCAACGAGGTTAATTGGCACCGCGCGCGATATTGCGGTGCAGATCAGAGCGCGCATTGAAGGTGAATTGAAGATCACTTGCTCGGTCGGAATCTCTACAACGAAGTTAATTGCAAAATTAGCTTCTGGTCGATGTAAACCCAATGGAATTCTTGAGATAGCCGATGATCGAGTATTGGAATTTCTCCATCCACTTCCCGTTCGTGAGTTATGGGGCGTTGGTCCAAAGACTGGCGAAGCGTTGACCAAACTTGGCCTGCAGACGATTGGTGATATCGCACATACGCCGCGCGGCACGCTCATTCGTGCACTCGGTCAAGGACAAGGAGAGAGCCTCTACGAATTGGCGTGGGGGAGAGATCTGCGCGCAGTTGAAGAGAGCGCAATCGAAAAAAGTATTGGCGCCGAAGAGACTTTTGCGCGGGATATCGACGATAACGAAGAGCTTTTAGCGGAACTCCTCAGAGTGACTGAGCGAGTAGCTCGACGGTTGCGCGATCAACAATTTGTTGCTCGTACAATCGCAATTAAAATTCGATTTAGTGACTTCACTACAATCACCCGTTCAAAATCAATCGATCTGCCTACCGCAAGCACCCAAGAAATTTATGAACAGGTGCGGCGCCTTTTCACAGCTCTTGGTTTGGTTCGTGCACGTGTGCGGCTGGTGGGAGTGCGATTAGAGAATCTTGAGAGCGATGCTGGATTGGTCGAGCAACTCACGCTCGGCTCTCGAGAGAAGGGGTGGCGCCAGGTCGATCAGGCGCTCGACCGAGCCAGGCGACGCTTTGGCGGGGGCGCCCTCAAGCCAGCCCGCCTTATTGAGAGCTCTGGCCAGGACGAGGAGGAATAACCTTAAATAGCCTGGCTATTCTCACAATTTGGCTCAGGCAAGCCACAACTCCCGGACTGGGCTAAGATTTTTGGTAGCAACGAGATATGAAGGGGAGCGCGAGTAGGCAATGCCACTATCCGAGCATGAAGAGCGATTACTCGCTCAAATGGAAGCTGCCCTGTCGCAGGAGGATCCCAAACTCGTCTCCGCGCTATCTCAGAAAAAAGTAAAGCGCTCACCAATTTTAAGTCTTGCGCTTATCGCTCTTGGATTTACAACTCTCTTCATCGGTCTTGTTATGCAAGTAGTTATTGCCGGAGTTATTGGCTTTGTTATTGCTCTTGCAGGTCTCTACCGGTTAATTACTTCTTCCCGACCGGGGCTTAATAGTATGAATGGCGCGAAGGCCCCTCGGCAGAAGCGCAAGAGTACTTTCAACAGAAAATTGGAAGAGCGCTGGGAGCGCCGTCAGTTTGGCGACGACCAGCAATAATCCGCTTCACCCTCTTCATGAGCGCACCCTTACCGGTAATAAATACACATCAGGCCGCCTCCTTATCGATGCGGGATCAACTCGCTTCCCCGGCGCAGCAGTTTTGGCGGTAGGTGGCGCTCGACGAGGTGGAGCGGGATATATCAACTATCTCGCACGAGAACATCTTCCTGCGGAGTTGGTGCTCCACGCCTATCCCGATGTTGTCCCGCTCAATCCGGTGAGTGATTCAGAAGAGATTTCGAAATGTACAACAGTTCTCATTGGCCCAGGTTCACCAAGTACAAGCGCGTTACCTGATGTCGCTCGTTTAATAGTTGATGGTGGAGCGCTGACTTTGATTAATCAACCAGCGCCTTCAGATTCGCTCTGGCTATTGACGCCCCACGAAGGGGAGGTGAAGAAAATGGGCTTTGATCCATCGAATAGAGAAAGCTGTGCGCTCACTGCCGCACAGCAGCTAAATGCGATTGTGTTACTCAAAGGATTTCAATCGATAGTTGCTACACCTGATGGCATATTTCACATTGATGACATTGGTGGTCCTGAACTTTCAACTGCCGGTACCGGCGATGTTTTGGCCGGGTTTCTTGCCTCAATGCTTGCATCTCATCAACCCACAAGTTATCGCGCAGCAGCTCCCATAGTTACTCATGCGCTGACGATTTTTGTGACAGCAGCAAAAGCTTCCTTAGCCAAGCGAGCACCATTAGTGGCAACTGATTTATTAGAAGAGATTCCTCTGCAACTGGCTAAGTTTTAGAGGCCGTATTCGTTGCGGTATTAGTCGTGTGCTCTCGAGGGTTACTTACACGGTTGGGCCAGGGAGAAACTTCCCGCGAAAAAAAGTTAATGGTTGTGTAATTCCATCTGTGAAGGAGAGCACCTCGCCAACAATGATGACGTGATCACCGGCCTCATGTTGCGCAGTAGTTCGCGCAGTGAAGTAGGTCTTGGCGCACGCGAGCGCTAGCGCAGGGTGCTCTGCACTTGGCCCGATTACCTCAATATCGACGAAGCGATCAGCGCTTGGTCCGGTAAAGCGCTTTACCAAATCCTCCTGTCCCACCTCGACAAAATGAACGGCCCAATTCTTGGCCGTTCGCCAGAGTGGATAGGAAGAGATTTTTTTATCTACACACCAAGAAACCAATATTGGATCGAGCGAGACCGAGGTTAGTGAGTTACAGACAATTCCCACCCGTTCTCCATCGACCTCAGCGGTCACTATGGAAATACCTGTAATCCACCCGCTCATAAGTGAACGGAAGGAGCGCGGGTTAATTGCCGGAATTGCCATCTCGCTAACGGTACGACCATTGGGGCTCTTCTAGGGAATCGAAAGGCGGGGTTAGTGGTGGGCTAACCGGGAGTAGGAGGGGGGAGGGTGGTTGACTGTGGGGAAATGTGGAGTAAAGTGGGGGATGCAACCTTGGGGAAGGGGGTCAATACCGCATGTTTCTTGGCACCTATCAACCCCGCCTCGATGAAAAAGGGCGCTTAATCCTCCCGGCCCGATTCCGTGATGATCTCGCAGCTGGACTTGTCATCACCAAAGGTCAGGAACGTTGCCTCTATGTCTGGCCCGCTCAGGAGTTTGCAACCCTCACTGAAGCGATGCGCCAAGCGCCAGTTACTGCAAAATCTGCCCGCGATTACATGCGCGTGATGTTCGCTGGCGCCCACGATGAAATTCCTGACAAACAAGGTCGCGTCACCATTCCGCAATCGTTACGTAGTTACGCAGCGCTAGAAAAAGAGTGCGTTGTTATTGGCGCAAATACTCGAGTAGAGATTTGGGATCTTCAATCCTGGGAGAGCTACCTCGCAGATCGCGAAAAAAGTTTTGCTGATGTATCTGAGGAGGTTTTCCCTGGTCTCTTTTAGCCCCTGATTTTCGGTCACTGCCGCACCGAGTATCGACGCCCCTTCCCCGGCGCCGATCGATCCGTCCGGCGGCGGTGTCCAAAGGTCAGGAGAGAAAAACCAGAAGAGGTACCGAAGCAAGAAGCAAAAAGCAAAAAGCAAAAAGCAAAAAGCAAGAGCCAGAGAGGGGAAGGTGAAGAAAGTGATAGAGAACGAACATATTCCAGTAGCGCTTGATCGCACTATTGAATTGTTAACACCTGCGCTCTCTGTAACTTCTCCGTATTTGATTGACGCCACTCTTGGTCTTGGTGGCCATACCGAAGCGCTACTTGAGAAGTTTCCTGACTTACACATCATCGGAATTGATAGAGATAAAAGTGCATTAGAGAAAGCAGCTACTCGCCTTGCTCGATTTAGCAACCGCACAACGCTTGTCCACGCAGTTTATGATCACATCTCGCAAGTAGCCAGCAATCAAGGGCTTACTCAAGTGCAAGGAATTCTCTTTGATTTGGGTGTTTCTTCGATGCAACTTGATCAAAGCGATCGTGGATTTGCTTACTCGCACGAAGCCCCTCTTGATATGCGGATGGATCAAAGCACAGGAGTAAGCGCTAACGAGGTTATCAACAACTCTTCGCATGAAGAGTTAACCCGAATCATTCGTGAATATGGTGAAGAGAAATTTGCGAGTCGAATTGCGGCACGAATTATCGATGCTCGGAAAGTTGCCCCAGTAACTTCAACGACTGCTCTCGCGCAAATTGTTAAAGAGAGCATTCCAGCCGCTACTCGTCGAACTGGCGGGAACCCTGCCAAGCGAACCTTTCAAGCCCTTCGTATTTATGTCAATAATGAGATTGAAGTGTTAGAGCGAGCGATTCCTGCGGCTCTTGAATTGCTCTCGATCAGTGGGCGAATGGTTGTGCTTTCATACCACTCGCTCGAAGATCGCATAGTAAAGAAAGCATTTGCCGAGGTAAGCACATCTGAAGTTCCACATGGCCTTCCTGTCGAACCCAAGCCTTCGCGCTACCAACTTCTCACCCGCTCAAGTGAAGGTGCAAGCGCCGCTGAGATGGAAGTAAATCCACGTGCGCAGTCAGTACGTATTCGCGCAATCGAGAGAAGGGCTGCGTAATGGCTCTGGCTGCACGAAAGATTCCTCTTGTTAAATCTATGCCTACCGCTCGTACGCCCGAACCACTGCTGCGTCTTGTTCAAGATTTGAGAGTTGCAGATGGAAAATCGGTCACGACCACAGCATTCGTTTACTTAGTCTTTGGCGCTCTAATTACGAGCATTTTTATGGTGATGGCGTTGAACATGGCTCTAAATCAGGATTCCATCAAACTCCATCGATTAAAGATTGAAGCGCAGGCAATTGCCGACCAAGAGGAAGCAATCACCGCACAAGTAGCTCGCTTCTCATCGCCACATATGTTGGCTAAACGAGCTCGCACTTTAGGCATGGTGCCAAGTGGCACACCTGAATTCCTGGATCTTCGACCAAAGGTCAGCGTTGATTCAGAAGTCGCGGTAAAGGGCGTGGCACCTTGAGCCCCATTCGAATTGCACAAGGCAGATTGCGGGCAACACTTCTAATAATCGCACTCCTATTCGTGACGTTCTTCTTTAGATTAATTGATGTTCAGGCAGTCAATGCCAAAGAGTATGCAGAGCGAGCAACTCGGGAATTAACCAGGACAGCAAAACTGCCTGCGCCACGAGGTGAGATAACTGATCGTAATGGCCATGTTCTCGCCCGGAGTATCGAATCGTTAGATCTTGTTGTAGATCAAACTTTGATCAATCGACCACAACGCGCCGCAGAAATCGTTGCACCAATTATTGGGGAGAGCACCTCGTACGTTAAGTCGAGGTTAACCGGAACCCGAAAGTTTGTTTACGTTGCCAGAGATATCACGCCAGCACAATGGAAGAGCATTAAAGCTGCACTGGCCGCCGAGAATGCCGAAGTTAAACTCTCCAAGCGCATCGGTGGATTCTTTAGTGAGCGTGGCTTTCGAAGAGATTATCCAGAGAAGTATCTTGCAGCGTCACTTCTCGGCTTCGTTAACTCTGCCGGAGTGGGTGGTGGCGGTATGGAGTCTTCGCTCAACAACACGCTTGCAGGAAAAGATGGCATTTTCACCTATGAAAATGGTGGTGGCCCATCGATTCCCTCGTCACGACAAATTTTAATTCCTCCTCAGCCCGGCAAATCAGTCCGGTTGACTATTGATCGGGATTTGCAGTGGGCGGCAGAAGATGCCATAACAGCTTTAGCGAAGGAGACGAAAGCTAGCTCGGTCAGCGCGGTGATTATTGATCCTGCGACAGGCGAGATTTTGGCCCTTGCAACTGCCCCCGGCTTTGATCCAAATAACTTCTCGCAAACAAAAGCATCACTACTGAAAATTCCATCTGTTCAAGATATTTACGAACCAGGCTCTACGGGCAAAGTTATGACTATGGCTGCCGCCCTCGAAGAGAAGGTTGTTACGCCAACTACTGTTTTTAAGACGCCCGATAAAATTAGAAGAGCGGGTAAGACCTTCAATGATCACGACAAGCACTCAGTATGGAAACTCACCGCTACAGGAATTCTTGCAAAATCTAGCAACGTCGGAACAATCAAAATCAGCGAGCGGATGAGTGAAAACACCCTTTATTCATATTTAAGAAAATTTGGAATCGGTGAACGCGTGAGATTGGGCTTACCTGCCGAACCTGCGGGAATTTTGAATCCAGTAGAGAAGTGGTCGGGGTCAACTTTCCCAACTGTCTCTTTTGGACAAAGTTATTCAGTAACTGCCATCCAAGCTACAAGCGTATTTGCAACAATTGCGAATGCTGGGTTGCGAGTGACGCCAACGCTAGTTGCAGGCACGAGTGACTCATCAGGTCATTACACAGCAGCACCACGTCCTGAATCTCAACGAGTAATTTCTCAAGACGTAGCCCGACAATTGAGTGCGATGATGGAAAGCGTTGTGCAGGAAGGTGGCACAGCGGTGCGCGCCGCAATTCCGGGTTACCGCGTCGCAGGAAAGACCGGAACGGCACAGCGATACGATGGCAGCTGTGGATGTTATCGCGGTTACACCGCATCATTTATCGGATTTGCTCCCGCAGATAAACCGCGATTTGTTATGAGTGTGACGGTACAAAATCCAGTGGGTATCCATTGGGGCGGCTACCTCGGTGGACCGGTATTTAAATCAGTGATCTCTTACGCGCTCAAGAGTTATCGCGTACCACCTACTGGAGTAGAACTGAGTCCTTATCCATTGGATAAAAAGGGTCTTGATAAATTGAATAAAGAAACAAAAGTCGCAACAGCTTCAGCGAAAAGGTAGCCATGCGAGAATTACTTCAGTATGAGTACTCACGAACACTTAATCAAATTGCTGATTTTCTTGAGATTGCTCATGGTTCGAATAATAAAGTTGTAACAGGAATAACTCTAAATTCTCAGAAAATAGAGAGCGGCGATCTCTTCATTGCGCTCCAAGGTGCTAAAACTCATGGAATTCAATTTCTGGAGGAAGTTGTTGCCGCCGGGGCTGCTGCAATTCTTACAGATGAACTTGGTTTCGAAATAGTTCGTGAGCAGATTGATAAGCGCACTGATTCACCAGTTATCCTCACATCGAAAAACCTTCGCGGCGCTCTTGGCCCGCTCTCGTCATGGTTCTATGGCGCACCATCGCACGACCTGCGTCTCTATGGGATCACCGGAACCAATGGAAAGACAACCGTTTCGTATCTTTTAGATCACATTTGGCGCGAGAACAAGCGCACATCCGGTTTAATGGGAACGGTAGAAGTGAAAGTCGGCCACGAACATTTTCCTAGTGTTCGCACCACGCTTGAGGCGCCCGATCTCCAATCACTTTTGGCAACCTTCAGCGAGCGACATATTGCACATGTTGTGATGGAAGTTTCAAGCCACGCACTCGCGTTACATCGAGTCGATGGCACACGCTTTGCAACGGTTGGTTTTACCAATCTCTCGCAAGATCACCTGGATTTTCACGGAGATATGAATAATTATTACAGAGCGAAGAAACGTCTATTCACTCTATCTTTTGCGGAAAATGCAATCATCAATGTTGATACTGAGTGGGGCGCACGACTTTATGACGAAGCCTCAATTCCGGCGCTCGATATCTCTCTTTATAATCGTAAAGCGGCATGGCACCTGGTGGACAATTTATCGACTACCTCAAAAGGAATGAATTTCTCAGTGCGGGGCCCCAATGGCGTGTTATTAGATGTCAGTACACCACTGGTGGGTGAATACAACGTCGGAAATGCGATGATGGCGATTGCGCTAGCAGTTGATAGTGGAATTGATCCACTCAGTGCAGCGGCTGCACTATCGAATGCCCATGGAGCGCCGGGACGCCTTGAGCGGATTGCGCATCCAGAGGGCGTGCATGTATTAATCGACTACGCGCATTCTCCTGATGCCATCGAGAGAGTAGTTGCAGCTGTTCGTGCAAATCTGCCTGGAAGAGTTATTGGTGTTTTAGGGTGTGGAGGAGATAGAGATTCGGATAAACGTCCATTGATGGGAGCCGCATTAGCGCAAGGTTGTGATGTAGCGATATTTACAAGCGACAATCCTCGAAGTGAATCCGCTGAAGCAATCATCGCGCAGATGGGCCCGAAAAGATTTGAAAATGTCACGGTAGAAGTTGAGCGAAAGCTTGCAATTGAGCGGGCTCTGGAATTAGCCATTAAAGGTGATGTCGTTCTTATCTTAGGAAAAGGGCACGAGACCGGCCAGGAAATCAACGGAATTATCCATCCATTTGATGATCGAGAGATTGCTCGAGAATTGATAGGAAAAAAGAGATGATTGACCTATCTGTCTCTGATATTGCTGAGATAGTTGGTGGAAAATCTTTTGGGGATTCCGGTGCGATTGTCACTGCTGAACCATTCTTTGATTCTCGTAGCGCCATTCCAGGCGGAATATTCCTTGCTCTCGAAGGTGAACAAGCTGACGGCCATAATTTTGTTGAAGAGGCCTTGGCAAAAGGGGGCGTTACCGCATTTACCACTCGACAGGTAGGCAGTAATTGCATTGTTGTTGCGGACGTACTGGAAGCAATTAGCAAACTTGGCGCCGAAGTTAGAAGACGTTTACCGCAAATGAAGGTCATTGGAATTACGGGTTCCCAAGGAAAGACAACGACAAAAGATATTACACATCATGTTTTATCTTTAGTCGGCGAAACTATCGCACCATCGCAATCTTTTAACAATGATTTGGGCGTTCCACTTACGCTCTTGCGAGCAAATGGGAAGACTCGCTTCTGCGTCCTCGAAATGGGCGCCCGCCATGAGGGGGATATTGCGCGGCTAGTGCAGATGGCCAAACCAGATATCGGAGTGGTATTAGTCGTTGGTACTGCACATATTGGCGAATTTGGTTCAAGAGAGGCAATTGCGAAGACAAAATCTGAAATTGTTTCGAATCTCTCAAAGGATGCGATCGCAATTCTCGGTATGTACGATGAATACACGCCAAAGATGGCCACTCAAACACCTGCGACTGTGATGTACTTTGGCGAGCAGACCTCCTGCGATGTTAGAGCTACTGATATTGATATCAGGGAAGGTCGCGCCCATTTCGATCTCGTGAGTAAGGCAGGGCGTGAGCCAGTGGCGCTCCGATTGATTGGTCGCCATCAAGTGCCCAATGCGCTTGCCGCCGCAGCAATTGCAACTGCACTGCAGATACCCATCGATAAAATCGCAAGTGGTCTATCCACTGCAGAGATCGCCAGTAAGTGGCGGATGGAAATTTCAGATATTGGCTCCATTTTGCTCATTAACGATTCTTACAATGCCAACCCTGAGAGCATGCGAGCGGCTTTGGAAACGCTCCGATACTTTGCTCAGGAACGCGGTGGTCGAGCTTGGGCATTTATCGGAAAGATGCATGAATTAGGAGAGAGCTCGCAGCGCGATCATCAGAACATCACAGCTTCTGCAGAACAGATGGGAATCGACCATGTGGTTGCCGTCAATACGCCTGAATACGGAAATACTGCGGGAGCGCAATTGCTCGTCCATCATGTTTCCTCGCTCGATGAGGCGCTGGCCATATCCAAGGAAATCACGCCGGGAGATGTGATACTTGTCAAAGGGTCTAGAGCTGAAGGGCTGGAAAAACTAAGCGATGCGCTTAAGAATGCTCTGCTGCACGACGAGGCTACCGAAGAGAGCGGGCGCTAGGTGATTGCGTTATGAGAGGCATTCTTAGCGCTGGTGCACTCGCTTTCCTATTTGCATTCTTTGGTACTCCTGCCGCAATTCGAGTTCTTGTTAAACGAGGTTACGGGCAGTTCATTCGTGATGATGGGCCAACAACGCATCACACAAAACGTGGCACTCCAACTATGGGTGGCACAGTCATTATCGCATCTGTATTAGCAAGTTATTTTCTCACCCACCTCATCACCCAACGAGCAGTTACAGTTTCTGCGTTGCTGGTTTTAGCTTTGATGACCGGGCTAGGACTCGTAGGTTTTCTCGATGATTGGCTTAAGGTTTCAAAACAAAGATCTTTGGGACTTCGTGCGCGCACGAAGATGCTGGCACAGAGCGTTGTGGCATTAGCTTTTGCTGTTGCAGGATTAAATTTTCCGGATGAACGTGGTTTGACTCCGGTATCGCTCAATCTTTCAACGGTGCGCGATACGTCAATAAAACTCGGAGCAGTCTTAGTTGTTATCTGGGTCTTTTTCATGATCACGGCAACAAGTAATGGCGTAAATCTCACCGACGGTCTTGATGGTTTAGCAACTGGCGCCGCTGTGATGAGTTTTGGCGCTTTTATACTTATCGGAGTTTGGGAGTTTGGCCAGAGTTGTGCAATCTCGGCCGGGTCGAAATGTTATGAAGTTCGCGACCCGCTCGACCTCGCAGTTTTAGCAGCGGCGCTAAGTGGCGCTTGTTTTGCCTTTCTCTGGTGGAATGCAAGCCCAGCAAAAATTTTTATGGGCGATACTGGCTCACTAGCAATTGGCGGGGCTCTTGCTGGTTTGGCAATAACACTCAGGACTCAATTATTACTTACCCTTATCGGTGGCCTCTTTGCCATCATTACACTATCGGTCATTCTGCAGGTGAGTTACTTCAAGCTCTCTAAAGGCAAACGAATTTTCCGAATGGCACCACTGCAACATCACTTCGAACTTTTAGGTTGGGGTGAGGTCACCATAGTTATTAGATTTTGGATCATCGCAGGAATTATGGTTGCAGGAGGACTTGGCCTCTTCTACGGCGCATGGGTCACGGGGTAATCGATGTCCCGGGTATTAATCGCCGGACTTGGGGTAACTGGCGATGCCACTGCACGTGCTCTTGTCAAACTAGGTTATGAGGTTCTTGTCTTTGAAGAGCGCGATGATCAGCACCATCGTGAATTAGCCGAAGAGCTAAAAAAACTTGGAGTAAGTGTCACTTTTACTTTTCCAGTGGATTTTCCTCCGCTTGTTATCACCTCACCTGGATGGCAACCCAATCACCCTATGCTTCTAGCAGCGCTCACGCATGGCGCTCGTGTTATGGGCGAGATTGAATTTTCATTTATTCATGATCAGAAAGAAGTTCAAGAGGGGAGAAGTGCCAAGCGATATTGGATAGGTGTGACCGGCACCAATGGCAAGACCTCTACCGTGGGAATGGTGGAGTCAATCTTTAAGGCAGCTGGTAAACGTGCCATTGCCTGCGGCAATGTCGGCACTCCAGTCATTGAAGTGCTCACCTCATCAGATTTCTATGAGTTTCTCATCGTCGAACTCTCTTCATTCCAACTTCATTGGACCTCAACCCTTCAGCTCGATGCTGCTGCTTTGTTAAACATTGACGATGATCACTTAGATTGGCATGGCAATTTTGATAACTACCTCAAAGCGAAGTTGAAAATTTTTAATGGCGTGCAGCATGTAATCATTAATGGCGACGACCCAAGGCTTCATAGTTCTATAGACGAGTTACTCAAAGAGCGCGAAATCACTACCTACACTCTGCAAGTACCGCAGTATGGAGAGGTAGGTATTGTTGAAGACCTCTTAATTGATCGGGCATTCTCAGGTGCGCAAAATGTTGCAACGGAAATTGCACAGCTCTCGGATATCAATCCACCAGCCCCACATAACGTCTCTAACGCCCTGGCTGCAGCTGGCTTGGCGCGAGCGATGGGGCTCGAAGCCGTCGCAATAAGCGAAGGATTGCGAAACTTCACACCTGGTCATCATCGAATCGAAAAAATTGCAGAGTTCAACGGAATAACTTGGGTCAACGACTCCAAAGCCACCAATCCTCACGCAACTAATGCAGCATTTGCGGCCTTTGATTCAATAATCTGGATTGCTGGTGGATTGGCAAAGGGCGCTGATATTGAAGCGCTGGTGAAGAGACGACATCAGCAGATTCGCGCTGCTGTGCTTATTGGTACAGATCGCCCCATGATTGAGCGGGCGCTTAAGGAACATTCTCCCGAAACTCCCATTATCTTGGTAGACGAAGAACTGACACTGGCAGGCGAAGAGCGTTCAAAGCAATTGATGCGCGATGTAGTCCTAGCTGCAAGTCGATTGGCACAGCAAGGCGATACGGTTTTGTTGGCACCGGCTTGTGCATCAATGGATCAATTTCAATCATATGCGCAACGAGGCGAATTCTTTGTGGAAGCAGTTAAAGAGTTAGTTGGTGATCAGTGAGATGAAGGAGCCAAAAAAACCACTACTCACTCATCCAACGGCACCGTTTTATGTCTTGCTCTCAGGAATGGGAGTTCTGATATTTATGGGTCTGTTGATGGTGCTCTCTGCATCCGGAGTGCGCGCCTATGCTAATTCAGGTTCTTCTTTTGCCATCGTGTTTCGTCAGTTGATGTGGTTCTCTGTGGGCTTGGGACTTGGGTTACTCGCATTCAAGTTGCCAACTAAAGGTTGGCGCAGAATTTCACCTTTATTACTTCTCGGTTCAGCTTGTATGTTAGGACTTGTTTTTGTCAATGGAATCGGTCTAGAAATAAATGGAAATAGAAATTGGATTCACGTAGGCCCCATCACTGTGCAACCCAGTGAATTTTCAAAAATAGCGTTGATTATCTGGGCGGCATTTATCCTTGCACGAGTTGAGCGCGGTGAATTTTTACGTAACCAGGGAACGGGTGCGTTGCTTTGTGGTTTTGGCGCTATCTCGCTTTTGATTCTTCTTGGTAAAGATATCGGCACAGTGATGGTCTTAGCGCTCATTATGTTGGGGATGCTGTTCATCTCTGGAGAACGCATCACCAGGCTATTAGCTATTGGTGGAGTCTGTTTAGGGGCAATTGTTGGATTGGCGCTATTGCGTCCGACTCTGTTAAGTCGATTAACCGCATTTCTTGACCCATTTTCAGCTGCCAATTATTTGGGATTGGGTTGGCAACCAGCGCACTCACGTATGGCGCTGGCTTCAGGGGGAGTTTTTGGAGTTGGCCTTGGGGGAAGTAGGCAGAAATGGGGCAACTTAGGCCCAGAGGCGCATACAGATTTTATCTTTGCAGTTATTGGCGAGGAGATTGGTTTATTGGGAACGACAATTGTGCTCGCAGCGCTCTTCATGATTGCTTGGGCGGGCATTAAGACCGCTATTGCTACAAGTGATCCGTTTTCGCGTTACGCGGTTGCTGGCGTTACAACATGGATCATCGCTCAATCCTCGATAAATATTGGTTCAGTCACTGGAGTCTTTCCAGTTGTTGGACTTCCTTTACCTTTGGTTTCGTATGGGGGATCTGCTCTTATCTCGTCAATGGTGGGGCTGGCATTTATTCTTGGAGTTGCTCGGCGAGAGCCCGAAGCAAAGCGATACTTTGATTCGCGCCCGAAAATCTTAGAGTGGCGGGGGAGATGAGCTCGCAGCGATTGACCGTTCTTTTTGCTGGTGGCGGAAGTGCTGGCCATCTCTTGCCTGCCTTCGCAACAGAAGAGGCGCTACGTGCCAGTTCTCTCGAAAGAACTTTCAGCGCGTGCAAAACTGTTTATTTAGCTACAGCTAGCGGTGCCGAATTGCCATTGCTGAAGCAAGCAAGTGCAGAATTTCTACTCGTGCCGAAAAGCGATTTACCTCGGAAGATTAATCGCGACCTTTTAACTTTCATACCTCGATTGGTAGTGGCTGTAGCGCGAACTGCAAAATTAATTAAGCAATTAGATGTTGACGTGGTTGTCGGATTTGGCGGTTATGTTGCGCTACCTGCATATTGTGCTGCTCGTCTGACAGGTACTCCTCTGATCATCCATGAGGCAAATGCGCTACCTGGCCTGGGTAATAGATTTGGCAGAAGAATTGCCACTCGGTCCTTCTCTAATTTTCCCATCGACAATTGGGGCGCTGAAAATGCAATCGGACTTCCGATACGTGAGGCAATTTCCTCCATTGCTACATTAAGTTCAGAGCGCCGAGCAGAATTAATGCGAGCAGCGCGAAGTGATTTTGGACTTGAACCAGAGCGCAAGACAATTTTAATTTTTGGTGGCTCTCTTGGCGCTGCGAAAATCAATGAAGTAGTTGGCCAATCAGTAGATGAATTGCTTACTCGAGGGTTTCAAATTCTGCATGCCGTCGGGCCGGAGAATTCTCTGCCAATAAACCGACCTGGTTATCACGCCCTGCCTTACATTTCGAGAATGGATCAGGCTTATCTCGCAGCGGATGTAGTTCTCTCGCGTAGTGGAGCGGGTACCTGTGCCGAGATAGAGGCCGCTGGACTTCCGGCGCTCTTAATTCCGCTGCCAATCGGAAATGGGGAACAGTTGCTCAACGCCAAAGCGCTAGGTGCAAAAGCGGAGGTACGTATCGTCGAGAATTCTGCCCTCACGAGAGATTCCCTCATTGCAGCAATTACGGACCTTGCACGCGAAGATTTCAAAAGCGCTTCACATTCGCAGCCTCAATCAGCGGCAGCAGTTGTTGCCAAAACTATTCTCCAACTAGCCAGTGAACGCAAGCAGAGAAGATTGGCGTAGCGTCGTGGAAATTTTAAGAGCGCCAATTCACTTCATCGGTATCGGCGGCGCAGGCATGAGTGGCATCGCGCGAATCTGCATTGATCGCGGCATTGAAATTTCTGGTTCAGATATAAAAAATTCGACAACGCTGGAAGCGCTAGCTCTAAGAGGCGGCACGATTCACATTGGGCATCAACCGTCGAATCTTGGGGCTGCACAGACTGTTGTCATATCCAGCGCGATTAAAGAATCTAACCCCGAGTTAAAGGCTGCGCGAGAGCAAGGCATCGTGGTCGTTGGTCGAGCCCAGGCGCTTGCCACTCTCCTTAATGGGTACACCTCCATTGCAATTGCGGGCACTCACGGCAAGACCACCACTACCTCGATGTTGACTATAGCCATGCAGAATCTGGGATGGGATCCATCCTTTGCTATAGGTGGCACACCGCACGATTCACGTTCTAATTCACATCATGGGCAAGGGCTCCATTTTGTTGTTGAAGCCGACGAATCAGATGGATCATTTATTGAGTATCACCCTGATTATGCAATTGTCACCAACGTTGAAGTAGATCACGTCGATCACTTCGCTGACGAAGGAGCAATCAATCGTGCCTTTGAGGAGCTCTTGTCGACCGTGAAGAGAGGGGTAGTGCTCTGCGCAGATGATGCAGGTAGCGCACGCCTTGCGTCTAAGGCTCGCCAGTTGGGCTTGGAGACTTATTTATATGGTCAGAGTGAGGGAGCAGATTTACGTATCTCGCACCTATTCACCGCGGCAGATACCTCTATTTATCGTGCAACGTGGCAGGGGCGAACGCTGGGTGAAGTGAAATTGGCTATTCCGGGAGAACATAATGCTCTGAATTCAGCCGGTGCGCTGACAATGGCTTTGGTACTTCAAGCGCCAGCGCAGGAAGCAATCTCTGCTTTAGGAACATTTACTGGAGTGGGGCGAAGATTTGAGCTACGCGGGATGGCTAAAGGCATTCGTGTGATCGACGACTACGCTCATCATCCGACGGAAATTAGAGCAACTATCGCAACCGCTCGCCTTGCCGCGGGGGATGGGCGCGTGATTGCAATCTTCCAACCCCATCGATACTCGCGAACGTTGGCCTTCTCTGGAGAGTTTGCCGATGCCTTGGCAGCTACCGACAGCGCTGTTTTGCTCGATATATACAGCGCCGGAGAGGAGCCGATTCCTGGCGCAAGTAGCGCGGCAATAGCAGCGGCAGTAAACGCTAGAGGTGGAACAGCCCTTTTTGAACCCAATCTCATGCGCGCTATTGATCACGCCATCGCTCAAGCTCACACAGGCGACATCATCCTTACTTTGGGAGCAGGAGATGTGACCTCGTTAGGACCACAAATTATTTCGGCAATCAATGAACGTTAAATTTAAAAAGTTTCTCATCCCCATAATCGCGATTTCTCTACTTGGGTATCTTTTCGGATGGTCGAGCGTTTTTGATATTCGCTCCATAGAAGTCTCAGGAATTCAAGGCTCAAAAACTCTCACCAGTAAGAAAGTCATAGCTAAAAGTGGAATTAAGCTCGGCGATAAATTAGCTCGCGTTAATGCAGGTGCAGTGGCGCGAGGACTGAGTACTTATCCTGAAGTAGCTAGCGTAGAAATCAACAGAAAACCTCTGCACACGGTTGAAATAGAGGTCACGTTGCGAGAAGTGGATATTGCCTTTGCCTCCCAAAATGGAAAGTTTCTGCTGGGAGATAGGAATGGGGTTACTTTCGTAGAAACATCCAAGCCACCTAAAGGTGTACCTATCATCGCTGGAGATCGCCGGTTCATTCGAGATGCGATGAGCATTTACGATTCGCTGCCGAACAAGATTCGAAAGCGAGTGGTAAGAATAGAATTGCCGAGTAAAGCTTCAATAACTTTGACGCTCCGCGGTGGCATGAAGATTCTCTGGGGCGGCGTTGGGGATCAATCGGCGAAATTGACTGTTCTTGAAGCGCTCCTTGCTGCTCCCGAGAATAAGAAGGCTCGATTTATAGATATCGCCACGCCTTTAACACCTACTGTTCGCTCTGCTCGTTAAACGGAATTTTTTTCTCGCGACACAACGAAGAAAAGATGTGTTGGTGTTTGTACAGTGAGGGGAATACCTCTACCTTCTCGCCAAGTTTTGAGATAGCACTCACTCTCAAGTAGAGCATGAGGGTTATCTCCTGTCGAAAGGCGTGACTGTGGTTACCCCGCAAAATTATCTTGCAGTAATAAAAGTAGTTGGCATCGGTGGCGGTGGGGTTAATGCAGTTAATCGAATGATTGATGTCGGATTAAAAGGTGTTGAGTTCATTGCCATCAACACTGATGCACAAGCTCTGCTCATGAGTGATGCAGATGTGAAATTAGATATTGGTAGAGCAGTAACTCGCGGTTTAGGTGCAGGCGCTTCTCCCGATGTTGGACGTCAAGCAGCTGCCGATCATGAAGAAGAGATCAAAGAAGTTCTTCGTGGTGCAGATATGGTTTTTGTTACTGCTGGTGAAGGTGGCGGCACAGGCACTGGAGGCGCACCAATCGTGGCGCGAATCGCTAGGGAAGCAGGGGCGCTTACCGTTGGTGTTGTAACGCGTCCATTTACCTTCGAAGGAAAACGTCGAGCTGCGCAAGCAGAAGAGGGCATCTCTGCGCTTCGCAAAGAAGTTGATACGTTAATCGTGATTCCTAACGATCGCTTGCTCTCAATCTCTGATCGAACTATCACCGCATTGGAAGCATTTAAGAGCGCCGATCAAGTTCTACTAGCGGGCGTTCAAGGGATAACTGACCTCATCACTACTCCAGGTTTGATTAACCTTGACTTCGCAGATGTTCGCTCCGTTATGCACGGTGCAGGTTCGGCGTTGATGGGAATTGGTTCTGCACGCGGAGAGAATCGAGCGACGCGGGCGGCAGAATCTGCCATCGCTAGTCCACTTCTAGAGGCATCAATCGATGGCGCCCATGGAGTTCTCCTCTCTATTGCCGGCGGTTCTGACCTTGGCCTCTTTGAAATTAGTGAAGCTGCTGAATTGGTCGCTGCCTCAGCACACCCTGACGCCAACATTATTTATGGCACCGTGATCGACGATGCCCTAGGTGATGAAGTTCGAGTCACAGTGATTGCCGCTGGTTTTGAAAGTGGTGAGCCCACAAAAATCGAAGTTCCCGTTATCGAAACACCAGTTGCGCCTATTCGTGAGAAAAATGACCCGGTAGAGGTCGCGGCATCGATCCCTTCTGGTGGAGCGCTCGGTGGTGGCGCTACAAGAAAGCGAATTGTTTTCGAAGAAGATGGCACGGTGGACGAGTTGGATGTGCCGGATTTTCTGAAGTAATTGGGCTACCTCAAACTGGGCGGGACAGGCGTGACAGGTGGGACAGGCGGAAGAATTAACGAGAGCAGGTACGCCTTCACATCTCGATTAATGGGCGCGAGCTTGCACCCGTATGAGCAAAACAATCTTGCATTACATGTTGGAGATGATCCCGAACGCGTTGCTGCCAATCGGATTGCGCTGGCGCAGTCGCTAGGAATTTCTTATCAGCAACTCTTCTTCATGAATCAAGTGCACGGCACCACAATTGTTGAAATCGATAAGTCTGTGGCGCCAGGGTCTATTTTCGAATGCGATGGGCTTATTACGAAATTGCCCAGCGTTGGTCTTGCAGTACTCGTTGCTGATTGCGCCCCCTTACTGCTGATGGGTTCGCGAACAGTTGCTGCAATTCATGTGGGGTGGCGGGGATTATTTGGTGGCATTGTGGAGAAGGCGGTCGCCCTCATGGATGGAGAGAGTTTTACAGCGCTGATCGGGCCAACCATTTGTGGTAACTGTTACGAGATTAGCGATGATCTTGCAGAGCGCGCACGGTCCCAAGGATTTGTGGTCAGGCATTCAACTCGGTCCACATCCAATAATGAAGATCGAAGAACTTTAGATATCCCGCGCTCGATTCTCTCGATTATCGATGGCTTGGCGCCCGATCAAGTCAAAGAAGCGACATGGAATGGAGTCTGCACTTTCGAGAGCCATGAGCACTTCTCGTATCGACGTGAGCAGGTCACTGGAAGACAGGCTGGGGTTGTATTCAATGAATCGTGAGAGCGAGATAGCTCAGAACTTAGCGAGCGTTGAGGCGCAGATTGGCGATGCGGTCGTTGCTGCCGGGAGAAAGCGATCGGAAATCACCCTTGTCGTTGTGACAAAGAACTTTCCCGTCAGTGACATGAAAATTCTTTATGAACTGGGTATTCGTGATTTTGGCGAAAATCGAGAGCAAGAAGCGAGCGCGAAGGTTGAACATTTTGCGAGTGCGACTGATCGCGACTACAGCGATATTCGATGGCACTTTCAGGGACAGTTGCAGAGAAATAAGCTTCCATCGATTGGTTCATGGGCGCATCTGGTCCATTCGATTGATGATCAGAAATATCTCAAGGGGCTCTCAGACTCTGCAAATAAAAATCGGCGCTCGCTCCAATGTTTGATTCAAATTTCATTAGATCGAGAGTTTCGGGTGGGCAGGGGAGGCATTGATCTAATTGGTGCACAGGAACTGCTGAGCTACGCGGAGGCAGAGCAAAGCGCAGGGTTGCTATCTGGGGTTTTCATTACGGGCTTGATGGGGGTAGCTCCACTAGGGGAGGCGCCTGAAGTCGCCTTCAGAGAGCTGCAGAGGGTTTTCGCTCAGTTAAAGGAGCAATTCCCGGCGTTGGAGAAGATATCTGCAGGTATGAGCGGAGATTTTCGTCCGGCTATCTCTTGCGGTGCGACACATCTACGGATTGGCTCGTCAATACTGGGTTCCCGCTGACTTGGGGTCTACATTTAGTAATTATGTCTAGCCCTCTTCGTAAAGTCGCGCTCTATCTCGGCCTCGTGGACGATGGAAGTGACGAGGCTATCGCGCCGGTTGCACCAGTTCCACCAACTTCACGTCGCTCGCCGGTAATTCCTGTTGCCCCTGAGGCAAAGAGCGAAACAAAGAGTGGCGGAAGTAGATTCTTTTCATCCCGCTCAGAGCGTGTAGAAGCACCAATTGAACCAACGCCACGATTTCGTGCAGTCGAGACGGTGACGCCTGTCTACAAAGAAGAGCCCGTTGTTGATCGCATCATCACGCTCCATCCGCATAGCTATAACGATGCGCGCACGATTGGTGAGCACTACCGCGATCACACTCCAGTTATTATGAATCTCACTGACATGGATGATGCAGACGCTAAGCGCTTAGTGGATTTTGCAGCAGGTTTAGTTTTTGGCCATCGTGGTTCCATCGAACGTGTCACGGCGAAGGTCTTCCTACTCTCACCTCCAAATGTGAAGGTAAGTGCCGAAGATAAGTTTGCTGCAGCAGAAGCAAGTTTCTTCAATCAGAGCTGATTTCACTTCATGAGCGCCTTCGGTGCATTACTCGCCACCATTCTGCAGCTATTCATCTATCTCCTCATCGGCAGATTGATTATCGATTATGCGCGAATGTTTGCTCGAAACTGGCGTCCCAAGGGGATTGTTCTAGCGCTGGTTGAGCTGATTTATGCGATTACCGATCCACCGCTTAATTTTGCGCGAAGGTTTATTCCGCCAATCCGAATGGGCGCAGTGAGTTTCGACCTCGCATATATTGCAGTCTTCTTGCTCGCCTCGTTGCTCAGACAATTTGCCTTAGCGCTCTAGTAGGTAGTTAAAGTTCTAGGCTTTGGTTATTTTTATCGCGATAGGTAGTTGCTCATCATCTCCAACTGAATTGGGTAAAGCGAGCTTTTCATCGCGTGAAATAACGAGCGCTAAAACTTCTTGTGCAATTTGTTCGCCACCAGAATCGAAGGCGCGAACTATCTCTTCATCGCCATTCCAAGCGATGTGAATCCGATCCGAGACGTGTAAGCCGCTCTGCTTACGCTCCTCCTGAATCACCCGGATAATTTCTCTGATAAATCCCTCAGTAATCAATTCAGGATTTAGCTCTAAATCCAGCGCTACAGATTCACCATCATGGGTTGCAACAGCCCAACCAGATTTTGGCGTCTCAGTAATGACAAGATCTTCAGCGGAAATTTCGAATTGAGCAACTGTCACAGTGCCAGCGCTACGCACTGCGCGAACGAGTTCGCCAGGCTCTGAGGCAGCGATAGCTTTTGCCGCCTCCTGCACAGCTGCACCGTAGCGGATTCCCAGAGTGCGGAAGTTTGCTTTAACTGCATAGGTCACCAGTTCACTGCCCACTTGCGAGATATCTTCGATGCGATGGACATTTAATTCATCGGCAATTTGCTCTTGCAACTCTTTATCCAGGAGCGAGTAACCAGCAACGAGAGCTCTACCCAAAGGCTGTCTGATTTTTACCTGTGAAGTTGCACGTGCAGCTCTACCCAATTCAACGATTCTTCTTGTGGTCGCGACCTTGTTCATTAAAGCTTGGTCAATTAACTTCTCATTCGAAAGAGGGAAATCTGCTAGATGAACTGATTCAGGAAGGGCGCCGTCCACGGGACGAAGCGCCTTCTGCCATACCTGCTCGGATATGAACGGAACCATTGGCGCCATAAGCAGGGTGAGTTTCTCAACACAATGATGGAGCGTTTCTAGCGCATCTACCTCTCCATCCCAGAATCTCCGACGAGAGCGCCGGACATACCAATTAGAGAGATCATCAATGAAATGCGCGAGCGCACGTCCTGCCTCTTGTGAATCGAAGTTGTTAAGTGCGCCATCGACAGTGGCAATCGTTTGGTTGAGTTCAGCGACAATCCAACGGTCAAGAGAGTGGGTGAGGTTGAGCGTTCCGGTGGGTGCAAAATTGGCCACGCTTCCATAGAGCGTGAGGAAGGAGACGGTATTCCAATAGGTGAGCAGAGATTTGCGGATTACTTCGCTAATTGCGTCATGACCCACTCGACGTGCCGACCAAGGTGAACCGGCTGCCAACATGAACCATCGGACGGCATCTGCCCCATGGCGATCCATGAGTGGGATTGGCTCCAAAACATTTCCTAGATGCTTACTCATCTTTCGACCATCTTTATCTAGAATATGTCCAAGACAGAGCACGGTCTTGTAGGAAGATTGATCGAAGACAAGCGTGCCGATAGTCATCAGGGTGTAAAACCAACCTCGAGTTTGATCGATTGCTTCGCAGATGAAATCAGCTGGATAGGTGGCAGCGAGCTCCTCGTGTGAACCTTGCTTATGTGGATAGCCAAGTTGTGCAAAGGGCATAGCGCCAGAGTCGTACCAGCAATCGATGACCTCGGGCACTCGCGTCATCTGCACCCCACGGTCGCCGCACTCAGAACACTCGATAAGTACCTCATCTACGTACGGGCGATGCGGATCAAGTTGGGAGTAGTCCTTACCAGTACGTGCGGAGAGATCGGCCAATGATTCAACGCAGATCATGTGCCCGTTTTCGCAGCGCCAAATAGGAAGCGGAGTTCCCCAGTACCTATTGCGCGAAAGCGCCCAGTCGATGTTGTTCTCGAGCCAATCTCCATATCGCCCAGTCTTAATCGTGCTTGGGTGCCAATCAGTTTTTTCATTTTCGCGAAGCAGCGCCTCTTTGATGGCAGTAGTGCGGATGTACCAGGATGGCTGGGCGTAGTACATCAGTGGAGTGTGGCATCGCCAGCAGTGCGGGTAGGAGTGGTCGTAGTTCTGTTGTTTGAAGAGAAGTCCATGTGCTTTTAATTCTTTGACTAAGGGCTTGTCGGCTTCTTTGAAGAACATTCCAGCAACTAGGGGGAGAGTTTTTTCGAAAGTACCATCGCCCAAAATCGGATTAACAACGGGAAGGTTGTATTTTCGACAGACCTGAAGATCGTCTGCACCAAAGGCGGGGGATTGATGAACTAATCCCGTGCCATCAGTTGTTGTTACATATTCGGCGAGAACTACGAAATGTGCATCTGGAATCTCAACCCAATCAAAAGGTCTACGATATTTCGTGTGCTCTAAATCTTTGCCAGACATCTTTTTTGTAACAGAAAAACCCTCGCCAAGTGAATTAAGAAGATCTTCTGCAACGATGAGCTTCTCGTTCTCACTTTCGGCCAACACATAGGTAACTTCAGGATGAACGGCAATTGCTGTATTGGAGACGAGTGTCCACGGGGTTGTCGTCCAGACCAAGAACGATGCGCCAATCTCTTTTAGTGGACCTGACGTGATGGGAAACTTGACGTAAACCGATGGGTCACTGATGTTTTCATACCCCTGTGCCAGTTCATGATCTGAAAGACCAGTGCCACATCGAGGGCAGTATGGTGCAACGCGATGATCTTGAACGAGTAGGCCTTTCTTCCAAATTTGGGCCAAGGACCACCAGACGCTCTCGACATATTCACTCGACATGGTCCAATAGGCTTTGTCGAAGTCAACCCAAAAACCCATTCGCTCAGTCATCTCAGTAAATGCATCCACATGGCGCAACACCGAATCGCGACATCTCTTGTTGAACTCTGCGACGCCATACTTTTCAATATCTTGCTTTCCGGTAAAGCCAAGCTCTTTCTCCACGGCAAGTTCGACCGGAAGACCGTGGCAATCCCACCCAGCACGTCTTGGTACGTACTTGCCTTTCATTGTGTGAAATCGTGGAAAGAGATCCTTAAATACTCGCGCCTCAATGTGATGGGTGCCAGGCAGACCATTGGCAGTTGGAGGGCCCTCATAAAAACTCCATTGCTGCGCACCTACGACATTACGTGCCGCGATACTTTTATCGAAAATTTGCGCGCTCTTCCAGAATTGAAGAATCTCGCGTTCCATCGCCGGAAGATCTACATGGGTAGGTAAGGCGTCGTAGGTGCGAGAGTTATTCGGTGGATTCATCTGCGGTGCGCTCCTGGCTCATCTCGTGAATTCAATAATTTGCTATTGACTTCACCGAGCAGGACGACTTGTTGTAAGCCGCGGTACCACCTGCTTTATCTCAGTGCGACTTTCGCATTGAGATCGCTTTGACACCTTTCGGTTCTACTCTGCCCATGCGAGCGTTAGCCAAACGTGCTCGCTCGAGCATTTCTTCCGACCTGCTCTCGAGGTGATGGCCTCGATACCGGCGCAGCTCCCCAAAGCCGTGTCGTTCCTTGAGGATGAGGTGAAGTTTAGCGCTCTCAGAGTGCGAAATTTCGATAAAAAGGGGCTACCCTTCTCGGCCATGGCACCTGCGAAAAAGGCTCAATCGAAGAAAGCTCCATCAAAAAAGGCACCTGCAAAAAAGGCACCTGCGAAGAAGGCTCCAGCTAAAAAGGCGCCCGCTAAATCTGCCAAAAAACCTGCCAAGCCAGCAGCCAAGCCTGCCAAGCCAGCAAAATCTCTCAAGAAGGCTCCCGCTAAACCTGTAAAGAAAACCACCAAGACCACCAATACCACCAATACCAATGGAGCGCTCAAGGGTCGTCCCTTTCCAAAGAAAGCTGCTCCAGCAGCATCAAAAACGGCAGCAACTCCCACAAAAGCAAGCGCCGCTCCAATCGCAGCAAAAGCCAGCTCCACTACCACCTCGACCAGCTCCAGTGGCGCAAACACTCCAAACGATGGCTTTCAGCGACGTCTACTACTACCACCACCACCCAAGATTGAACGGAAGAGTAAGCATGCTCTCAAGCCGCTGCGCGACATTCCTACACCTCTAATTGTTTCGGGAACGGAAAATCCGTGGAGCAAAGATGAGCTCAAAGAGATGAAAGCTCGCCTAACAAAAGATCTCGCAACTTATAAACAAGAGTTGGCCTCGGCAGAGGCGCAGGCTGCAGAGTTGTTGCAAGACTCTTCAGATGGCGCTGGCGATGATCAAGCTGATGCTGGAACTAAAACCTTTGAGAGAGAACACGAACTTTCACTTGTGTACAACGCGCAAGATCTAGTCTTGCAAACCGAATTAGCGCTAGCGCGAATAGCAGCTGGTAGCTATACCAAGTGTGAACTCTGTGGCAATCCAATCGGAAAAGCGCGCCTTCAGGTATTTCCTCGGGCGACGCTTTGCATGCTCTGTAAACAGAAAGAGGAGCGACGCTAATTCGCACTTCACACTGGCGGATTATTTTCAGCATTGCGCTCGCCGTTTATCTGCTAGACCTCATCACGAAAATATGGGCAGTTGCATCGCTTGAAGGTCGTCCGGCGCGCTACATCATCGGAGGAATCTTGAGGTGGGAGTTCGCCCGAAATCCAGGTGCAGCGTTTAGCTCATTTACGGGTGCAACTTTTGCGCTGACTTTAATAAGCATTGTCGTCCTCTTCTATTTATTTATTCGCACACCACAGGTATCAGTGCGGGCCTGGAGCTTTCCATGGGGCGGGCTGATTGGTGGCGTCCTGGGAAATGTGAGTGACCGAATTTTCCGAGATCCAGGACCGTTTCGAGGCCACGTAGTTGACTGGATTGGATTACCAAATTGGGCGCTCTTTAATATTGCCGACGCTGCGATCGTGCTGTCGGTTCTCATAATGGCAGCGCTCTCATGGCGCGGCAGTACTTTTCGTGGCGGTGCAGAATGAGTGAGTCAGGCCAGTCACCTCGGAGTTTTAAACAGAGTAGAACTTTGGAAATTCCAGAGGGGCTCGATGGTGAACGAGTTGATGCTGCGCTCGCTCGCGCACTTGGCCTTTCGCGCACGATGGTGGCTGCCGCCGCCGAACGTGGAGATATTTTTGTTAATGGAAAGCGCGTCGATAAATCTGCACGACTTGCAGCAGGTGATGTCATTGAAATTGACATACTTCAAGAAACTGGACGTGTCGCAGAACTCGATACGTCAGATATTCTGGATTTGAAAGTAATTTACAGTGATGACGACATCCTGGTTATCGATAAACCTCTTGGAGTTGCAGCTCATCCATCGATCGGCTGGAGCGGACCAACCGTAGTTGGGGTATTAACTGCCCGAGGGATCTCGCTCTCACAACTGGCGCCCACTGAACGCGCTGGAATAGTTCATCGCCTTGACGTTGGAACTACTGGATTAATGGTGGTTGCTAAATCTGATCGAGCATACCTATCGCTCAAAGAGCAGTTTCGCTCTCGACAAGTCAAGAAGATTTATCATGCAATGGTGCAAGGCCATCCAGATCCCACTCGTGGCACGATAGATGCGCCAATAGATCGCCATCCGCGCGATGAATTTAAGTTTGCAGTTGTTGCTGAGGGGAAACCGAGCATTACGCATTACCAAACGCTTGAGAGTTTTGCCGGTGCAACTTTGGTAGAGGTGGAGTTGGAGACGGGTCGAACCCATCAAATCCGAGTGCACTTTGCCGCACTTCGCCACCCCTTGGTGGGGGACCTGATGTATGGGGCTGATCCCACTTTTGCCAAGGCTCTCGGACTGACCAGACAGTGGCTCCATGCCCACCGGCTGACCATCATCCACCCCGGCACAGGTCAGGAGCAGAGCTTCACCAGCGCCTATCCGGCCGACCTGAGTAGCGCTCTAGCCAGCCTGCGTAACCCTTCCTAAGCAAAGCGCTACATTTCCCAACCGTGAGTACCAAAGATTTTGTCCATCTCCATGTCCATACCGAGTATTCGATGCTCGATGGAGCGGCGCGGGTCAAAGAGCTCGTGGGTGAGGTCGCAAAGGTAGAGAATCCCGATGCTCGCGCAATTGCGATAACTGATCATGGAAATCTTTTTGGCGCTTACGAGTTTTATAAAAGCGCAAAAGCTGTTGGCGTAAAGCCAATTATTGGTATCGAGGCTTACATCGCACCTGGCTCTCGCCATGATCGTAAACGCGTGAAATGGGCTGAAGGTGGCGAAGACGATGTTTCAGGTGGAGGTGCGTACACCCACATGACGATCCTCGCTGAGAACAACAAGGGAATGAGTAACCTCTTCAAACTCTCCTCATTAGCCTCGTTAGAGGGGTATTACTACAAGCCCCGCATGGATCGCGAATTATTACAACAGTATGCGCCGGGCTTGATAGCTACGACTGGATGCCCAGGTGGTGAAATTCAAACCAGGCTTCGCATGGGAGATTACGCAGGCGCGAAGAAAGCCGCTGGTGATTACCAAGATATTTTCGGTAAAGAAAACTATTTTCTAGAGTTGATGGAACACGGCATTGATATTGAGCGACGTACTCGAACAGATCTTTTAAAGTTAGCGAAAGATCTCGCTATTCCTTTGCTGGCGACAAATGACCTGCACTACACATTCAAAGAAGATGAGCAAGCGCATGCTGCATTGCTCTGTATTCAATCGGGTTCAATGCTGGCAGATCCCAAACGATTTAAGTTTGAAAATGATGAGTTCTATTTAAAATCAGCACATCAGATGCGTGAGTTATTTGCTCAGATTCCTGAGGCTTGCGATAACACCCTACTTATTGCGCAGCGGTGTGAGATTTCCTTCCGTGAAGGCGAGAATCTTTTACCGCAATTTCCGGTACCAAAAGGAGAGAGCGAAGAGTCTTGGTTGGAGAAAGAGGTGGCGCGTGGTTTAGCGATGCGTTTTCCGGAAGGCGTTCCGCAAGAACATCTCAAGCGAGCTGCTTATGAAGTTCAAGTCATCTGTCAGATGGGCTTTCCAGGCTATTTCCTTGTTGTAGCTGACTTGGTGAACTACGCGCGCAAAAAGGGAATTCGCGTAGGGCCAGGGCGAGGTTCAGCTGCAGGTGCAGTAGTGGCATACGCGCTAGGAATTACCGGTCTGGACCCAATCAAACATGGATTACTCTTCGAACGCTTTCTCAATCCTGAACGTATCTCGATGCCTGATATTGATCTTGATTTCGACGAGCGACATCGTGGCGAAATGATCCAGTATGCAACCACGCGCTATGGCGAAGAGCGCGTAGCGCAGATTATTACTTACGGAACTATCAAGGCAAAGCAGGCAGTAAAAGATGCCACGAGAGTCTTAGGGTTGCCTTACATCATCGGTGAGAAAATCAATAAATCACTTCCACCATCAGTGATGGGTAAAGATATTTCACTTGAAGGTATCTTCAATCCAGATGACGAGCGTTATGTAGAAGCTGGCGAAGTCCGTGCACTCTACGATTCCGATGCCGATGCCAAGCGAGTGATTGACACGGCCAAGGGGTTAGAGGGACTTAAGCGTCAATGGGGTGTACATGCAGCCGGCGTGATTTTAAGTAAGGAACCACTTCTTGATGTCATTCCAATTCAGCGGCGCGAAGCTGATGGTTCCATCATCACCCAATTCGATATGGGAGCGTGCGAATCACTTGGTCTGCTTAAGATGGATTTTCTTGGCCTACGAAATCTTACCGTTTTAGATGACTGTCTGATTAATATCAAAAGTAACAAGGGCGATGTTTTCGTCCTCGAAGAGTTACCTCTAGATGATAAGAAAACATATGAATTGCTCGCACGTGGCGAGACGCTCGGTGTTTTCCAGCTTGATGGAGGCCCGATGCGCTCCTTGTTGCGCTCACTTGCACCCGATTCTTTTGAAGATATCTCGGCAGTTATTGCTCTTTATCGCCCAGGACCAATGGGCGCCAACGCGCACAACGATTACGCCGATCGTAAAAATGGTCGGAAGCCGGTAATCCCAATTCACAGAGAGTTAGCTGACCCGCTCTCTGAGATTCTTGGTGACACCTACGGTCTGATTGTTTATCAAGAGCAAGTTATGGCAATCGCGCAGAAGCTTGCTGGATTCTCACTTGGCGGCGCCGACCTTTTACGTCGCGCAATGGGAAAGAAGAAGAAAGAGATTCTCGATAAGGAGTACATCCCTTTCCAAGCAGGTATGCGCGAACGGGGATACTCGGATAATTCAATTTCCATGCTCTGGGAAATTTTGGTGCCATTCTCGGACTATGCCTTTAACCGTGCGCATAGCGCTGGCTATGGCATGGTCTCTTATTGGACTGCATATCTCAAAGCTAATTATCCAACTGAGTACATGGCTGCATTATTAACGAGCGTTCGTGATGATAAAGATAAGAGCGCGCTCTACTTAAGTGAATGTCGTCGAATGGGCATAAAGGTGCTCCCGCCAGATGTCAATGAATCTGAATCTGACTACACCCCACGCGGCAGAGATATTCGCTTTGGACTTGCGGCAATTAGAAACGTGGGTGAAGGTGCGGTCGAGCTTATTAAGAAAGCTCGGGAAAGCAAGGGCGCATTTACATCTTTTGGTGATTTCCTTGCAAAAGTTGATGCGCAAGTTTGCAATAAGAAAACTTTGGAGTCATTAATCAAAGGTGGTGCCTTTGATTCACTGGGACATTCCCGTCGCGGTCTAATGGCTATTTATCTCGAAGCGCTCGATAGCATCTCAGAGACTAAACGCGCCGAAGCCATAGGTCAGTTTGATCTCTTTGGTGGTGGTAGCGAGAATCAAGTCGCAATCATCGATTTAGATTATCCAGTTGATGAGTGGGATAAACGAACGCTCCTCGCACATGAACGGGAGATGCTTGGTCTTTACGTCTCTGACCATCCGTTGCTGGGCGTTGAGTCGCTTCTTGCTTCGCTCTCTGATAAACCGATCAGTTCGATATCGGGAGATGACGGACCCAGTGGAAACAGTGGAAACAATAATCATGGAGAAGAAATTCTCACCATTGCAGGTTTGATTACGGGCATTCAACGAAAAGTTACCAGACAAGGAGCTTCCTGGGCGATTATCACTCTAGAGGACCTCACGGGCGCAATTGATGTGATGGCCTTTTCGAATACCTACAACCAGTACGCAACGATGATGGGCGAAGATGTAATTGTGCTGGTGAAGGGGAGAGTAGATCGCCGTGAAGAGGTTCCCAAATTTATTTTGATGGAGATGTCGCTCCCAGATATGCATCAAGAGCGTAAAGGTCCACTTGTGATTACTCTTCCATTGGCTCGATGTACGCCTCCAGTTGTCGAGCGCATGAAAGAGGTACTCCGTTCACATCCTGGTACCACCGATGTGCATCTACGTTTAGAGAGCGCGACCGAAAACACCTTGTTGACCATTGACGAGGGATTGAAAGTAAGCGCAACGGCGAGTTTAAGCGCCGATTTGAAAGCCCTTTTGGGCCCTAACTGTCTTATTTAAGCGCCAGCAACCGAGCCTTGAGTAGAATAAGTGGGTGAGCGCTCAAGTCATTCGAGAATTAGATGTGAGAGATTTGCTCACACCTATGAGCTCGCGCGATGAAATTCGGGCGCTAGTACCTCGGGCAACTCTTGATGTAGCAGGAGCGATGCGCGATGTCCAAGAAATTATTGAGCAGGTCCGTTCTCGCGGAGTTCCCACCCTTCTAGATTTGGGGGAGAAATTCGATGGCGTGCGACCAGATGCGCTACGGGTCAGCTCTAGTCAGATTAGCGGATCGCTCAATAGCCTCGACCCAAAAGTCAGGGATGCTCTCTTATTGTCGATAGCGCGAATCAAGAAAGTTCACCAGGAGCAACTGCGTTCGGATAAGACGGTAACGGTGATTCCTGGCGGCACAGTCACCGAGCGTTGGGTTCCCGTAGATCGAGTTGGTCTTTATGTGCCAGGCGGACGTGCGGTGTACCCGAGCAGCGTGATGATGAATGTGATTCCCGCACAGATTGCTGGTGTGCAATCAATCGCAGTGGCATCACCGCCACAGAAAGAATTTGGTGGATTACCGCATCCAACTATTTTGGCAACCTGCGCGCTATTAGGGATAAATGAAGTTTATGCGGTGGGTGGTGCGCAAGCGGTTGCGATGTTTGCTTATGGAGTTGGTTGTCAGGCGGTTGACATGGTCACCGGGCCTGGCAATGTTTATGTTGCTGCGGCAAAACGTGCGCTACGCGGCATCATCGGAATCGATTCGGAAGCCGGCCCAACTGAAATCATCATTCTGGCCGATGAAACTGCCAACCCCGATTTTGTCGCTGCAGATCTCATTAGTCAGGCAGAGCACGACACTATTGCGGCTGCAGTGCTCGTAACGCCTAGTCGCACCCTTGCCGACCAAGTGAAAGAGCGTCTGCGCATCCGAGTTTCTCAAACAAAACATAGTGAACGGATTGCCACTGCTCTGAGCGGAATTCAATCGGCCATTGTCATTGTGAAGGATGTTGAGCAGGGTTTACAGGTGCTGAACGGCTACGCAGGAGAGCACGTTCAAATTCATACTCGCGATGCGCAAGAGGTTGCCAAAAAAGTGCGTAATGGTGGAGCGATTTTTATTGGCTCCTTTGCCCCCGTTTCACTTGGTGATTATTCGGCAGGCTCAAATCACGTTCTTCCCACTGGTGGTTGTGCCTGCCATTCAAGTGGATTATCTGTGCAAACATTTCTCAAAGGCTTGCATTTTGTAGATTACTCAAGTCAAGCGCTGGAATCGGTGGCTGATACGGTGATTACCCTCGCCAATTCTGAAGATCTCCCGGCGCATGGTGAAGCTATTGCTGCGCGGTTTCGTTCATGACTAATCAATGGCCTTCATGGCTCCCGCTGCGCGCAGACCTTGCTGAGCAAACTCCTTATGGCGCGCCTCAATTAGATGTTCCAGTTCGGCTAAACACGAACGAAAATCCATTTGGCCCTAGTCGTGCCCTCGTTAAAGATCTCGAACGAGCGCTAAGTGAAATTGGGAGCCAACTTAATCGCTACCCAGATCGGGATGCTCTAGAACTGCGCCGCGCACTTTCGCGTTACATCAATCAAGGCTCTGACACAACATTTGATGAACGTTTTATTTGGGCTGCAAATGGCAGTAATGAAATTTTACAGAGCATTTTTCTTGCCTTTGGAGGTTTCGGGAGAACAGCTTTTGGATTTGAGCCTTCTTATTCAATGCATCGCAACATTGCGCGCGCAACGGGGACAAACTGGAGTACGGTCGATCGAAATCCTGATTACTCAATTGATCTCGATAAGGCTCTCCGGGAAATAAGCACTCAAGCTCCGACTCTCATCTTTCTCACAACGCCAAATAATCCAACCGGAACGATAACTCTACTCGAAGAGATTGAAAGAATTGCAAAATTCTGTCGTGAAAATAATTTGCTCTTAGTTGTAGATGAGGCATACCAAGAGTTCTCGCCAGAGAAGAGCGCTGTCACTCTTATTGAGCAATATCCAAACATTCTTGTATCCAGAACGATGAGTAAGGCCTTTGCATTTGCTGGAGCCCGAGTGGGGTATTTAGTCGCAAACCCTCAAGTAATCGATGCCATCCAATTAGTCCGATTGCCGTATCACTTAAGCGCATCAACTCAAGCATTGGCTCTGGTGGCGCTCTCTTACTCCAAAGAACTTTTGGGCAATGTTGCCATGCTCGCCAAGGAGCGGGAACGAGTCCGTCAGCAGTTGGAGAAATTAGGCTGCACAACCTTGCAGAGCGGGGCTAATTTCTTTCTATTTCTGACCTCCGAACCAGGGCAGCTTTGGCAACGACTGCTTTCCGAAGGGGTGCTCGTGCGGGACGTTGGCCTCAACGGCGCGCTACGTGTGACTATCGGAACGCCAGAAGAGAATGACAGATTCATCGCCGCTTTAAGTGCGGCGCTTTGAGATAGACAAAAAGGGTAAAATTTCACTCCACTAGAGTCCAGTACGGAAACAAGGGGGCGCGATGAGTCGTCGAGCTGTAGTAGATCGCACTACGAAAGAGTCATCTGTCCACATCGATTTAGAACTGGATGGAACGGGTCAAATTTCGATTGAGACGCAAGTGCCGTTCTTTGATCATATGCTCAACCAATTGGGCAAGCATGCTGGCTTTGATCTCACAATCAAGACCACTGGTGATGTTGAAGTTGATTCACACCATACCGTTGAGGATACCTCGCTCGCTTTAGGTCAAGCCTTGCGCGAAGCGCTCGGTGATAAATCTGGAATTCGTCGTTTTGGCGATGCGACTGTGCCGCTAGATGAAGTACTTGTGCAAGCAGCCGTAGATCTCTCTGGTCGCCCTTATCTGATTCATCGACAACCTGAAATTGTCGAGCTTATCGGCACTTACGACACAACACTTACCCGGCATATTTGGGAGTCACTAATTGCTGAGGCTCGCATCGCCTTACATGTGCGCGTTCTCGAAGGTCGAAATGCGCACCATGTGATGGAAGCGCAGTTCAAAGCAGTTGCTCGAGCCTTGAGAGATGCCGTGTCACGAGATGGAGTCGCGGGAATTCCTTCCACAAAAGGAACGCTTTGATCGCAATCCTTGATTACGGTTTTGGAAATGTGCGTTCAGCTGAACGAGCCTTTGCGCGCCACGGCCTTGCCGCTGAAATTACCTTTGATAAGCAGAGGTGTATCGAGGCTGATGGTTTAGTTATTCCAGGCGTCGGCGCCTTCGCCGCTTGTATGGATGGTTTAGAGCGAGTGGGCGCCGCTGCAATAGTAGATGCACGTTTGTTGGCTAATCGACCAACTCTCGGTATTTGCGTTGGGATGCAAGTGTTCTTTAGTACGGGCGTCGAACATGGCATTACTCGTCCCGGGCTGGCGCAATGGCCGGGCACTGTCAGCGAATTGAAAGCTGATGTATTGCCGCACATGGGGTGGAGCGAGGTGCAGGTGGCCGAAGGTTCCAATCTATTTCGCGGTATCGATCAGGAACGATTTTATTTTGTCCATTCTTATGCCGCTCAATCTTGGGATCTTCCTCACTCAGAAAATTTGGCACCTGCAAAAGTCACCTGGAGTGAGTATGGAAGTCAATTTATCTCCGCAGTTGAGAATGGTCCGCTGAGCGCAACGCAATTTCACCCAGAGAAATCCGGAGATGCCGGTGCAACCCTTATCGAGAATTGGATTAAAACGTGTCGCTAATTTTATTACCAGCTGTCGATGTAAAAGATGGCAAAGCAGTTCGGTTAGTGCAAGGTGAACTACAGCGAGAAACAAACTATGGCGAACCTTTAGCAGCTGCTTTGGATTTCCAGAGCGCAGGCGCGCAGTGGCTCCATCTTGTAGATCTCGATGCCGCATTTGGCCGTGGCAGTAATCATGAGTTGCTCGCAGAGGTGGTTGGCAAACTTGATATTAAGGTTGAGCTCTCTGGAGGAATTCGCGACGACGAATCTCTTGAAAGAGCGCTCGCAACCGGATGTGCACGGATAAATCTCGGCACTGCTGCCTTAGAAAATCCGGATTGGACCTCCACCGTAATAAAAAAGCATGGCGAGCGGATCGCTGTTGGACTTGATGTACGAGGGCACACATTGGCGGCCCGAGGGTGGACTCAAGAAGGAGGAGACCTTTTTGAGACTGTGGCGCGCCTGGATCACGATGGCTGCACTCGTTATGTTCTCACAGATGTAGCGAAAGACGGCACGATGCAAGGCCCAAATTTGGCGCTATTAAAAGAGGTTGCAGCTGCAACACACGCGCCAATCATCGCAAGTGGAGGCGTTTCAACGCTCGATGATATTCGTGCGTTACGCGAATTAACGTCAATTGGAATTGAGGGTTCAATCGTTGGAAAAGCGCTTTACGCTGGAGCGTTCACTTTAGAAGAAGCGTTGATAGCAGCACGATGAGTAAGCGGCCTTCAATTCGAATCATTCCCTGTCTTGATGTCACAGATGGCCGGGTGGTTAAAGGGGTTAATTTCACTAATCTCGTTGATGCTGGTGATCCAATAGAGATGGCGAAGATTTACAACGCAGAGGGCGCTGATGAGCTAACTTTCTTGGACATCACGGCAAGTAGTAGCGCACGCGAAACGATGTACGAGGTCGTCTCTCGATGCGCAGCAGAAGTTTTCATTCCTTTAACAGTTGGTGGTGGCGTTCGAAGCGTCGAAGATGTCAATAAGTTACTCCGTGCAGGAGCAGATAAAGTTTCAGTAAATACTGCCGCGCTTGCCCGCCCAGATTTAATCAATGAAATCAGCGAACGCTTCGGTTCTCAAGTACTAGTTCTCTCGGTAGATGCTCGACGGGCAAATACGCCAAGTGGTTTCGAAGTCACAACACATGGCGGCAGGGAAAGCTCGGGCGTTGATGCGATGGCATGGATAGAAGAGGGGTGTCGTCGCGGCATTGGCGAAGTGCTCCTTAATTCAATGGATGCCGATGGAACGCGCGCGGGTTATGACATCGAGATGATTTCTCTGGCAAAACGCCACTGCCGAACTCCTTTAATCGCTAGCGGCGGGGCGGGATCGCTCAAAGATTTCGAGAGCGCGATCGAAGCCGGTGCCGATGCGCTCCTTGCCGCCTCGATCTTCCACTTTGGTCTCTTCCGAATTGGGGCCGTGAAAGAGCACTTGCGCAATCGTGGATACAGCATCCGGTGAAATAGGTTGCTCTGATAGGGGAGAATAGGTAAATGGGAAGCGATGGATTTTTACCAGAAGAGATTGAGGGTCGGTTCGCGACCCCCGATGCGCTGCTCCCTGTAATTGTGCAAGAGGCATCGAGCCATGAAGTACTAATGCTTGCTTGGATGAATCGACAAGCGCTAATGCTCTCCATAACAACCGGAAGCGCTACCTACTGGAGTCGCAGCCGAAATGAACTGTGGATTAAAGGGGCAACATCTGGGAACACTCAACGCGTGGTCTCTATTGAGAGTGATTGCGATGGCGATGCACTTTTGATGCGAGTTGAACAAACTGGGGTCGCGTGTCATACCGGTGCGCGAACATGTTTTGGAAAACGGATCAATTAATGCGCATCGAAGAGTTCCGTGAGTTCGCTAAGAGCCATACCGTTATTCCTGTTACTCGAACTCTCCGTGCAGATTCCGAAACCCCTCTTAGTCTGTATAGCAAGCTCGCGAAGGAGCGAACAGGAACTTTTCTTCTTGAGTCAGCAGAAAATGGGAGAACTTGGTCGCGCTATTCATTTATTGGCGTTCGCAGCGATGCCACCCTTACTGAAAGCGCGGGAGTTGCAACGTGGAGCGGGGTTAAACCTGCTGGCGCTCCTGAGGGGATCGACCCGCTCAAGGCGCTCGAAATAACCACCTCTCATTTAAGAAGCGTTGCGCTTGCCGACTTGCCACCTCTGACAAGCGGACTGGTGGGGTACATGGGATACGACGCAGTACGCAGAATGGAGAAACTCCCTTCATTAGCCAAAGACGATCTACAGATACCGGAACTCTCTTTCATGTTGATCTCAGATTTAGCGATTTTTGATCACACGACTGGAGTTCTAACGTTAATTGCGAATGCAATTAATTGGGATGGAAGCAATGAGCGAGTTGATGAGGCATATCGTGATGCAGTTTCCCGACTTGACCGAATGCAAGGAGATCTGAGCAGCAATTCACCAAGTGAACTCTCTTACGAAGGCAAGAAAGTTCCGCCGAAATTTGAACGGAACACCAGTTCTGCGGAGTATTGCGCTGCAGTTTTAAAAATCAAAGAGGAAATCCTCGCAGGAGAGGCTTTCCAAGTTGTTCTCTCGCAACGTTTCACTACTGAAATTGAAGCGAGCGCTTTGGACGTTTATCGAGCGCTTCGAGTGCATAACCCAAGCCCATATATGTATTTATTGCGCTTCACTGATGGAATAGATGTAGTCGGCTCAAGCCCTGAAGCTCTTGTTAAAATCGTCGATCGCGTCGCAATGGTCCATCCGATTGCAGGAACTCGTCCGCGAGGTAGCAGTATCGAAGAAGATAACCAATTAGCTGATGAGCTTTTGGCAGATACAAAGGAGCGCGCCGAACACCTGATGCTGGTTGATCTTGGACGTAATGACCTTGGTCGAGTCTGTAAAGCAGGGAGCGTAGAGGTCATCGAATTTATGAATATCGAGCGCTACTCACATGTCATGCATATCGTCTCCACGGTGACCGGTGAATTAAACGAGGATGTTTCAGTCGTGCAGGCGCTATCGGCCGTTTTCCCAGCCGGCACTCTTTCAGGGGCGCCCAAACCTCGCGCTATGGAAATTATCGAAGAGTTGGAGCCAACTCGGCGGGGACTCTATGGCGGCATCGTTGGGTATATCGATTTTCGCGGCAATCTTGATTCTGCGATTGCAATCCGCACGGCGCTCATTAAAGATGGAAAAGCATATGTTCAGGCAGGCGCTGGGGTAGTTGCAGACTCAGTTGCAGAGAGCGAAGACCAGGAGTGCGTCAATAAAGCCGCTGCAGTTCTCACTGCCATAGCGACCGCTAACTCCATGCGAAAGTAGCTTTCGTGCGCAAATCTCGCTCCGTTAGGTATTTCGCAGCCTTGGCGCTCTCCTTATTGGTGCTGATGTATTCGACTCGAAGCTTGGCAGGCTCCTTGGAAATGTGGCCACTCTCTTTGATGTTTCTCTCATTAATGGCTTCACTTACGTTAATAATTCGCCCGCTTTATTCCCGTCGTGGTTCACGGCGTTCAGGGCTACCTTCGCGCTACGAGCGAGTAAAAGATCCGTGGCGCGCACTCGACAAAGGTGAAGATCCCACAGTCGACCAGACCTAGCGCCCTGCTCTCACGGCTTCGCAGCGCTTCGAGGGCGATATCACCATCACGTTAAGGTAAAATCAGAAGTCGCAACGAGTTGTTATTTCCATCGATTAAGTAAGCACAAGGAGCGCGAATGTCCAGCATCAATAACCATGGCCACACTCCAGCTGCCTGGGCAACCACGATTATCGTAATTATCGGATCGACTATTGCTGGAGTTGCTATTTCCATCGCAAATGTTCCGGTTGCAATCGCTGGTTTTGCCATTGTGGGGCTCGGCGCCGTCGTAGGTCTTGTTATGAAGAGCGCTGGCTTGGGCCGAAAGAAATCTACACATTAATTTTTCTACTCAATCTCGAATAGATAGCTGAGGGCTCGATGACGGTTCTCGATGACATCATCGAAGGAGTTCGCGAAGATCTTCAAGCGCGAAAAGAGCAGACTTCAATCTCGGAGATAATTTCACGAGCAGATTCGACACGTCCTGCACTTGATGTCATGGAGCATTTTGCTAAAGGCGCTTTCGGCGTTATTGCCGAAGTGAAAAGATCTTCTCCCAGCAAAGGTGCTCTTGCTGCCATCAATGATCCTGCTGAACTGGCTCGTAATTATCAGGCAGGGGGCGCATGCGCGGTAAGTGTTTTAACTGAGCAACGTCGCTTTAAGGGTTCGCTCGCAGATCTTGCTCTGGTGCGCAGCGCTGTCTCTATTCCCGTACTCCGGAAAGAGTTCATCGTAGATGCCTATCAAATTTACGAAGCTCGCGCCTTTGGAGCTGACATCATTTTGTTAATCGTTGCTGCATTGAATGACCGTGAACTCATTGAGTTTTCAAACCTTTCGCACGCACTTGGCATGAAGGTTCTGATTGAAGTGCACGATGCGGAGGAAATTATCCGAGTGAGGGAGCTCGCAGATAAGGGAGATTTGGGCATCGACCTACTGGGGATTAATGCACGGAATTTGAAGACACTTGAGATCAATCCGAACTCCTTTGCCACGCTAGCCCCGCTCATTCCGCCTTCGGTGCCATTGATTGCCGAGTCAGGAATCAGTTCAAGCGAAGAGGTTGGAGCGTTAAGCGCTGCTGGCGCCTCGGGAATCTTGGTTGGTGAAGCGCTGGTGAAGGATGGCAACCCCACGGGGACTATTCAAGATTTTATAAATCGCGCCGAGAGCGAGAGAGTCCGTAGGCTATAGCCATGACGGTCACTCTCGATACTGGATTATTCGGCCCTTACGGCGGGCGCTATGTGCCTGAGGCGCTCATCGCTGCACTCGACGAGTTGGCGCAGATGCATGCAGCGATTAAAGATGACCCAGTTTTTGCTGCAGAACTTGACCATTTGCACAAGACGTACTCAGGACGGCCAAGCATTCTTACCGAGGCCAATCGTTTTGCAGAACATTGTGGTGGCGCGCGCATCTTGCTTAAGCGTGAAGATCTCAATCACACCGGTTCACATAAAATCAATAACGTCTTAGGACAAGCTTTACTCACAAAGCGGATGGGTAAGAAACGTGTGATTGCCGAGACTGGTGCGGGACAACATGGCGTTGCCTCTGCAACTGCAGCGGCGCTCCTTGGACTTGAATGCGTTGTGTACATGGGCGAAGAGGATACGAAGCGTCAAGCGCTCAACGTTGCACGAATGCGATTGCTCGGCGCCACAGTGGTTCCCGTAACTGCCGGTTCGCGAACTTTAAAAGATGCCATCAACGAGGCAATGCGTGATTGGGTAACAAATGTTGAAACTACTCATTACATATTGGGCACAGTTGCTGGACCACATCCATTCCCGGTAATGGTTCGAGATTTTCATCGCATCATTGGCGATGAAGCGCGCGCACAAGTTCTTGAATTAACCGGGGCGCTGCCAACAGCGGTCTTGGCATGCGTTGGTGGCGGTTCCAATGCCATCGGTATCTTCTATCCATTTATTGACGATGTTGGAGTTCGACTTCTTGGCCTGGAGGCCGGTGGTGATGGACTAGAGACTGGTCGACATGCATCAGCAATCTCTGGAGGACGTCCTGGAGTTTTACACGGCGCTCGCTCGTACATGCTGCAAGATGATGATGGTCAGACTGTTGAATCGCACTCCATCTCCGCCGGACTTGATTACCCCGGCGTCGGACCAGAGCATGCGCACCTTCATGACATCGGACGAGCCGAGTATTGGCCGATTACCGATAGTGAAGCGATGGAGGCTTTCTCACTCCTCTGTCGCACAGAGGGAATTATTCCTGCAATCGAAACTGCGCATGCGCTCGCAGGTGCGATGAAATTAGGGAGAGAACTCGGCCCTACAGCCGTGCTACTTATTAACCTCAGCGGTCGAGGAGATAAGGATGTCCAAACGGCAGCGGAATATTTTGGGATGGCATGAGCGCCCAAATTGTTCAGACGCCGCTAGAGAGAATTCTCCTCGATGCAAAGGCAGCGAATCGAGCAGCCCTCATTGGATATATCCCAGCTGGCTTTCCAACCATTGAGGGGTGCAAAGCTGCAATCGATGTTCTCGTTGAAGCCGGTTTTGACGCCATCGAAATTGGTTACCCGTATAGCGATCCTGTTATGGATGGGCCCATCATTCAAGAGGCAGCAGATTTAGCGCTTCGAAATGGAGTGAAGGCGAAAGATGTAATGGCGACTCTTGCACATGCAAGTCAGAGCGGTGCGGCAGCGTTAGTGATGACCTACTGGAACCCAATAGAACAATTTGGCGCCGATGATTTTGCAAATGCTATTGCGGCAGCAGGAGGTTCTGGTGTGATCACTCCTGATCTTTCATTCGAGCAAGCCCATCCGTGGAAAGAGAGCGCCACTAAGTCGGGCATCAATACAATTTTTGTTGTTGCGCCGAGCACAACGGGGGAGCGTTTGAAGAAAGTTACGAGCATCACCTCGGGTTTTGTCTACGCAGCAAGTTTGATGGGCGTTACTGGAACCCGAAATTCAATCTCCCATTCGGCGCAAGATTTAGTTGCTCGAATCCGCCAGGTGACGGATCTACCGATTGCTGTTGGACTTGGCGTTTCCACTCCGGAACAAGCTAAGGAAGTTGCTCAGTATGCCGATGGCGTCATTATTGGTAGCGCGTTAATTAAGGAACTTTTAGGAAAAAATTTGGATGAAGGATTGGCAAGCTTAAAGAAATTAGCTCAATCATTAGCGAGCGCAACAAAGGGTGCGCGGGTTCGTTAAAGATTCCTTGTCCATACAAGGCTGTCGCTGCAATGCGCGCCTATCAATTGTTCCCAAACTCCGTAGCCTCGCTCCTCGGTTACATCCTGCCGTGGTTCGAAGTGGGACTTGGCCTGCTTCTCATTCTTGGAGTAGCGCTCCGAATTGGCCTTGTGGCAGCTGGCTTTTATCTCTACTGGAGACCCGAACCTCGTTTTGCGCTGGATAATCGAGGGAAGTAGGCTTTTCACATGGCATCAAAGAATCGTGGCCCACAACGTGGCGGTCGAAATAACGGACCAGATCCTGTCACTCGATGGATTGTTATCGGAATGGTCTCGCTTGTCGTAGTAATTGGAGCGGTATTTACTGTTGTGAGTAACAAGAGCGCCTCAAATGTCGCGCTCCCGCCAGGCGCCAGTAAAGAGGATGGATACGGCATTGTCTTTAATCCTGATGCAAAGTCCACCGTAAATATCTGGGAAGATTTTCAATGCCCAAGTTGTAAGCGTTTTGAAGATGCAAACGCAGCGAAAATTTTCTCTTTGATCGATTCCGGTAAGACAAAAGTAGTCTTTCATACCCTCTCGTTCCTAGGAAATGAGTCGGTCATCGCGGGTATGGGAGGCGGATGTGCGGCAGATCAGGGGCGCTTCCTTGATTACAAGAATTTTATGTACACCAATCAACAAGAAGAGTTTTCTGGCACATGGACCAAGCCATATGTAATTTCGATGGCGTCACAAATTGGACTTGATGAAACGAAATTTGCGGCGTGCCTTAACACAGATAAGTACCGTAAATGGCTGACTAACGTCTCTGCCGCTGGAAGCGCTGCAGATATCAACGGAACACCAACTGTTGTGATCAATGGAAAAGTCATGGAGAGCGATCGCGAAGGTATTAATTACTACACCGCCGAAGGCTTTAACGCACAACTCGTAGCAAACGGAATTGATTAACACTTCTATGAAGTGGGCGTATCTCCCTTCGCCTTCGATTAGCGTTATTGAACTGGGGCCACTGACCATTCATTTCTATGCGCTCACCATCATCCTTGGCATTGTTGTTGCGGTCTGGCTGGGCGAGCGACGTTTTGTTGCACGCGGTGGCGCTCCAGGAGTGGTAACGGATGTCGCGTATTGGGCGGTGCCTGCGGGAATTATTGGTGGTCGTCTCTATCACCTGGCCACCTCGTGGAGTAGCGAACGAACCTTCTTCGACGCCATTGCCATTTGGCGCGGCGGATTAGGGATTTGGGGTGCAATTAGCCTCGGCGCGCTGGGAGCCTATCTGCGTTATCGAATCCTGGTGAAGAAAAACTCTACTAGCGAGAGCCCTACCCCATCTTTTGCAATTTTTATGGATGCGTTAGCGCCAGGAATCGTTCTTGCCCAGGCGATAGGACGTTGGGGTAACTGGTTCAACATCGAATTGTTCGGAAAGCCCTCAACCTTGCCGTGGGCGCTTGAAGTTCCAGCGGGAAAACGACCAGCAGGCTTTCAAACTTTTGAAACTTTTCACCCAACTTTTCTCTACGAGTCACTCTGGTGTCTTCTCGTCGCGCTCCTACTCTTGTGGATCTCTAAAAAACGGGTGTTGCAACACGGTGGAATCTTCCTTCTGTACGTTGCCACTTACTCTTTCGGTCGCTTTTGGATAGAGCAGTTACGAATCGATGAGAGTGAAGAGATTTTTGGCCTACGATTTAATATCTGGGTGAGCTTGCTGCTCTGCGTTGCGGCCACTATTGCAACTATCGATCGGCGAGAGCGCAATCGCGGTATAGCGCGGTATGGCGACTGAGTAGCCACCCTCGCATCACGCTAATCTTCTCTTATGTCCCTTGAAGAGGTCTATCGCCGGAATCTAGAACACCGAGCACACCGTTCGGGTTGGTTGCGCGCGGCCGTGTTGGGCGTTAATGATGGCTTAGTTTCAAATGCGAGTTTGATGTTGGGTTTTGTCGCGGCGCAAACGAGTCGGGGAACCGTCATCACTGCCGGATTGGCGGGAATTGCTGCGGGCGCACTCTCTATGGCTGTGGGTGAGTATGTCTCGGTCAGCTCACAAACTGATATCGAAAATGCCGACCGGGAGATAGAACGTCAACACCTTGCCTTAGATCCAGAAGGGGAGCTTCAGGAATTAGCGAAGATTTACGAGGGCCGAGGCGTTCCTGAGAAGCTGGCGCGCGAGGTGGCTCAAGCGATGCATGAGCACAACGCCCTTGAAGCGCACCTTCGTGACGAGTTAGGGCAACACGATTTCACAAAAGCTCGACCAATCCAGGCGGCGCTCGCCTCGGCAGCGGCATTTACTGCAGGTGGACTGATCCCGATGATCGGAGTTTTCATCCCCCCAATCTTCAATAAAGGGTTGAGTATTGTGCTCGTCACTCTGATTGGCCTTGCGTTGGCCGGCGCCATAGGCGCAGCAATCTCGGGGACCAAGCCGTTCCGGCCGACGGTACGGATACTTATCGGAGGGTCATTGGCGATGGCTATCACATCGGGAATCGGGGCTCTAGTTCACATGAGCGGGCTCTAATCGCTAGTATTTCCCTAGTTAGAGCTGGGCCAACGTCGTCCCAATCCAATTATCTGCTGAAATCACTCGCCTCATTGGCGAAGGTTTTGGGCATTACTTTTATGGGGGGCGTTCGTGGCGATTCATCATTTCTCGGCAATGCCAAGTGCACAGGGTCTTTACGATCCTAACTTAGAGAAAGATGCTTGCGGGGTTGCAATGGTCGCTACCCTCACTGGGCAAGCGCGTCACGACATCGTTTCTCTTGGTTTAACTGCGCTACGAAATATGGAACATCGCGGCGCTTCTGGTGCAGAACCAGATAGCGGAGATGGCGCAGGAATACTCATTCGCATTCCCGATGCGTTTTTGCGAGAGGTCGCAACTTTTTCGCTACCTGAATTTGGAAGTTATGGCGTAGGCATCGCCTTCTTACCGGCCTCCGAAGAGAAGGCAACTCAGGTAATGACACACTTGGAATCGCTAGCCCGAGAAGAGGGGCTGAAAGTACTTGGTTGGCGCGAGCTGCCCATCAACTCAACAAAGCTTGGCGTAACGGCGAAATCTGTTATGCCTATCTTCAAGCAACTCTTTCTTGCTGGCGAGCAAGGCGAGAGCGGTTTAGAGCTTGATCGACGTCTTTTCTGTTTTCGCAAGCGCGCAGAACATTCCTCCGAAGTTTATTTTCCTTCGCTCTCCACACAAACTCTTGTGTATAAAGGGATGCTCACAACAGGCCAATTGGAAGAATTTTTCCCAGACCTCTCCGATGAGCGCGTAACCTCTCCTCTGGCCTTAGTGCACTCGCGTTTTTCTACAAATACTTTCCCTTCATGGCCATTGGCCCACCCATATCGATATATCGCACACAATGGCGAGATTAATACAGTCAAGGGCAATAGAAATTGGATGCGCGCACGAGAAGCGCTCTTGGAAAGCGATCTGATTCCGGGGGATATCAAACGCATTTTCCCAATCGTCTCTGAGGGTGGAAGTGATTCAGCCTCATTTGATGAGGTACTCGAACTGCTCTATCTCGGTGGAAGATCTTTACCACATGCCATGTTGATGATGATTCCTGAGGCATGGGAGAACAACTCCACGATGGATAAATCTCGTCGTGATTTCTACGCCTTCCATTCTTCATTGATGGAGCCTTGGGATGGCCCAGCATGTGTGACTTTTACCGATGGTCATCAAGTTGGTGCGGTTCTTGATCGCAACGGCCTTCGCCCATCACGATTCTGGGTCACTGACGAAGGACTCGTCGTTCTCGCCAGCGAAGTCGGAGTGCTCGACATTCCGCAAAGTTCAGTAGTTCGTAAAGGTCGTTTGCAACCAGGAAAGATGTTCCTTGTCGATCTTAAAGAGGGTCGAATCATCGAAGATGAAGAGATCAAATCGACGCTCGCAAAGAGCGCAAATTTCGGTGAGTGGGTAGCAGAGGGAATTGTCAGACTTGAAGATCTTCCTGCCCGCGAACATATTGTCTATCCACACGCATCGGTAATTCGTCGACAGCGCGCCTTTGGTTATACCGAGGAAGAGCTGCGAATTCTCCTTACACCAATGGCCCGCTCTGGTTTGGAACCACTCGGTTCCATGGGAACAGATTCTCCAATTGCAGCGCTATCTAATAAACCGCGCTTGCTCTTTGATTACTTCACGCAGTTATTTGCGCAAGTTACCAACCCACCATTGGATGCAATTCGTGAGGAGTTAGTTACGAGCTTAACGGCAACGATTGGTCCGGAGCATAATATTTTGGAGCCTGGCCCCAAATCGTGCCAGCAGATACTTCTGCCTTTTCCGGTAATCGACAATGATGAACTTGCAAAAATCATCCACGTTAATGCGGATAAAACACAGAGTGGATTTGCGCCACATGTTGTTCGCGGTCTCTTCTCTGTTGCTGAAGGCGGTGCAGGCCTAGCGTCGAGAATCAAGGAGTTGCAGGTCGAGGTCAGTCGAGCGATTGAAAATGGCGCCCGAGTAATTGTCCTCTCTGATCGTGATGGCGATGCCGATAACGCCCCAATACCTTCGCTTCTTCTTACCGCCGCCATTCATCATCACCTCATCCGCGAGCAGCGACGGACTCAGGTCGGCTTAGTTGTAGAGGCTGGCGATGTTCGCGAGGTGCACCATGTTGCGCTCTTACTTGGATATGGCGCTGCTGCAGTCAATCCCTATCTTGCTATGGAGAGCGTCGAGGATCTTGTCCATCAAGGTGTTATCACCAATATCTCTCCTGAGAAAGCTGTCCGCAATTTAATTAAAGCCCTCGGTAAAGGCGTCTTGAAAGTTATGTCCAAGATGGGAATCTCCACAATCGCTTCCTACACAGGCGCTCAAGTATTTGAAGCAATTGGACTCTCTCAACAGGTAGTCGATGAGTACTTCACGGGTACCACATCCCGTTTAGGTGGCATTGGAATCGATGTGATTGCTAGCGAAGCAATTGCGCGCCATCAAATTGCTTATCCACCTGGAGGGGAGATTCCTGGCACAAAGAAATTGCCAACCGGTGGTGAGTATCAATGGCGCCGCGATGGAGAACCGCATCTCTTCGATCCAGAGACCGTCTTTTTACTTCAGCATTCAACGCGTAACCGAAAATTTGAGATTTTCAAGAAGTACACCGACATGGTCAATAATCGTTCAAAAGATTTAATGACATTACGCGGCCTCTTTGAATTTAAGTCAGATCGAAAGGCTATCCCTATCGAAGAAGTCGAACCGGTAAGTGAAATCGTTAAGCGATTCTCGACCGGAGCGATGTCTTATGGATCCATCTCTCAAGAGGCCCACGAGACGCTTGCAGTTGCTATGAATCGTTTAGGTGGTAAATCCAATACAGGTGAGGGTGGAGAAGATCCCGAGCGGTACCTCCCACTTGCCAATGGTGATTCAAAACGCTCTGCGATCAAGCAAGTTGCGAGTGGTCGATTTGGCGTGACGAGCGAATATCTCGTTAATGCAGATGACCTACAAATCAAAATGGCGCAGGGAGCTAAACCTGGTGAAGGTGGACAGCTTCCTGGTCAGAAGGTTTATCCGTGGGTTGCTAAAACTCGTCACTCCACGCCGGGAGTGGGGTTGATTTCACCACCGCCGCACCACGATATTTACTCGATTGAGGATCTTGCCCAACTTATTCATGACTTAAAAAATTCGAATAAAGATGCGCGAATTCATGTCAAGTTGGTTGCTGAAGTGGGCGTTGGAACAGTTGCCGCCGGCGTGAGCAAAGCGCACGCAGATGTTGTTCTCATCTCGGGCCACGATGGTGGCACGGGCGCATCTCCGCTGACCTCGTTAAAGCATGCAGGAGCGCCTTGGGAGCTTGGCCTTGCAGAGACGCAACAGACGTTGATGCTCAACCGCCTTCGCGATCGAATCGTTGTTCAAACTGATGGACAATTAAAGACCGGTCGTGACGTCATCGTCGCTGCGCTTCTTGGCGCAGAGGAATTTGGTTTTGCCACGGCGCCACTTGTGGTCTCTGGTTGCATCATGATGCGGGTCTGTCATTTAGATACCTGTCCAGTGGGGGTAGCAACTCAAAACCCAGCGCTTCGCGAAAAGTTCTCCGGAAAGCCTGAGTTTGTCGAAACGTTCTTTGAATACATCGCCGAAGAAGTTCGAGAGCTCCTGGCATCTCTTGGCTTCAGAAGTATCGAAGAAGCTGTCGGTCAAGTTGAAGTACTTGATACTAAGAGAGCGGTAGATCACTGGAAGGCTTCTGGCTTAAACCTTGCTCCACTCCTGGTTGCTCCCGCCTCTGGCGTTCGATATGCAATTAATAAACAGGATCATGGTCTGGATAAGGCTCTTGATAACGAGTTGATTGAATTATCAAAGAGCGCACTACTCGATGCGCAGCCGGTCCGAGCGAGCCTTGAGGTGCGCAACGTCAATCGAACAGTTGGCACGATGCTCGGCGCTGAAGTAACGCGAAAGTACGGCGGCGCTGGATTACCTCCAGGAACGATTGATTTAACTTTCCATGGTTCAGCAGGGCAATCCTTTGGCGCTTTTATTCCTCGCGGATTAACTCTTCGCCTCTATGGAGATGCCAATGATTATGTCGGGAAGGGAATCTCTGGTGGCACCATTGTTGTGCAACCCGATGAACGGTCGACTTTTGCCGCACATGAGAATGTAATTGCGGGAAATGTCATTGGCTACGGAGGAACATCAGGGGAGATATTTATTCGCGGAATAGTTGGTGAACGTTTCTGCGTTCGCAACTCTGGCGCTACCGCTGTTGTCGAAGGTGTAGGCGATCATGGCTGCGAATATATGACGGGCGGAGTGGTTGTTGTCCTAGGTCGTACCGGTAGAAATTTTGCTGCCGGAATGTCAGGTGGTCGAGCATTCATTCTCGATATCAATCCAGCGAATGTGAATGGTGAAATGGTCGATGTTCTGATTCCTACCGAAACTGATCGAAAAACGCTCCATTCGATTCTCTCTCGCTATAGCGCAGAGAGCGGCTCGACTATTGCAGCAGATCTCTTAAGTGATTGGGAGTCAGCAATTGAGAGATTCTCGCTAGTGATGCCTCGCGATTACGCTCGAGTACTCGCAGCAATGGAACGCGCTGAAAAAGAGGGACTCCCACGTGAAACCTATGTAATGGAGGCAACCCATGGCTGATCCAACTGGCTTTATGAAAACACCTCGTGAAACTCCTACTCGACGTCCGGTAGATATCCGAATTAGAGATTGGCGCGAGGTCTATGAAGAGCAGCCATTTGCAGAGCTACAAAAGCAAGCTGGTCGTTGCATGGATTGCGGCATCCCGTTCTGTCATCAGGGTTGTCCGCTTGGCAATTTAATTCCGGAATGGAATGACCTCATCTGGAGAAGCGAAGTGGGCGAGGCTATTGATCGACTACACGCGACAAATAACTTCCCGGAATTCACCGGACGGTTATGTCCAGCGCCTTGCGAGACAGCTTGCGTTGTTGGCATCAATCGGGAAGCGGTAACAATCAAACAAGTGGAACTTCGCACCATCGAAGAGGCATTCGCATCAGGCGGTGTCACGCCGCTGATTCCTGATCGATTAACCGGCAAAACGGTGGCAGTTATCGGATCCGGCCCAGCAGGACTCGCTGCAGCCCAACAACTTACCCGTGCAGGCCATACCGTTGCCGTCTATGAACGAGCCGAGAAGATCGGTGGTTTATTGCGGTACGGCATTCCAGAATTCAAAATGGAGAAGTCGATTCTTGATCGCAGACTTGCTCAAATGAAAGCAGAGGGCACGCGCTTTCGCCCAGGAGTGAACGTTGGCGAAGAGATCACCGGAGAGCAACTGCGTACACGTTACGACGCAGTCGTGCTGGCAGTAGGTGCGACGCAATGGCGCGATCTTCCAGTGCCAGGGCGCGACCTCTATGGAGTATTTCAAGCGATGGAATATCTGCCATGGGGTAACAAGCTTGGTTTAGGCGAGATCACTCAATCTCCTATTGATGTTCGCGGAAAGCACGTTGTCATACTTGGTGGCGGCGACACTGGTGCGGACTGTTTAGGAACGGCAACTCGTCAAGGCGCTGCCTCTATCACTCAGTTAGAAATCATGCCAAGACCAAGCGATGAGCGTCCTTCGTCAGCGCCGTGGCCGACCTATCCAATGATCTATCGCGTTTCAAGCGCACACGAAGAGGCGGGGGATCGAATCTACTCAGTATCTACTGAAGAATTCCTTGGCGATGACAAGGGAAACTTGCGCGCCCTGCGAATAGTGGAATCGCAATTTGTTAATGGGAAATTCGAAAAAGTTCCGGGGAGTGAACGCGAGATTCCTGCCAACTTTGTATTCCTCGCCATGGGCTTTACTGGAATTGAAAAATCACCATTGATAGCTCAGCTTGGCGTTGACCTGGATGCTCGCGGTAACGTCGCTCGCAATGGCGATTATGAAAGCTCTATTCCTGGAGTCTTTGTCGCAGGCGATGCTGGCCGTGGCCAATCATTAATCGTGTGGGCAATAGCCGAAGGGCGCTCAGCTGCAGCTGCAGTGGATAAATTCTTGATGGGGCGCACTCAATTACCGTCGCCTATCGAGCCCACAGCCAGACCTTTGATGGTTTAGCCGAGCAGCGAGAATCTCATGGTCCTGCAACGGCGTGCGAAGATTGTCTGCACATTAGGACCGGCAACCGCGAGCGCTGAACGGATCGGAGCGCTCATCGATGCGGGAATGAACGTTGCACGAATTAACCTCTCACATGGTGATCGTCGCGAACATGAAGAGCTCGTTCGCCATGTGCGCACTGAATCGATCAAACGGGGTTTGCATGTAGCGCTCCTAGCGGATTTACAAGGACCTAAAATTCGACTCGGAAAATTCGTCGAGGGGACCCACGAATTAGTGCAGGGTTCGAACTTCGTAATCACTATGGACGAGATTATTGGCAATAATTCGCGCGCTTCTACCACGTATAAAGGACTTGCTCGTGATTGCACCGCAGGTGACATCTTGCTTATTGACGATGGCAAGGTTCGGCTACAAGTTTCAAAAATAGAGGGTAACGATATTCATACGGTGGTACGTACCGGTGGATTAATTAGTAATAACAAAGGGATTAATGCGCCAGGCTCTTCACTCTCTGTGCCTGCGCTCTCCGAAAAGGATGTTGCTGACCTCGAATGGGCGCTTGGCGCTGGCGTCGATATCATCGCGCTCTCATTCGTAAGAACTGCTGACGATATTCGTGGAGTCCATGCAGTAATGGATCGCTTTAACGTTCGAATTCCGGTGATTGCAAAAATCGAGAAGCCCCAAGCGGTCTCTAATCTTGACGAAATCGTTGGAGCATTTGATGGATTAATGGTGGCGCGTGGAGATTTAGGTGTGGAGCTTCCCATCGAAGAGGTTCCACTCGTTCAGAAAAAGTGCATCATTGCAGCGCGAGAGAATGCCAAACCCGTAATTGTTGCTACTCAAATGCTGGAATCGATGATTTCGCTACCAACTCCTACACGTGCGGAAGCGACAGATTGTGCTAACGCCATATTGGATGGAGCCGATGCCTTGATGCTCTCGGGGGAGACCAGTGTTGGCAAGTATCCAATCGAAGCAGTTGCAATGATGTCGCGCATCATCGCAAAAATCGAAGAGGAGGCGTTGGCTCAAGTTGCTTCGTTACGCCATACGCCGCACAGCAAGTCCGGTGCAATCACCAAGGCTGCGGCAGAGGTCGGTGCGGTTGTTGGCGCACGGTTTCTCGTTGCATTTACGCAAAGTGGAGATTCAGCGCGACGAATGGCGAGATTACGCTCTGAAATTCCCATCCTTGCGCTAACCCCGGAGATCGGTACCGCGCACCAATTGGCCTTGTCATGGGGAGTGGAGCCGATGGTCATCCCTTCTGCGAAACATACCGACGAGATGGTTAAACAGATTGATTCAGCTCTTCTTGACACTGCCCGAGCTGCTATCGGCGATTACATCGTCATAGTTGCAGGGAGCCCGCCAGGAATCCCTGGTTCAACCAATGCGATGCGAGTTCATCGGATTGGAGATGCTGTGGGAGGCGTTGCCCCCGCCTACCGCTAAACTGGGGCGAACAACTCAAGCGCCTCGGTACTCCAACGGTAGAGAGGGCAGTCTCAAACACTGCATAGTGTCGGTTCGAATCCGACTCGGGGCACGTGAATCCGCCAACGCAAGCTACCGGACCGCTCCGGATAGTTGTTGCTGAAGATGAAGCGCTTATTCGGATGGACCTCGTGGAAATGTTAGAGCGCGAGGGCTATGAGGTTGTTGGCGAAGCGGCAAATGGTAGTGAGGCAATCGCAAAAGTTCGTGAGCAAAAACCAGATATTGCTCTCTTTGATGTCAAGATGCCTATCAAGGATGGAATAACAGCCGCGCAAGAGTTGCGCGGCGAAGTTCCCATTGTGATGTTGACGGCATTTAGCCAACGCGAGTTGATTGAACGAGCAAATAGCGCTGGCGTGATGGCTTATCTCATTAAACCTTTCACGATTACCGATTTAATTCCGGCGATTGAAGTTGCGCGCACTCGTTTTTTTGAGCGACAGATACTTGAAGGGGAGATTGAGAATTTATCGGCACGCTTGGAAGCCAGAAAACTACTTGAACGTGCGAAGGGGATCCTCATGCGAGATCGCGCGATGAGTGAACCCGAGGCTTTTACGTGGCTCCAACGGAGCGCTATGGATCGACGAATTTCGATGGCCGAGGTGGCGCGCTCTTTGGTGGCGGGCCTCCCGGAAGAGCAATCCAGAGAAAGAGGAAATTAAGGGTTAACTGAGCGGCTAAAGCGCGGGTTTGGGCGGTTTCCCCAGATAAACCCGAGGGATGTGGCCAATTTAGCGGGCTCTCCGACTTACAACTTTGCCTCACATTTGGCATACTCAGCCAGTAATTCGCCCAGAATAATCTCAATTTCATCACGTTCTGGGAGGAAAGACGAAGTACTTCGAAAAATCATCGAAAGGGAAATAATGCAAAAGTCATACAAGTGGAAGGTCGTAACCGCCTTCGCTGTAGCGACGCTCGTTCTCGCAGGCTGCTCGTCATCATCTGACACAGCTTCAGAAGAGACCGCTACCGACACTGCATCAGAAGAGGCAGCTCCTGCTTCAACTGGTCCATTGAAGATCGGTTCACTACTTCCAGAAACAGGTAACCTCGCATTCCTCGGGCCACCAGAGTTCGCAGGCGTTGATCTTGCTATTCAAGAGATCAATGAAGCAGGTGGCGTTCTTGGTCAACCAGCAGAGCACATCCGTGGCGACTCTGGAGATACAAGCACTGACATCGCACAACAGACTGCTGATTCACATATCGCAGCTGGCGTCGGTGCAATCGTGGGTGCAGCATCATCTGGTGTATCACTCACTGTTATCGACAAGATCACAGGTGCAGGGATCGTTCACTTCTCACCAGCGAACACCTCCCCAGATCTCACCACCTATGCAGATAACGGTCTCTACTTCCGTACTGCACCACCAGACACCTTCCAGGGTGCAGTTCTTGGCCAATTGATGGCAAAGAATGGCGCAACCAATGCAGTCTTCTTAAACCTCGATGACGCATACGGAAATGGTCTTGCTAAGTACGGTATTGCTGCTTTCTCCGGAACCTCAACACAAGTTGTTTACAACCCACAAGCTGCTGAGTTCTCCGCTGATGTTGCAAAGGCAAAGGCTGCAAAGCCAGATGCAATTGCAATCATCGGATTCGATGAGACCACCAAGGTCCTCACTGAGTTGATCAAGCAGGGAATTGGTCCAAACAAGGTAAAGACTTACCTCGTTGATGGAAACCTCTCCAGCCAGGCTTACAAAGATCTACCAAAGAACATCATGAAGGGCGTCAAGGCAACACTTCCTGGCGTTCTCACCAGCGATGCTCTTAAGGCAAAGCTCCTTGCAGTAGATCCAAAACTCACTGACTTCTCCTACGCTCCAGAGTCCTACGATGCAGTAATGCTTATCGCACTCGCTGCTGAGCAGGGTAAGGGCACCGATGGCAAGACCATCGCAGCAAACTTGAAGTCAGTCTCTTCCGGTGGAACCAAGTGCACTAGCTACAAAGAGTGCTTGGACTTGATTGCAGCAGGCACCGACATTGATTATGACGGTGTTTCTGGTCCAGTTGAATTCGACGACAATGGCGACCCATCAGTGGCGACCATGGGCGTTTACGAATACACAGCAAACGATAAGTTTGCACCAGCAGCAGATCAATTCATCACCGGCGCAGTTCCTGCACAACAGTAATCGCGTCTAGATAAGTAATTAGGGCCGGTCTCGAAAGAGACCGGCCCTAATTCTTTTTTTTAACTTTTAATTATTTTTCGCGAGAGTTCCCAAATATAGCTCGATGACTTTGGGGTCATTGGCTAGCGAGCGACCGGTTCCGGTATATGCATTACGACCCTGATCGAGAACGTATCCGCGATCAACAATCTGCAAACAGCGACGAGCATTTTGCTCGACCATAATTACGGTGACACCAGTCTTATTAATTTCGCGAACCCGGACGAAAACTTCATCTTGGAGAGCGGGGGAGAGGCCTGCGCTTGGTTCGTCGAGCAAGAGCACGCTCGGTGCCATCATGAGCGCTCGACCCATGGCAACCATTTGACGTTCGCCACCGGAGAGAGAGCCGGCGCGTTGCTTCCGTCGGGTACCAAGGGTTGAGAAGAGATTGGTTACAAAGTCAAAGCGCTCGGCAAAGCTCTCCGGGCGTTGATAAGCGCCCATCTGGAGATTCTCCTCGATAGTAAGCGAAGGAAAGACGTTATTGGTCTGGGGGACAAAACCAATTCCGGCGCGGACGAGTTGGTCTGCACGTTGATTGGTGACATCTTCACCCTTTAGCCGAACAATGCCATCGCGAACTTTCACCAAACCAAAGAGCGATTTGAGAAGGGTGGATTTACCTGCGCCATTAGGGCCAATGATTCCTACCAACTCTCCTTCATTGGCGTAGAGGTCGCACCCATTGAGAATGTTCACTCCGGGAAGATAGCCAGCGATAATTCCCGCGGCCTCAACCAGTGGTGTGCCCGTTGTCTCTAGAGAATTCATACTTTCTTACCGCCCCTCTTCAAGGGAGAGGTCGTGGTGGGCGCCAAGGTAGGCATCAATAACCGCTTGATTGCCCATAACAGAATCGGGAGCACCCTCAGCAACTATTTTTCCTTCAGCCATCACAATGACCCAATCGCTAATATCGCGGACCATATCCATATCGTGCTCTACGAAGAGAACTGTCATTCCCTCATCGCGAAGATCTTTGATGTGGCCAAGGAGCGATTGCTTGAGCGCTGGGTTTACTCCAGCCATCGGTTCATCGAGCATCACAATCTCTGGTTTAACCATCAATGCTCGCGCCATCTCGAGAAGCTTCCGCTGTCCACCAGAGAGCGCTGCGGCGAAATCATTTTTCTTATCAATTAATTTGAAACGAGTGAGCAGCTCTTCTGCTTGCGCAGTAATCTCGGCTTCTTGTCGCTTCCAGATCGCTGGGAAAAGACCTCTGATGAAAGACTCTCCACGCTGATGTGCTGCTGCCAATCTCATGTTGTCGAGCACGGTTAGACGAAAGAGCGCTTTGGTGAGTTGGAAGGTTCGCACCATTCCTTTACGGGCAACTTTATGTGGCGGCGTTCCCGAGATCTGTTCACCATTAAGAGTCCAGGTGCCTTCATTGACCGAATCAAAACCAGTGAGCAAATTAAAGAATGTTGTCTTGCCTGCTCCATTTGGGCCGATGAGTGCGGTGATGGAACCGCGTTGAATTTCTACATGTTCAACATTGACCGCTGTTAATCCACCAAATTGCCGAAGTACATTGTTGGCAATGATGATGGGATCAGGCTTTGCAACTCCTGGCGTCGCCGAAATTGAGGCAAAAGCAGCCTGTGCCCGCTCTTTGTACGGAGATTTAGGCTCGTGCATCAAGGGCCAGCTCCTTTCGGTCGCCGAAAATTCCTTGCGGTCTGAAAATCATCAACAGCATCAAACCAAGCCCGACAAGCATGAAGCGAATTTGACCGACCTGATTGACGCCAATCAACCACTCGGGGATATACCCGGCTGAAACTGCTTGGCGGAGTAGTTGCTCGACGAAAACTAAGAGGAACCAAAAAATAATTGCCCCTGCGACAGGTGCCATCACGCGCGCTGCTCCACCCAGAATCAATACGGTGTAGGCGAAGAAAGTCAGCGCAGTTCCATAATTATCAGGTTGGACAGATTGTCGAGAGAGCGCATAGACAAAGCCACCAATGGAACCAATGACGCCACCAGCGATGAGTGATTGAATCTTGTATAAGTAGACATTCTTGCCGAGCGAACGAACGGCATCTTCATCTTCACGAATTGCCTTCAGTAGGCGACCCCATGGTGAATTCACCAAAAGCCACATCAAGAAGAGAATGATTGCAACGAGAATCCAACCAACGACGACTACCCAAAGGTCATTTGGGGTATAGCGCAAAAACGGTAGATCTAATCCTGAGGTAAAGGGGTTGAGATCGAAAAACTCTTTTCCAAATTTGCCGGTTATGCCATCAGAGCCACCGAGCGTCTTGTTGAAAGTTGCCGAACGGGCAACTTGTCGAATGATCTCAGCGGCGGCGATAGTGACGATAGCCAGATAGTCGGCGCGTAATCGAAGGGTTGGTACTCCTAAAAGCAGCGCAAGAATTACCGAGTTTGCAATACCAATTAAGAGCGCAAGCCAGAGCGAAACGTTGAATGAGACGACCGCAACCGCAACGCTGTAAGCGCCCACCGCCAAGAATCCTGCTTGACCGAAGTTAAGCAGGCCTGTGTAGCCAAAGTGCATATTGAGACCGATTGCAGCGAGCGCAAAAATTATGGTGTTCACGCCAATTGCGGCGCTTAGGGATTGTTGGGTGATAAAAAGGAAATCCATTAGCCAATCCTTCCTTTCTTACCGAGAATGCCTTGTGGGCGGACCAGAAGGATGAGAATCAGAATTACTAGCGCGCCAACGTACTTAAGTTCGGTAGGGATAAAGAGGGTTGAAAGCTGGATAGAAACTCCAATAACCAGAGAGCCCACCAAAGCGCCATTAATGGTGCCAAGGCCTCCGAGGGTTACCGCGGCAAAGATAAGAAGTAGTAAATCTTGGCCCATTACAAAACTCACACCTTGATTGACGGTCACCATGATTCCGGCAAAGGCGGCGAGTGTGGCGCCCAGTATCCATACCGCCCGGATCACTCGCTCCACCTCGATACCTGAAGAAGAGGCAAGGGCTGGGTTATCGGCAACAGCGCGACTTGCTTTACCCATATGGCTTCGGGAGAGCCAGAGCGTTGCTATGACAAGCATCGCTAGGCCAATACTTGATGTGATGATCGACTTTGGAGTGATGGAAACTAGACCAAGGCTTAATCCTGGTTGCCCGGCATACTCTGGAAGCTGTCTCGTATCGCCACCGAAGATAAAGAGGAAGAAGTATCGAATCAAGATTGCAAGACCGATGGAGACGATGAGCGCGGCGATTAAACCGGTGCCACGCCTTCGCAGCGGTTGCCAGAGGAATTTATCCTGGAGATATCCGCCGATGAATCCCGCCAGAATGATGGCTAACGGGATGGCAAAAATGACCTTGAGTCCAACAATTGCGCTCAGATAGTAGGTGAGTAATCCGCCGAGGGTGAGCAATTCGCCATGTGCAAAATTTGTTAGACCGGTTGTGCCAAAAACTAAGTTCAAACCGAGCGCAGCAAGTGCAATCACCAAAGCGAGAATTAATCCATCGGCTAGAAGTTGGGCGCTTCGTTCGAGATTGGTCGTCTTCTCCACGCCAGGTCCGATTGGGAACAAAATCGTGACATCGAATCCCAAGGAAATGACATTTGCTTTGATAGTAGCTTTGGCAGCATCCGTAAGGGCTTGCCCTGAAGGAAGCTCTTCTTGGTTAATTGTTACTTCATACACTGCAGCTGCTGGCACTTCAATCTTCCACTTGCCAGAAGCATCACTAATGGCTTCTCCAGAGAACCCATTAGCTCCGGTCGCAGAGATTGTGACTCCAGATATTGGCTGCTTCTCTGAGTCGACCAACGTTCCTTGTATATAAGTAGGTGTAGCAGCTGCTGCCGTTGTGGCTAGGCCCGCGCTAAAAAGTGAGGTAATGAGAGTTACCAGAAGTGCGCTTATTAATACCAAAGAGCCACGGCGGGAGGAGCCCAGTTGAACTCCCAGTGCTCTATGCATGGCGCTCCCTAGTCAGTTGGGGTTGAGGGTAAAATACTGGTCGGTAGCGTACCCAGCGCGAGATGAAAATACGAGAACGCGCTAATCGATAGCCCCCGGCCTTAATTCGCAGGCAGCTACTCTTCAAGAATTAGGCAGGTAATCCGAGCAGTGCAGGTGCGCCGCCCCTGATCATCGGTAATGGAGATGTTGTAACTAGCCAGGGTTCGTCCTAGCGATATCGCCTCCGCTACAGCGGTTACATGGCCAGATCGAGCTGCGCGATGGTGTGTGGCATTGATATCTACGCCAACGATTCGCCGATGAAGCCCAGCATGTAAGTGCGCTCCAATTGAACCAAGACTCTCTGCAAGCACCACGCTGGCGCCACCATGAAGCAATCCAAAGGGCTGTGTGTTGCCGGCGACTGGCATTCTGCCAACTAGTCGCTGCGGGCTCGCTTCGAGAATTTCGATTCCCATCTTTTCATCAAGAGCTCCTCGACCACGTGAATTCAATTGTGCAAGCGCATCCATCGCATCTATATGGTGGCTATCGAGTGGGGCCTTTGAGTTATCGGCGGAGTGTGGGCCAGAGTTTGACTGATTATTTTCTGCCATGGCGCCATCATATTCGGAAAGCGAGTACGCGCCGCCCTTGAGGTCTTACTCTTACATCATGTCGCAGAACTTGCTCCTACTCGATGGCCACTCTTTGGCGTATCGGGCATTTCATGCGCTCCCGGTAGAAAATTTCACTACTTCAAGTGGCCAGCCAACTAACGCGCTTTATGGCTTTACTTCAATGCTTCTTAATTTACTCCGCGATATTAATCCTTCACATGTCGCCGTTGCCTTCGATGTTTCGAGGAAAACTTTCCGAACTGAGAAATTTCCAGAGTACAAGGCGACTCGAAGTAAAACTCCCGATGAGTTTCGCAGTCAGATGGATCTATTGCACGAGATCATCGGAGCGCTGGGAATCACTCATATCGAACGCGAAGGGTATGAAGCTGACGATGTGATTGCCACGTTAGCGAAGCGAGCTACTTCCAATGGCTTCACCGTCGAAATTTGTTCAGGCGACCGTGATTCTTTTCAACTAGTAAGTGATTCGGTAACAGTTCTCTACCCAAAGAAAGGGGTGAGCGAACTTGCACGAATGACCCCCGAATCTGTTTTGGAAAAGTATGGTTTAACTCCAGAGCAGTACCCAGATTTTGCGGCGCTTCGGGGAGACCCGAGCGATAACTTGCCCTCAATTCCTGGGGTGGGGGAGAAGACAGCAACAAAATGGATTGCCGATTACGGCTCCCTTTCAAAGCTGATTGCCAAAGTCGATGAGGTGCCTGGAAAAGTAGGCCAATCACTTCGGGCACATATTCCTCAAGTTCTACTTAATCGCGAGTTGACTCAACTTGATCATGATGTTCCTATAACACAAACTCCTGATCAGTTAATTCGACAACCGATAAATCAGCGAAAGATTCGAGAACTCTTTGATCTTCTGGAGTTTCGCACTTTGAAAGAACGCCTGCCGAAGGATGGATTTCCCAGTGGAGAGTTTGAGAAGGAACCAGTAGCTGGCGCCAAGACAGAAGTGAAAGAATTTAAAAGCGTTGGCAAGATCGTAGATCTCGACGGAAAAAATCCTGTCGCTATTTGTGCAGACGAAGATTTACTTCGCGTAGGACTAGCCCAGCGCGAGTTAGCTTTTGAAGTTACCTTTGAAGAAGCAAAGAACTTCCTAATTACCTCAACTGCACCAAAAATTTTTTTCGATGGTAAGTACTTAATCCGCACGATCAATCAACCAATAATTAACTTTGCTGGCGACGTTGCAATGATGGCGTACCTACTCAATCCCGGAGCGCGCACCCCTGAGCTTTCAGAAGTGCTGGTCCGATACCTCAACAAAAGTGAGCACGAACAGGAGAGCGCTAGCGCGCATCTTGAACTTGATTTCGCAACGACTGCCAAAACAAATTCCAGCGCATTGGCAGAACAAGCACAGGATCTTCTCTCGCTTCTTCCCGTATTGACCGCACTTTGTGACGAAGCTGGTCTAACCAAAGTTCTGGAACAGATCGAACTTCCCACAATCTCACTTTTGGCGAGAATGGAGGCGCTTGGGATTGCGATTCAAGAGAGCGCTGCGGAGGAACTAGAAGAGTATTTTGGTGAAGAGGCACAGCGCGCTGCCAAGAGCGCCTTTGAAGCTGTGGGTCGAGAATTTAATCTTGCCTCCCCGAAACAATTGCAGGAGATTCTTTTCGAGCAATTAAAACTTCCAAAGACCAAAAAAATAAAAACTGGATATACCACCGATGCAGACGCTCTCAATTGGTTGATGGAAACAACAGGGCATCCTGTTCTCGCTGCCATATTGCGCTCTCGAGACGTTACAAAATTAAAGAGCGTGGTGGAAGGGTTGCGCCGAGCGGTCGAAGCAGACGGGAGAATTCACACCACTTTCCAACAAATGGTCACTGCTACCGGACGTCTTTCCTCAACCGATCCTAATTTGCAAAATATTCCAATCAGAACAGAAGAGGGGCGACGAATTCGGGATCTCTTTATTGCGGGTAATGGTTTCGAATCACTTATGACAGCAGACTACAGTCAGATTGAATTACGAATTATGGCGCACTTATCTGAAGATGATGCGCTCTTGAAGGCATTTGCGGCTGGAGAAGATTTACACACAACTGTCGGAGCGGAAGTCTTTGGCGTTAAAACAAGTGAAGTTGATGCGCAGATGCGTCGAACAGTTAAAGCTATGTCGTATGGACTTGCGTACGGATTGTCTGCTTTTGGTCTTGGGCAGCAATTGGATATCTCACCAAGTCAAGCTCAGGCGCTCATGGATAAGTACTTCCTTCGCTTCGGTGGCATTCGTGATTATTTAGAGTCAGTTGTCACGGTTGCCCGAAAGCGCGGATATACCGAAACGATCTTTGGTAGAAAGCGATACCTTCCAGATTTAAATAGTGATAATCGAATGCGGCGTGAAATGGCAGAGCGCATGGCGTTAAATGCGCCAATACAAGGAAGCGCTGCGGACATCATGAAGATTGCAATGCTTGCTGTTGCTCGCGAGATAGATGCGCGAGCGCTCCGGTCGCAGATCCTTCTCCAAGTTCATGATGAATTAGTGCTTGAAGTGGCGCCAGGTGAGCGAGCTGAATTGGAAGAGATTGTTCGAGGGCAAATGGGCCGGGCATACCCGCTAAAAGCGCCGCTCTCGGTCAATATCGGAGTTGGCAAAAGCTGGGATTTGGCAGCTCACTAGCCTGCCCATAGGGCGAAATTGACCCCCCATCCCAGCCCGCGTAGCCTTCTCCAGTTCACGCACCCGCGCGAATACAGCATCTGCTGGCCCGACTACCCACTACCTACGGAGCACCTTGAGTATCGCAGTTAACGACATAGGAAGCGCGGCTGATTTCCTCGCCGCCATTGAAGGAACAATCAAGAATTTCAACGACGGAGATCTCGTCGAAGGAACAATCGTTCAAGTTGATCGAGACGAAGTTCTCGTCGATATCGGATACAAGACTGAAGGTGTCATCCCTTCTCGTGAACTTTCCATTCGCCATGATGTTGACCCCGGCGAATTGGTGAAGGTCGGAGATCGCATTGAGGCGCTTGTCCTTACTAAAGAAGATAAGGAAGGCCGCTTAATTCTCTCCAAGAAGCGAGCACAGTACGAGCGCGCATGGGGAACGATTGAAGGAATGAAGGAGCGCGACGAAGTTGTTAAAGGAATGGTCATTGAAGTTGTCAAGGGTGGTCTCATCGTAGACATCGGGCTTCGCGGCTTCCTTCCAGCATCCCTAGTCGAGATGCGTCGAGTTCGCGACCTCACTCCATATATTGGAAAAGAAATTGAAGCGCGAATTATTGAACTTGATAAGAATCGAAATAACGTTGTGCTCTCTCGTCGAGCCTTCTTAGAGCAGTCACAATCTGAAAGCAGAACTACTTTCCTCAATCAACTGCAGAAGGGGCAAGTCCGTTCTGGAGTTATCTCTTCAATCGTTAACTTTGGTGCATTCGTTGATCTTGGTGGCGTTGATGGTTTAGTTCACGTAAGTGAACTCTCCTGGAAGCACATCGATCATCCAAATGAGGTTGTTGAAGTTGGCATGCCTGTAACAGTGGAAGTTCTCGAAGTTGATTTTGAGCGTGAACGCGTTTCGCTATCGCTCAAGGCAACACAAGAAGATCCATGGCAAGCGTTTGCCCGCACACACACCATTGGGCAGGTTGCTACTGGAAAAGTGACGAAGCTGGTTCCTTTTGGCGCTTTCGTGCGCGTATTTGAAGGTATCGAGGGGCTCATACATATTTCAGAGCTCGCAGAGCGCCATGTTGAGATTCCTGAGCAGGTCGTTCGTGTCGACGATGAGATTATGGTCAAAATCATCGACATCGACCTTGAGCGACGTCGCGTTTCACTCTCACTGAAGCAAGCAAACGAAGGTCATGAAGTAGAGGTCGAGGCATTTGATCCGACTCAATATGGAATGCCTGCTCGTTATGATGAGAACGGTAACTTCATCTATCCAGAAGGTTTCGATCCTGATACTCAAGAGTGGAAGCCAGGATATGAAGCTGCTCGCGAAGAGTGGGAGCGTCAATACACAGAGGCGCAAGCGCGCTTCTTGGCTCATCGCAAACAACGTGAAGAGGCGAAGAGCGCCGAGTAACTATCGGCCGGACAAGCGCAGAACGGCGAACAAGCCTTATGTTGGTAATCGCTTTAACTGGGGGAATCGGAGCTGGTAAATCCAGCGCCGGTTCCCTTTTGGCGCGTTTAGGGGCGATACATATCAGCGCAGATCAATTGGCACGTGAAGTTCTCGAACGCGGAGAGGAAGGCTATAACCAAGTCCTCGCTCATTTTGGAGATCAGATTCTCGTCAATGGAGCTATCGACAGAAAGTTACTGGCAGAAATTGTTTTTCGAGATTCAGATAAACGGAGTGAATTGGAGAAAATTACTCACCCACTGATTCAACAGCGGTTTAAGCAAATTCGAAATTCGCTGCCACCCGACAGCGTCGTCGTGTACGAGATACCCCTGTTGGCAGAAAGCGCCGATCGGATTTCTGATTTCGATCTGATTCTTACTATTGAGACTGAAGAAGAAGTCCGAATTTCTCGAATGGCAGAGCGTGGATTCGATCGTCAACAAGTGCAGGACCGGATGGCATCACAAACATCCGATGCGAATCGAAGAGCAATCGCTCATCACGTTATTGAGAATAATGGTGACAGAGATGCCTTACTTCGCTCGCTTGAGCAGTGGTGGGTCAATTTCATCACGCCCAGAATCACCGATTAAGTTAACGTTTGCTCATGCGTCCTGAACTTCGCGCGAAACTGCCTCAAGCAGGACGTCCATTTCAAGTTATCAGTGATTACCAGCCCGCCGGGGACCAGCCCACCGCAATCGATGCTTTGGCGCGACGTATTAGTTCAGGTGAATCTGATGTCGTCCTTCTTGGCGCCACAGGTACCGGAAAATCAGCAACTTCAGCCTGGCTCATCGAGAGATTACAGAGACCAACATTGGTCTTGGCGCCGAATAAAACGCTAGCTGCTCAGCTCACCCATGAGTTTCGAGAGTTACTTCCAAATAATGCAGTGGAATATTTCGTCTCGTACTACGACTACTACCAACCCGAAGCTTACGTGCCGCAGACTGATACATTCATCGAAAAGGATTCTTCAATCAACAAAGAGGTGGAGCGCCTTCGATATTCAGCTACCCACTCGTTGCTCACCCGCAGAGACGTTGTGGTGGTATCTACCGTGTCATGTATTTATGGATTAGGAACGCCGCAAGAATATGTAGATGGAATGATTCCGTTGCGCGTGGGGGAATCAATCGAACGTACAAGTTTGCTTCGTAAATTTGTCTCAATACAATACTCGCGGAACGATACAGCTTTTGAGCGCGGCACATTTCGAGTTCGCGGAGATACCATCGAAATCATTCCCGTCTATCAGGAGACTGCGCTTCGTATTGAAATGTTTGGGGATGAGATTGAAAGATTAATGACGCTCCATCCACTTACTGGTGAAGTTCTTAGTGAAGAGCAAGAAGCATTTGTTTTTCCAGCGTCTCATTATTCGGCAAGTCGAGCCACGATGGAGCGTGCGATAACCGCTATCGAAGCGGAGTTAGCTGAGCAGCTGGCGAAGTTTGAGAAATCGGGAAAGCTCCTTGAGGCTCAGCGATTACGAATGCGAACTACTTTCGATATTGAAATGATTAGGCAATTGGGGTTCTGCTCTGGCATTGAAAATTACTCCCGCCATATTGATGGCCGAGCACCAGGCGCGCCACCAAATTGTCTTCTCGATTATTTCCCAGATGATTTTCTCTGCATCATTGATGAATCTCATGTAACGGTGCCACAAATCGGAGCTATGTACGAGGGTGATGCATCACGGAAACGTACTCTGGTTGAACATGGGTTTCGCCTACCTAGCGCACTAGATAATCGCCCTCTTAAATGGAGTGAATTCTTAGAGCGGACTCCTCAGAAAATGTATCTATCGGCAACACCAGGAAAGTATGAGCTTGGCATTGCGCCTAATGTGGTTGAACAAGTTATTCGCCCAACGGGACTAATCGATCCGAAGGTCATCATTAAGCCAATCAAAGGGCAAATCGATGATCTTGTGCACCAGATTCAAGAGCGCGCGGCGAAGAATGAGCGCGTACTGGTGACTACTCTCACCAAAAAAATGTCTGAAGATCTCACCGACTATCTGGTGGAGCAGGGGATTCAAGTCCGTTATCTACATTCCGAAGTTGACACCCTAAGACGCGTTGAATTGCTCCGCGAACTGCGCCAAGGTGAGTTTGACGTTCTCGTTGGAATCAATCTCTTACGTGAAGGCCTCGATTTACCCGAAGTTTCGTTAGTCGCTATTTTGGATGCGGATAAAGAAGGTTTCCTCCGTTCGGCAACTTCATTGATTCAAACTATTGGTCGAGCGGCTCGAAATGTTTCGGGAGAAGTTCACATGTATGCGGATAACCTCACTGATTCGATGATCAAAGCAATCGATGAAACAAATCGAAGGCGAGAAAAGCAGGTTGCCTACAACGTTGAACATGGCGTTGATCCACAGCCGCTTAGAAAGAAAATCGCTGATATAACTGATTCAATCGCTAAAGAAGAGGATGATTCCGAGAAGCTTATTGCGCGTGCAAAGCGGATTACCTCGATGCCGGCTATTGGGCAGAATGCGAAGGAATTAGGTAAGTTGCCTCGTGAAGAGTTGGTGGGGCTTATCTCTGCACTAACCGAACAGATGCGAGCATCTGCGGAGAGTCTGCAATTTGAATTGGCTGCTAGATTGCGTGATGAAATTCATGAGTTGAAACGTGAGTTGCGAGGAATGGAGGGCGCGGGAGCATGAAAGAACGTCTTATTGTCCGCGGCGCTCGTGAACATAACCTCAAAGATATTTCAATTGATTTGCCGCGCAATTCTCTGATTGTGTTCACTGGTCTTTCTGGATCAGGAAAATCTAGTCTAGCTTTCGACACAATTTTTGCAGAAGGTCAACGCCGATATGTTGAGTCACTCTCAGCATATGCGCGCCAATTCTTAGGACAGTTAGATAAACCCGACGTTGATTTCATCGAGGGCCTATCGCCAGCGGTTTCCATTGATCAGAAATCCACGAATCGAAATCCGCGATCAACTGTTGGAACTATTACTGAGGTTTACGATTACTTCCGCCTCCTTTACGCGCGAGCCGGAAAAGCACACTGTCCTAAATGTGGCGATCCAGTTTCTAGACAATCAGCGCAACAGATTGTGGATCAAATTCTCACACTCCCGGAAGCGACAAAATTCCATGTACTTGCTCCAGTAGTTCGAGAACGCAAGGGCGAGTTCCTAGATCTCTGGAAAGATTTCACTACTCAAGGATTCGCTCGCGTACGAGTAGACGGAACCGTATACGGGCTAGATGAAGTTCCAAAACTGAAGAAACAAGAGAAACATTCGATCGAGGTTGTAGTCGACCGATTAACGGCGAAGGCATCCAGTAAGCAACGGCTAACTGATTCTATTGAAACAGCTTTAAGGCTTGGCAACGGGATTGTCACATTGGATTTCATCGAGAGAGATGAAAAAAGTTCAGATCGTGAACGCACATTTAGCGAGAAAATGGCCTGCATGAAGTGTGGCATTTCAATCGAAGAATTAGAGCCACGTTCATTCTCATTTAACTCTCCCTTTGGCGCTTGCGGAGATTGCTCAGGCATTGGTACCAAATTAGAGGTAGATATGGAACTTATCGTTCCTGATGATTCGCTCAGTATTTATGAGGGAGCAATCGCCCCATGGTCAATGGGTGCTAGTTCGGAGTATTTCCTACGGTTGCTCGAGGCGCTCTCAAAGGATATGAACTTTTCCCTCGATGCTCCTTGGAAGAAACTTTCGGTGAAAGTGAAAGATGCAATTCTTAACGGTTATGACTATGAAGTGCATGTTAAGTATAAAAATAGGTATGGCAGAGCGCGTCAATACAGCACTGGCTTCGAAGGGGTGGTGCCATTCTTAGAACGTCGCCATGGTGAAACTGAGAGTGAATTCAGCCGAGATCGATATGAAGCTTTCATGCGCGAAACGCCATGTCCGGCCTGTAAAGGAGCTCGACTCAAAGATGAAATTCTTGCTGTGACGTTGGGCGGGTTAAATATCGCTCAACTGTGCGCTCTTTCGATCGCTGAATGCGCAAATTTTATTGGCAAGCTCTCACTAAGTGCCCGCGAAAAAAAGATTGCCGAGCGCGTACTTAAGGAAGTTAATTCGCGCCTGGGATTCCTTTTGGATGTTGGCCTTGATTACCTCTCGCTTGATCGCCCAGCGGCAACGCTCTCTGGGGGCGAAGCGCAGCGAATTCGCCTTGCAACACAGATTGGCTCTGGCCTAGTGGGAGTGCTCTACGTATTGGATGAGCCAAGCATTGGTTTACATCAACGCGATAACCGTCGTCTAATCGATACTCTCACCAGATTACGCGATTTAGGTAACACGCTAATTGTTGTGGAGCACGATGAGGAAACAATTCGAACTGCAGATTGGATAGTTGATATTGGCCCTGGCGCTGGTGAACATGGTGGCGAGGTTGTGGTTTCCGGACCGTACAAGGAACTCATTGAAAATAAGCGCTCCATTACGGGGGCTTATCTATCAGGGCGTAAAGAAATTGCTATTCCCGCAGTGCGACGCCCGGTTGACCCTAAACGAAAAATTTGTGTTAAAGGCGCACGCGAGAATAACTTGCAAAATATTGATGTGGAATTCCCGCTGGGAACCTTTGTGGCAGTCACTGGCGTAAGCGGTTCTGGTAAATCGACGTTAGTCAATGAGATTCTTTATAGCGTTCTTGCCAATAAATTAAATGGTGCGCGCATCGTGCCAGGTAGACATAAGACAATTACCGGAATCGACGCGCTCGATAAAGTGGTTCATGTGGATCAATCGCCAATTGGCAGAACTCCACGTTCTAATCCAGCAACCTATACCGGAGTTTTCGATAAAGTGCGCGGACTTTTTGCGGAGACTGCAGAGGCTAAGATTCGTGGCTATCAACAAGGTCGCTTCTCCTTCAATGTAAAAGGTGGACGGTGCGAGAATTGTTCTGGTGACGGAACAATCACTATCGAAATGAATTTCTTGCCCGATGTATATGTTCCATGTGAGGTGTGCCATGGGGCGCGCTACAACCGAGAAACGCTCGAAGTGCATTACAAAGGTAAGAACATCTCTGAAGTGCTTAATATGCCAATCGAGCATGCCTTTGAATTCTTCGAAAGCGTGCCCGCAATTGCGCGCTTCCTCAAGACTCTCTGTGATGTGGGACTTGGGTATGTACGACTGGGGCAATCCGCGCCAACGCTCTCTGGCGGAGAAGCTCAACGCGTCAAACTTGCGACGGAACTACAGCGCCGTTCCACGGGACGAACTATTTATGTTCTCGATGAGCCAACCACGGGGTTGCACTTCGAAGATGTAAGCAAATTATTAGGCGTACTCAATCGCCTTGCCGATAGCGGAAATACGGTAGTTGTCATCGAGCATAATCTCGACGTTATCAAGAGCGCTGATTGGGTGATTGATTTAGGCCCTGATGGTGGCTCGCGAGGTGGAAGTATCGTCGCCGAGGGAACTCCAGAGCAGGTTGCCAAGAATAAAAAGAGTTACACCGGCCAGTTCCTGGCCGAAGCGCTTACCAGCGGCGGAAGTCGTGGCTGATCCCACATCTTATCGCCCGGAGAATATCCCAACTTCGCCCGGGGTCTATCGCTTCTTTAATAGCCAGAATCACGTTATTTATGTTGGAAAAGCGAAAAATCTCCGTGCGCGACTTAGCAGCTACTTCCAATCGAATTTAGATGAGAAAGTACGAAAGATGGTGTGGGAGGCCAATCGAGTTGATTGGACCTTGGTTGGAAATGAAATCGAGTCACTTCAACTCGAATACACCTGGATACAACAAGAGAAACCAAAGTACAACGTTATATTTCGAGACGATAAATCTTTCCCCTATCTAGCCATATCGATGCGTGATGAAGTGCCACGAATTTTTGTTACTCGATCGGTTCGAAAAGATGGCGCTAAATATTTTGGACCCTATCCGCACGCGTGGGCCCTCCGTGAACTTATGGAGATCTTACAGAGCGCTTTTCCAATTCGATCATGTACCAATGGTGTCTTTCAGCGGGCACAACGAAGTCAACGAGCTTGTCTTTTGGGTTACATTGGAAAATGCGTCGCCCCTTGTCTAGCAAAAGAGCCAAGCGAGCAAGAGCGCCATCAGCAACTTGTAGCCTCGTTGATCAGCTTCATGAATTCTGATCCTACAAAATATATTGATGAACTTCGAATGAAGATGGTTGCAGCTTCAAGTCAACAAGATTTCGAAAATGCGGCTAAGTATCGAGATCAGATAGATGCGCTCGAAAAAGTAGCGGCGAGTAATTCTGTCGCGCTGCCCCTCGACAGTAATCTTGATCTCTTTGCGAGCGTCTGGGAAGAGATGGGTGGAAAGGGCGCTGTCACTCAATTTCAAGTTCGAGCCGGTCGGGTGACTAGCGCGCAATCCTGGATTGTGGAATCGGGAGTCGAAATTGAGCAGGCTAATCATCTGGAGCAACTGCTCGCTACAAAATATCTTGCATCTGAAGAGGTTGAAATACCGGCGGAGATACTTCTCAATCAGGCGCTACCAGGTGATAGCGCCCTTGAAGATTTACTCTCCCAGAAAAAGGGCGCGCGCGTTGAGATTCGCACCCCAATGCGAGGTGATAAGCGAGAGCTTCTTGACTCGGTAATTAGAAATTCGCACGATGTTCTATTTCGCCACTTAGCTAAACGTTCGAGTGATATGACTACTCGAAGCCAAGCGTTAGAAGAGATCCAGTTAGTGCTAGGAATGGATCAACCGCCGCTTCGAATTGAATGTTTTGACATTGCCAACATGCAAGGAAGTCAAATTGTGGCCTCGATGGTCGTATTCGAAGATGGGTTGGCGAAGAAATCTGATTATCGTCGGTTTAGCATTCACAGTCAGACTGGAAAACCCAATGATGTGGCAGCAATGCGACAGGTGCTTAGTCGTCGATTGGCACGACTTGATGAAGAAGTTATTGATGAAGCAGATGTTGACCGATTGAAAGTGAAATTTGCTTACCCACCTCAACTTATCATCGTGGATGGTGGAAAGCCTCAAGTGAACGCAGCGGCAGAAGTCTTGGAAGGAAGAGAAATCTTTTTATGTGGCTTGGCAAAGCGGTTCGAGGAAGTTTGGTTGCCACACGCGAAGGAACCCATCATTTTGCCAAGAAATAGCGAGGCTCTCTATCTCTTTCAGCGAATCCGGGATGAAGCGCACCGTTTTGCAAATACTTATCATCGAAGTAAGCGCTCGAAAGAAGGTTTATCCTCGCTACTTGAGGAGATCGATGGCTTAGGTTCGGTCAGGCGGAAAACTTTGATTAACCATTTTGGATCGGTAGCAAAGATACGGAGCGTCTCTGCAGAAGAGATTGCAGCCTTGCCTGGGATAGGGCCAAAGATCGCTGACCATATCCTGCACGCCTTGCGGAGCGAACCGGGCGCGCTGGAAGGAGTCGACAGCCAAACCGGCGAGGTTCTTGACAGTAGTGAAAGGCTAGAGGCGCGAGAGGGGTAGGGCGAGCGTGGAAGTTGTAATAGTCACCGGAATGAGCGGCGCAGGTCGCTCAACTGCCGCCCATGTACTTGAAGATCATCACTGGTACGTCGTCGACAATCTGCCAGCTTCAATGCTCTTTCCACTTGTTGATGAGCTCAGAAGTGAACGTCAAAAAGTCGCGGTGGTTATTGATGTGCGAAGCAAGGAGTTCTCCACCGAACTCTCCACCGGCGTCGCAGCGCTAAAAGCGAATGGTGATGATGTTCGCATTCTCTTTCTAGATTCACATGATGAAGTACTGGTACGGCGATATGAAGCCACGCGCAGACCTCATCCTCTCCAGGGAGATGATCGGATTGTCGATGGAATCTCGCGCGAACGAGATCTATTACGTAACCTTCGTTCTGATGCAGAGATTGTGATTGATTCTTCATCGCTCAATGTTCACCAATTAGCCCTCAAGATCGATCAAACCTTTTCCAATGAGAGTGAGAGCGCGCTCCATCTTTCGCTCCTTTCGTTCGGGTACAAATATGGAATTCCATATGACGCTGATTTCATACTCGATTGCCGATTTATTCCAAATCCACATTGGATCCCCGCGCTACAGCCTCTTAGTGGAAAAGAGAAAGCGGTCTCTGATGCTGTCCTCTCACATCAGGCAACTGAAGAATTTATCGCGAACTTCCTCTCGCTATTTAACGGGGCAACTTCCGGATTCTTGCGCGAGGGCAAGCGATATGTGACCGTTGCATTTGGTTGCACAGGTGGGCGCCACCGAAGCGTCGCGGTTGCCCAAGAGGTAGCGCGAAGGTGCAAAAAGAACGGAATTGATGTGCACCTACAGCATCGAGATGTAGATCGATGAGTGCGGTGAATCAAATTCCCGTTGTAGCAATGGGGGGCGGTCATGGATTAGCGGCAACACTTACGGCGCTCCGTGAGATTACTTCAGATATCACAGCGCTTGTAACAGTTGCCGATAATGGAGGATCCAGCGGACGGTTGCGTAGCGAATTTGGTGTCATGCCACCGGGAGATTTGCGAATGGCGTTGACTGCGCTCTGCTCGGACGATGATTGGGGCAGAGGCTGGGCCAGAGTGCTGCAGCATCGATTCTCCAGTGATGGTCCACTTGATGGCCATAATCTGGGTAATTTGCTTCTCACCGCCCTTTGGGAGATTTATGACGATCCTGTTCAAGGATTAGTTCGTGTGGGTGAACTTCTTCGAGTCGTTGGAAGAGTTCTGCCCATGTCTTCGATTCCATTAGAGATTCAAGCTCGCGTGCGCTCGAGAAGCGATGGAAGTATTTCGATCGTGCGCGGGCAGAGCGAAGTAGCTCTTGCACGCGGAATAATTGAAAGCGTCGAATTGATTCCTGAAAATCCACCAACACATCCCGAGGCGCTCGCTGCTATCGATCGAGCCGAGTGGGTCACTCTCGGTCCGGGTTCCTGGTATTCGAGCGTCTTGCCCCATGTTCTCTTACCGGAAACTCGCAGCGCTCTGGCACGGAGTAGCGCGCGAAAGTTGCTCATACTCAATTTGATCGCACCCGAACCTGGCGACGAAGCTGCTGAGCTGGCGGCATCTGGACGCCTGGCATTCCTCCATAACCATGCCCCTGAAGTACCCATCGATGTAGTTCTTGCCGACCCGAGTATTCTCTCGAGGGAGTTGGAGGAGTATGTGGCCGGATTGGGAGCAAAACTTGAGGTACGTGACTTAGCCCACGGGCCAACTAGCGACCAACATGACCCAAAAAAGGTAGTTTCCGCTCTAGCGGCAATAATGATGGGCGAGAAGTTTCACGGGGGAAAGAACTGATTATGGCAATGACTGCGACTGTCAAGGATGAATTAAGTCGCCTTGCCATCTCAAAACCTTGTTGCCGAAAAGCTGAAGTCTCCGCATTGCTCCGATTTGCTGGCGGTCTCCACGTCATGGCAGGCAAAGTTGTTGTGGAAGTTGAGCTTGACGCAGCGCAGACCGCTCGCCGCTTGCTCAAGGAAATTTCTGAAGTGTATGGACATACCAGCGATTTGAGCGTGCTCAGCGCTGGAGGTTTACGAAAGGGAAGTCGTTACGTTTTGCGGGTAGTCGAAACCGGAGAGGCGCTTGCGCGTCAAACAGGTTTAATCGATGCTAATGGTCGCCCCGTCCGTGGTTTGCCACCACAAATAGTTTCCGCTGCAAAATGTGACGCAGAATCTGCATGGCGCGGAGCATTCTTGGCGCATGGTTCGCTTACCGAACCGGGTCGATCTTCTGCGCTCGAGATAACCGCTCCGGGACCTGAAGCTGCACTTGCCCTCGTTGGATCAGCGCGACGTTTAGGAATAACCGCTAAAGCGCGCGAAGTGCGCGGCGTCGATCGAGTCGTTGTCAGAGATGGGGATGCCATTGGGGCGCTTCTGACTTTAATGGGAGCGCATGACAGTTTCCTTGCTTGGGAAGAGCGACGGATGCGCCGCGAAGTTCGTGCTACGGCAAATCGATTAGCAAATTTCGATGACGCAAACCTTCGTCGATCCGCGCGTGCAGCGGTCGCTGCATCTGCTCGCGTGCAACGTGCTATCGAAATACTTGGCGCGGAAATTCCCGACCATCTCCTCGAAGCCGGCCGCCTTCGCATCGAACATGGCCAAGCAAGTCTTGAAGAATTGGGCTCACTTGCAGTGCCTCCAATGACTAAGGATGCAATTGCAGGTCGAATACGCCGACTTCTTGCGATGGCTGATAAGCGAGCGGCGGAAATGGGTATACCTGATACCGAGTCTGGAATAAGTCCAGACTTGTTAACGTAAAGATTATTTCCAGAGCGATACTGGGGAAAATGAAGAAGGGGAGAATCTCATGTCGAAGAGAATAAAAGTTGGCGTCAATGGATTTGGTCGTATTGGTCGCAATTTCTTTCGGGCGATTCTCGCCTCTGAAAGTGCACGCGCAAATGTCGAAATCGTTGCAATCAACGACCTAACTGATACAGCGACCTTGGCGCACCTACTCAAATACGACTCGATTCTTGGTCCGATAGGTAAGTCAGTCACCCACACAGAAAATTCCATCACTGTTGATGGTAAAACTATTACCGTCTTTGCCGAACGTGACCCTGGAGCGCTCCCTTGGAGTTCTGTCGGTGCAGAGATTGTTGTCGAATCCACCGGAATTTTTACTAAAGGTGAGCAAGCGAAGAAGCACCTCGCCGGGGGAGCGAAAAAAGTAATTATTAGCGCCCCAGCAACTGATGAGGATGTCACAATTGTGATGGGTGTTAATCATGATAAATACGATCCAGCGAAACATACAATAATCTCAAACGCCTCTTGCACCACAAATTGCTTGGCACCAATGGCAAAAGTTCTTCAGGATAATTTTGGTATTGAACGTGGGATGATGACCACAATCCACGCTTATACCAATGACCAAGTAATTCTTGATTTTCCTCATAAAGATTTGCGGCGTGCGCGCGCAGCTGCAACATCAATTATCCCAAGCAGTACAGGTGCGGCGAAGGCAATCAGCCTCGTATTGCCAGAACTCAAGGGAAAACTCGATGGGTATGCGATGCGAGTTCCAGTACCAGTAGGTTCAGTAACCGATCTGAGCGTTGAACTCTCACGCGAGGCATCCGTCACTGAAATAAATGGAGCCCTTAAGGCAGCGGCGGAGGGGCCGTTAAAAGGAATTTTGGAATATACCGAGGATCCGATTGTCTCTGCAGATATCGTGACCAATCCTCACTCATGCATCGTAGATAGCCAACTGACAAAGGTAATTGGCACCAGCGTGAAGGTTGTTGGTTGGTATGACAATGAATGGGGCTACTCCAATCGATTGGTAGATCTCGTAACCTTCGTCGGACGCTCTCTTTAACGATTCAAGAAAACTCGCTTACCTACCATGCAGACACTCGAGTCAATTGATTTCACTGGCAAGCGGGTCATACTTCGCTGCGATTTAAATGTTCCCATCGCAAATGGGCAAATTTCTGATCCTGGTCGAATACTTGCCTCGCTTCCAACAATTGAATTGATCCGGAAGAAGGCGGCCTCAATAGTCATTCTCGCTCATCTGGGTAGACCTAAAAATGGGTTTACTTCGGAACTGTCCCTCACCCCGGTTGCAAATCGTCTTGGCGAGCTCTTGGGAGATGTAGTTTCCTGTGCAACAGATATAGCTGAAGCGAAGAAACTTGCAGCGGCACGTGCAGGCACTGTGGTGCTTCTGGAAAATATTCGTTTTTTCCATGCCGAGACCAGCAAGGACGAACAAGAGCGAACTGCATTTGCCATGGAATTGGCAACTCTAGGTGAGGTTTATGTTGGCGATGGGTTTGGCGCTGTTCATCGAAAGCATGCGTCGGTCTACGACCTTCCCAAATTATTACCCCATTGTGCAGGTCGATTAATTTATGAAGAGATGCGCATTCTCCATACGCTCGCAACAGATCCAGATCGCCCCTATGGCGTAATCCTTGGTGGTGCGAAGGTCTCGGATAAAATTGGTGTCATTAGCAATTTGCTCGACCGAGTTGACATTCTCGCTATTGGCGGCGGGATGGTTTTCACTTTCTTAGCTGCTCAAGGTAAAGAGATAGGTAACTCGCTCGTTGATCGAGAGCAGATAGATAAGGTGAAAGAGCTCATTGAGCGAGCTGGGCAACGAGGCGTTCAACTTTTACTCCCAGAGGACATTGTTGTCGCACCAAAATTCGCTCCGGATTCTCCGCCAACTGTTGTGCCGGCAGATCAAATCCCTGCAGATCAAATCGGCTTGGATATCGGACCAAAGAGCGCTGCACGGTATGCCAAAGAGTTAGAGGATTGCCGAACTGTATTCTGGAATGGTCCGATGGGGGTCTTTGAATTTCCCGCCTTCGCCAATGGAACAAGAACCATTGCTCAAGCGTTGGCTCAATTACCGGGGTTAAGTGTGATCGGTGGCGGAGACTCAGCTGCGGCGATTCGACTATTGGGATTTGATGAAGAGCAATTTGGATACATTTCTACCGGCGGGGGAGCATCACTTGAGTTCCTCGAAGGCAAAGAATTACCTGGCATCCAAGTATTGGAGAGTTGATGAGTAACGCTGAGAGTAGTGATATTTCCACTGCAGGACGGAAGCCGCTAATTGCTGGAAACTGGAAGATGAATCTCAATCATCTCGAGGCAATTGCTGTCACACAGAAACTTGCTTTCCTGCTAAACGAAAAAGATTACGAGGCGAGTGATATCGCTGTGCTACCCCCATTTGTTGATATTCGTTCGGTGCAAACTCTTATCGATGGCGATCGCCTGCCTCTCCTCTATGGCGCGCAAGATCTTTCGCCATTTCCTTCGGGTGCTTACACGGGTGATATCTCAGGAGCCATGCTCGCCAAACTTGGCTGCACCTTTGTTGTAGTTGGTCATTCAGAACGTCGAGCCCACCATGGCGAGAGCGATTCACTCGTGAATTCCAAAGTGAAAGCGGCGCTTAGCGCAGGACTTACTCCAATTCTCTGTGTTGGCGAGAGCGATGAGATTCGAACTGCTCAATCTCATCTGACATATGTCGTTGAGCAGTTAAATGGCTCACTTGCAGGAATCACCCCAGCTCAGGTGCGAAAAGTAGTTATCGCTTACGAGCCAATCTGGGCGATTGGCACGGGCAAAAGCGCAACTCCTGAAGATGCCCAGGAGATGGCCCAGGCCCTGCGCACTCGAATCGCGAAGTTGGCCAATAGCCAGGTGGCGAGCCAGATCAGGATTCTGTACGGGGGCTCGGTCAAGGCCGCTCTCATCAAGGAGATTATGGCGCGTCCTGATGTTGATGGGGTCCTGGTGGGAGGCGCGAGCCTGGATCCAGAGGAGTTCGCCAAAATCGCGAAGTTTCATAAGTTTTAGCGGGTATCCTTGACCCCTACCGGTACAAGGAGTGGCGATGGTTCTAGGTCTTTCAATCTTTCTCTGCATCATCAGTCTCTTGATGATTCTGTTAGTCCTACTCCACAAAGGCAAGGGCAGTGGTCTCTCCGACCTGTTCGGGGGCGGCGTCTCTTCTACCTATGGAGGCTCATCGGTTGTCGAACGAAATCTCGACCGCATGACGATTGTTGTTGGTGGACTTTGGTTTGCAGCTATTGTGGCGCTCAGCCTCTTGCTCAAGGTTTGATGAGTCGCGAAGTAGATTTAGTTACCGGTTAGTTAAAGATTAAGGAGCAAAACGATGAGTGGTAGCGCAATTAGAGGTAGTCGCGTTGGTGCTGGCCCGATGGGTGAAGCAGAGCGTGGCGAGGCTATCGCGCGTTTTCGTATCTCCTATTG
>Ga0209358_10000094_pt1 | contig 78601 bp, 66 predicted proteins | sample LauGreFa1BDMLBSN_2_FD_187574 | JGI IMG/M metagenome (GOLD analysis project Ga0209358, IMG submission 187574) | Freshwater lake microbial communities from Lake Michigan, USA - Fa13.BD.MLB.SN (SPAdes) (version 2) | ecosystem: Environmental > Aquatic > Freshwater > Lake | place: Lake Michigan, USA... | reverse complement strand
GTTTCTAAAATATGTAGAAATTGCCTCTTTCATTCACTCAAAACTATTGAAAATATAGCTAGTATTTACTGCTTTTTATTTCTTATTTTTGTTAATTATAACATAAATGAGGAAAATTATAAACTACCCACAATTTTATAACCAATTGTCTGCCAATAGAGTGTTCTCGAGACAGGAGGCGGAGCTGGCTTTTCCAAAATTTGACAGTAGACGCCTATTTGAGTGGAAGCAAAAAGGGTACCTGATAAAATTGACCAATAAATGGTATGTATTTTCCAATGTTGCCTATACTAATGGACTATGTTATTTAATAAGTAATTCCATTTGCCAACCCTCTTATATTTCTTTAGAAACAGCACTATATTTTCATCAATTGATTCTTGATAATGCACCTGCAGACTCTTTTGGTGAAAACAGCATTCATGCCATTACAAAGCATAAAACCGTTGTCTACCAAAACGATCGTGGTATTTATAGTTATCGAAAAATCAAACCTGAATTCTATTTTGGTTTTGAGACTTTAGAGATAGATAATAAACCCATTCAAATGGCCAATCCAGAAAAAGCATTGATTGATTTCTTGTATTTTAATGCCAATTTGAATTCACTTTCAAAATTGACCAACATTGGATGGAACATACAAGCTTTGAATCAATTGGATTGGAAAAAGCTTGGTTCAATGCAAATGAGTATTGGCTCTAAGGCATTGGATAGAAGAATGGATCTATTGAAAAAGGGATTGAAAATGACTGATTTTTAGGCCTATTAGCTTAATTTTGGCCACAATTGTTCGATCAAAGCATCATTTAATGAAAAAAGTTATCGTTTTAGGAGGAGGAGGTTTTATTGGGGGGCACCTTGCCAAGAAATTAAAGAACCAAGGTTTTTTTGTTCGCGTTGCCGATATTAAGAAGCATGAGTACATGGCGCATGAAGATATTTGTCATGAATTTATTCAATGCGACTTAGCCGATACTCGTGCAGTAGAAGAAGTAATTTTTGAAGATTGTTATGAATTATACCAATTAGCTGCAGACATGGGTGGAGCGGGTTATATTTTTACTGGCTTAAACGATGCCAATGTAATGACCAATTCTGCTTTAATTAATTTGAATGTGGCAAAAGAAGCAGTGAAGAAAAAAGTGCAAAAGGTTTTTTATTCTTCTTCTGCATGTATCTATCCAGAACATAATCAATTAGATCCAACCAATCCTAATTGTGTAGAGAGTTCTGCTTATCCTGCTAATCCAGATTCCGAATATGGTTGGGAGAAATTATTTAGTGAAAGAATTTTCTTAGCATACCATCGCAATTTTAATTTAAATGTGCGTGTGGCTAGATTCCATAATATTTTTGGACCACAAGGTACTTGGAATGGAGGAAAAGAAAAAGCGCCAGCAGCCATGTTGCGTAAAGCAGCTGAAACTGCTGAGGGTGGCGAGTTTGAAGTATGGGGTGATGGTTTACAAACAAGAAGCTTCTTATACATTGATGAATGCTTAGAAGCAGTGGAGCGTTTTATGAAAACTGATTTTGTTGGCCCTGTAAATATTGGTTCTGAAGAAATGGTTACTATTAATCAATTAGCACAAATGGCGATTGATATTTCTGGAAAGAAAATGGGTATTCACAATATTGCTGGTCAAGAATTTATCGATAAGTACGGATTCAAATGTCCTTTAGGTGTTAGAGGTAGAAGATCTGATAACGATTTATACCGCAAGAAAATGGGTTGGGAAGTTTCTGAACCATTGATTGAAGGAATGCGCAAAACTTATACATGGATTAAGGAGCAAGTGGATGCTGCCGCCGCGAAATAATTCTAATTACAAGTTACAATTTCTTTAAACTCCAATTATGATGTCTCATCAAAAATCAACGGTTCAAATTACGGGCGTTGATATTTTTGTGGGGAATAATGATTTGTTTGCCGCGGAGTTGATTGATAGTGTTGTAGGAAATCTTGATAGCGCGGGCAAGAGTGCTGGCGCGAACCGCAAGGTGAGCGCAACAAGTGCACACGGCTTAGTGTTTGCGAGCAAGAACCCTGATTTTAAAAATACATTAGATCAATTTTATTATAATCTTCCAGATGGCATGCCCATTGTTTGGGTAGGTAGAATGAAAGGCCATAGCCAAATGCAAAGATGCTCTGGAGTTGATATGTTTGAAGTAGTGATGAAAAAAACGGCTGCTCATAATATCAAACATTTTTTCTGTGGAGGAAAAGAAGGCGTAGCAGATCAATTACAAAAAGCTTCCGCAAAAGATTTAGGCAATTCCAATGTAGTGGGAACTTATAGTCCACCATTCAGATTAATGACTAATGAAGAGTTTGCTGCACTTGGACAACAAATTAATGCATCTGGTGCGAATGTGGTTTGGATTGGATTAAGCACACCTAAGCAAGAAGTATTTGCAGCATCACTCGCAAAACATTGTTCAGTAGATTATATTATTACTGTGGGTGCAGTATTTGATTTTTTCACAGGCAACTTAGAACGCGCACCTCGTTGGATTCAAAATATAGGTTTAGAATGGTTCTATCGTTTACTAAAAGAACCTCGCAGATTATTTTCTAGATACTTTGAAGTAGTACCAGGATTTATCGCACTCAATTTTAAAGAATTATTTTCTAAAAAATAATTACTTTGTCAATCGATGCATCGTTAACGCTGCTCTCTTAATTAAAAATGGTAATTCATTTAAGTTAATCGTTTCTCCTACTGCATGTGCTCCTTTTCCAGAAGCACCTAGTCCATCTATACAATCTACATAGGCTGCGATATAACTAATATCACCTGCTCCCCTTGATCCTGGATCTCCAGCAACAGTAGCACCCAATCCCATATCCACAGTTACACCACTAATGATATTTAGTATTCTATCATTGCCTTCTGTTGGGGCCATGCTTGGGATGCCGTCTTGGAAAGTTATTTTGGCGCGCGCGCCTGTTAAGTTATTATTGTTAACGATATTACTCATCACCGCGCGCGCCTTATTTTTTTGCTCTTCTGTCAAAAATCTTAAATCTCCAATCACCACTGTGCTGGGTGCAATAATATTGGTTTTACCAATAGTGCTTCCAAAAGATTTTGCATCATCGTATTGCATATCAGATCCACCAATAAATAATCCTGGATTAAATGTCAAGTATTTTTCTTGACTCAATTGTTCTCTAAAACTATTTACAATTCTAGCAGCTTCATAAATTGCACCATAGCCTGCATAGGGTGTAAACACACCACTGCTATGACCTGTCTTTGCATTCACTTCTAATTTCCAACCACTAGCACCTCTTCTTGCAGTTGCAACAGATCTTAATCCATTCGCACCTTCAAAAGCCAATGCTACTTCTGCTTTTTTAGCTCGCTCTATAAAATCTCCTCTACTTACTTCTCTAGGATATCCAGCGTGTTCTTCATCTCCAGTAAAGTAAGCAGTGATCGCTGCATCTTTTAATAACCCTTGTGCTTGCAATGCTTGTAAAGCAATAATCATTACTACATCTCCTCCCTTCATATCATTCGCGCCCTGACCTGTAGCAGTTGAATCGTTGATCATCGTAAAAGGATTCGCAGGCATGTCTGGTTCAAACACCGTATCCAAATGACCAATTAAAAATAATTTCTTACCCTTTGGTTTCTTTGAGTTTTTAGGATTGTTATTTGCATCATTTGCTTGATTCGTATTTACTTGATATGCCATCGGCGTACTCGCTACCAAATGACCCGCTCTCTTGATAGAGTCTGGCATACTAATCCATTCTGTTTGCATACCCGCTTTCTCTAATTCTCTTCTATAGATAGCGCCTACTTTTTTAACCCCTTCAATATTTAAAGTACCACTATTCACATTCACCGACTCTTTCAATAGCTCAATCGCTCTTGGCATATTGGCATCAATATACTCCATCAACTTTTTCTCTTCCTTCGTTAACTGCGCCTGCGCATTAAAAGATATTGTAACTAAAATAAGGGCTAGTAATTTTTTCATATAAAGTGTATTTAGAAAATATGCTACTATTTATGCTACAAGTTAAGATTAATTATTTACTCCTATTCGGTTTTCACTTATAAGTGAAATCGCAGGAGAAGGATATTATCTAGTCCACTCAACTTTAGGTCATTTCTTATCCTATGAAAAATAGAGTATAAATACTTTAAAATCACCTGATTAAATAATTCAAATTCGCTTTCATTAGTTAATCAAAATTCAGTTAGACAGAAAAACAGTTGAAATTCCAACATTTATTTTTAAATTAGAGTAATGAAAACCATAGAATTAAACTTTCCAGACTCCATAGAAATAGATAATAAAGAAATAAGCATCTTTATTATTGCAAAACTATTTGAAGCAGGGAAAATTTCAATAGGACAAGCGGCTGAAATGGCCGGAGTGAGCTTGTCTGATTTTATGGATACTCTTTTTGAATATAACATAAGCGTCTTCAATTATTCTGCATCTGAATTAGCATCAGATGTGAAAAATGCAGAAGAAAGTATTCGTTGATACCAGTACCTTAATTATTTTATCAAAAATTAATCAACTCGAATTACTCAGGTTGTTATATGGTAATGTATATATAACAATAGAGGTTAAATTGAAGTTCTAGTTATTGCCAAAAGACATGGATATATTCATGAAATAAAACCAATACTAGATTCTATTATGAAAACTAATTTTAGAATATCAAAAGAATTATACATTCAGATATTAAAAAATTCAAATGAATTGTGATTTAAAAATAATTTGAGAATTTATTCAATATCAAATAAATAAGTATAAATGATTGTCTCTTATCATTTCACTTATAAGTGAAACTGCAGCGCGGGAATATCTTGTTGGGCTATCAAAAAAATAAGGGGCGCATGCTAGCATGCGCCCCAATATATCTAATTAACTATAGAATGCTTTAAAACACCAATGGCACATTCACTTTAATACTAAAGTTGCGTCCCATATTAAATACACCCATTCTTCCAGTAGCCATATTCTCTGCAGTGTATTTTAATCTGCTTAAATGATTTTGATAAGCAACATCGGTAATATTTTGTGCAATCAAAGAAACTTGGAACAATACTTTTTGCTTGCGCATAATATTAGTACTGTATCCCATATTAATTAAATGATACGCAGGTGTATTGGTTTCTGTATTGTATCCTGTGAATGCATGGTTCTGCGCAAAATTATTATCTACCTGAATACTCAACGCTGAATTTCTTACCGCATTGGCTCCTTTAAACAAATCAAATCTAAATTCTGTCAACCATCTTGCACTAGGTATACCTGGTAAGTTTTTACTTCCATCAATAGTTTGATCAAATTGTGCCTTGATTAAACTAATGCTATTTTCAATATGTAACCAATCTAAAGGATGTGGATGGATATCTACATTCAACTCTGCTCCATATAAATGTGCATTACTTTGTTTGTATGCAAAAGCATATAACGCATCTACTGAACCATCTTCATTTTCCTGATTGATAATGCTATCTGCTCCATTCACCCCAGAAAGCTTTTGATAGAAAATATAGTCTCTTACTGTGTTGTAAAATAAATTTCCGGCGATACTTAAATGCGCATTGCTCCATTCAATACCCGCATCTAATTGTAAACTTTTCTCTGATCTTAAAGCAGCGTTACCATATTCAAAACGATTGGTTCCTTCATGTGCTCCATAAGAACTGAGCTCTGCTAAATTAGGTGCTCTAAATCCTCTAGCTAAATTAAACTTTATAGTAGTGGATTCATTTAAATCATGCGCTACACCAATTGCACCTGAAATATTATTGAATGTCTTTTTGGTTTCCACTGGTGGTCTATACAATGCAATACACATCATCCCATCTGGACATCTATTTGGATCGCTTGCTAGATCTATAAAGCTCATTTGTTTTTGATCCACTCTAAATCCTCCACTCCATTGTGTTTTGGCAGTTCTGTATTGAGTATAATGAAAAGCACCAATTTCAAAACTTGTATAATCAGGAATCAAAGTTTCTAAGCCTCTATTGGTATTGGTTTGTTGCATACCATTAATACCATAAGTGTTTTTCCAGTTATTTTTTTCTGCTACTAAGTACTGTAATGAATAATTGATGGTTTGTAAATCAAAATACAATTCTCTTTCTTTCAAATTGTCTTCGTTTCCAAATTCCATTCTTTGATTTCTTTGTAAACCAACAGTTGCCTTTAATCTATCTGCACCAAATTTAATAGTGTTGTCTAAAGTGTATTTAGTGTGTTGAATTTTTTGCATAGGAATAGCTGGCATAGATCTACCTGTGCTACCACCCGTTTGAATAAACGCACCTGTCTCATCTCTATCTCCTTCTACTATTCCTAGATTTTGATAAAAATTACTGTAAGTGAACTGCGTGCTTCCCCATTTTTTATCTACACCAATATAAGCACTTCCACTGCGCTCATTGAATCTTGAATTAAATACATCACCATCATATTTATTATGATAGTCACCCGCATCTTTCATACTGGTGTTTACTCCCCAGAACAATCCTTTTTTGTTAGAAGCAACATCAATATGTCTTCCAAACAAACCATTATTGGATTGATAGTTGGTAAATACATTCCCCTTAGTCACACCCTCTGCAACAGGTGCGTTAGAAATAATATTAATCACACCCGCCAATGCATCTGATCCATAGATCAAAGAAGCAGGTACTTTCAATACCTCGGTTCTTTGAACATTGTATTCATCTATTTCTACTCCATGTTCATCTCCCCATTGTTGTCCTTCCTGTCTGATACCATCATGCATCACCACAACTCTATTATATCCCAAACCTCTGATAATGGGTTTAGAGATAGCTGGACCTGTAGCTACCTGTGATACTCCAGGTACTTTAGATAAGGCATCAATTAAATTAGTTGAAATGCCTCTGAATAATTCATCCTTTTTAATAATCGTTACTGGTGTAGGTGTTCTTCTTGAAGAAGTTGCTCTTAAAAAACTAGTCACCATAACATCTCCAGCTTCCACCACTGTGGAATTCATATTAAAGTTGATGGTGGTTGCATCTTGTATAGTAATAGTTTGTACCTGTGTAGCGTAGCCCATATAGCTTACTTCTACTACATGTGATCCTTGAGGGATACTGATTTTGTATTCTCCTTCTTTATTAGTGACAGTGCCTAATTTTAAATCAGAAAAAAATACTGTGGCTCCTGATAATGTTTTTCCAGTTTGTTTATCTGTGATCTTTCCAGATAATAGTACATCTTGTAAAGTGCTTGCTCCAATTGCATTGCTAATAAATAACAATGCAACAATTAATATATTTTTCATGTCCTTGTTTTAATGATATTAAAAAATCAATTTGATCTCTTATATCATTGCAGGCGGACCTCTAGAACTTTGATGGAAAAAAATAGAAGCAAGAGCTGCTTCTTTATAAGTAGCGTTCTGAACAGTAATTGTTGCAGGCGCTTGTAGGTTTAATGTAAAATCAAAATCAATAAAGGCTGTAGTAGCTACCTGAAAATCAAAAGTACAATGCAGCTTGGTGTTTTCCACCTGATCCACGGGCACATCCTTATGCACGGCGCAACTGGTTGGATCCAAGTGCTTGGCCACCATATCGTGCACTACCTGTTGAGGGGTAATGCTAAATGCAAAAACCAATAGCATTGCTAGCGCGATCAATTGTCGGATGGTTTTTGTAAATAACATATTGTGTTTCCTTATTGAGATATTACAAAGTTAATTGTTCTTTTTAATTGGACTATTGAAGTCTTTAAAATTGAATCATTAAAAAATTGGTTCTCCAATAGGATGTGCAGCCTTAAAAGGTTTGCCCATTAATTTAGTCATAGTCGCCGCCAATTGTTTTTGGTACAATTGCCCCTCTTTTGTTTGCTCTCCTAGTGTGCCTATTTGTTGTAAGCCTGGACCCAACAATGCAAACCAAATACTTGAAGCACCATTTACATCTGCACCATGATCTGTCCATCCTTCCTTAAATCCTCTTCCATGATCTGTGGTGACTAATATATATGTATTGTCTTTGTATCCTGGTGTGCTTTGTGCCCAATTCCAAATGGAAGCAATCCATGCATCTACCTGATGTGCTGCATCTAAATAATCTCTATAATGTGCATGATGCGCCCACTCATCTGTCTCACCATAACTTATATACAATGCTTTTGGTTTTTTGGTTTCTAGATAATGCATAGCTTGTTGATGCGTATACACATCCAAACATTCTACTTCTTTAAATGGTTTATAAGAATCTTGTAAGCCTTGGCTGATACTCTTTGCCACTGGGTCTTGTAGCAATTGTGTGATTGATTCAAATCCATTGATCACCGGAAATCCAGAAACTTTTTCATTCAAGATTCTATCAAATGCATCCCATGCACCAAATGCTGCAACCTTATTTTTATACGCTGCTTCTTGATTCAAAAAAGCAAACACATTGGTATGCGGATTAGGAGGATACTCATTTGAATTAATCGCACTATCAGGATAGCCCGTTAAAATTTCATTATATCCAGGATATGAAAACCAATGCGGATTCGCCACATCTACTTTATTACCGATAGTTCTATTACCAAACAACATTCCTTTGCTGGCAATAGTGTTCCAAAAAAAGGGCATTAACTTTTGTCTTCTTTCCTGTGCTGTTGCACCACCATATTTTTTAATTAAATCGGCACTATCTCCTTGATTGAACTTTGGGTTGGCTGCTAATTCGGCATCCATTCCTTTAAACACTTCCTGCCATCTATATCCATCGGTTGTGATAATAATTAGGTTCGGAGCCTGGCTTTGGGTTTGGCCTTGGGCAAATAGGGTATTTGCCGAAATAAAAGGTATTATGATAGCTAAATAGCTGATTTTCAATATTTTACTTAAATTTTGTTGCATAATGGAGCATTTGTTTTTAAAATTAATAAACATTCGACTCATTTTCAATGTTTTATTTGGAGCGAAAGACTATTTAGTTTAATTTTGATGTTCAAACATTGATTTAAACAAATTAAAACAAACAATACTATGAAATTATTAGATGCGTTGAAATGGCGTTATGCTGTTAAGAGAATGAACGGTGCGAAAATCCCTGCTGAGAAAATGAACACAATTTTGGAAGCGATTCGTTTTGCTCCAAGTTCTTTTGGTTTAACTCCTTACCAAGTGTTGGTGATCGAAGACGAAGAGACTAGAAAGAAATTAACTCCTCATTTTTACAATCAACCACAAGTAGTAGAGTCTTCTGCATTAATTGTTTTTGCTGCTAAGACAACGATCAACCAAGATACAGTGGCAGAGTACATGCAAGAAATTGCGGATCAAAGAGGTGTACCTGTGGATGCATTAAAAGATTTTGCAGGTTATATCAATGGTTCTATCGCTCATCAATCTCCAGAGCAATTAGCTGTATGGGCTGCGAAGCAAACTTATATCGCTTTAGGTTTTGGTTTAGTGGCTGCTGCTAGTGAAGAAGTAGATGCTACTCCAATGGAAGGATTTGATCCTTCAGCTGTTGATGCTGAATTAGGTTTAGCTGCTCAAGGTTTACATGCAACTTTAGCAATGACTTTAGGATTTAGAGATGCTGCAAATGATTATTTAGCCAATGCTAAAAAAGTAAGATTCACTGCAGACAAATTATTTATAAAGAAATAATTCCTCAAAGAGTCTTCGACTCTTTGCCTTAAGCAAGCAATTGGAATGAATCAATTGGAAATCAATTGGAATGATGTGGCGGCCCTCCGGGCCGCCATTCTTTTTATTAAGATGCGCGTTTAAGTTTTGAAAGTTTCTTATTTTCCTTATTGAACTTAATTCGTGCTAGATCATACTCATAATACATTTGAGACCTAGCCCATAATATTGGATCCATTTTTAAAGCTTTTCCAATTTTAAAAACCATATCCATACTCAACCCTCTTTTGCCTTTTATTAATTCATTTAATTGTGAAGGTTGGATACCTGAAATTTCTGAAAAACGCTTTTGTGTAATATTTCTTTCTTTTAATTCAAATCTCAATTCTTCCCCAGGATGAATTGCCCTAGCAGGAACTATATCCTCTAAATTAACACCAACTTCTAAATAAGTAGTTTTCTTTTTCATAAAACATTAATTAACTATAGTGGTTACTAATTTCAAAAATTTCTAAATACTTTAAATTATTCAATTGGTAATCAAAATAAACCTCTCTAAAAATTAATCTATACTTTCTATCTAATCTAATTGAAGAATACCCATCTAAATTTCCTTTTAGTTTTTCATAACGAAAAGCGGGGTATTGTTTCATTTGATTCAAATCGTCCATTTTTCTAATTCTAGAAATAACCAACTGAAACTTTTCAACAAGATTTGGATTCGATCTAAATTGTTTATTATTGATTTTATTTCCAGTATACAAATCGAGCAACAATTGATCCTTAAAAACAATCTTCACTACTATAGCATTATAAAGGTAAAATAAATAATTCACATTTTTGTGAATTATTTACATCAACAAAATATTGATGCGCACTAGTTAAGGCATTAAAGAATAGATAAATAGCGTATAAATACCCTATTTATGATGCGTTAGAGTGAATACTTTAGTCCCGTCATAAAAGTATTCTATGAAAAACATTAAAACACTTTTAATCATCATTGTCTTAGGATATATGCTAAGTGGGTGTAAGAAGATTGAAGTTGGCATGCCTTCTTATGTTAATATATCTGAATCTCTTTCAAGGGATAGTAGTTTTAAAGTACTAATCCAACTTGAAATAGCATTAAAAGATAAAATAACTGGAGAACAAATTAATGCTAGCTCAGTGAATGATCCTAAGCTACATAAGTATTTAACTCAATTCAATTCAGAATATTATAAAGCCTGGAACAAACTTAAAAATAGATATGGAAAAATGAATGAGCAAGATATCAAGGACGCAAGCAGATTTTATTTTGAACAAGAAAAACTTTTTGCAGTAAGCGAAAATAAAATTCGTTCAAACAATATAAAACCAAATGCAAAAAACCATTGTACCTGGGGATATGATTTATGTATTGCTGGAGTAACTGCAGGTGCTATCATTTGTCACTCTAGTTGTATTGGAGGTACTGCAGGATTTGGAGCACCTGCTTGTGTATTACTTTGCGGGACTATTCAAGTAGCCGCTGGGGCTCAATGCATGAATAGTTATTGTAATTTTATAAATTAACCTATGAAAAATATAATCAATTCCCTATCGCTACTATATGTAGTTATTTCTTTCTTATTACTTAAATCGATTATTGCAACACATAAAGGTTTAATCATTTATTGTTCTTTCAATATTATTCTACTTATTATAGTATTGTATATCAACAAAAATAAAAAACAACCTTAATCTGCTTTGAACACAGGTGTTCTCGGACCAATCCCATTTTCATTAAACGCTTCTATTTGAAAATAATAAGTTTGATCTTTTTCTAATGCATTTAAATAATATTCACTTGCACTATATACCATCACACTATTGTATAATTTATTAGGATCTGTTCCAAAGTAAATATGATACCCAGTTGCATTAGGATTTTGTGCCCACTTTAACCAAACATTTCTTCTTTCACTATCTCCTCTTAAGGGTACAAAATTTTTCACTGTTCCAGGATCCTTACCAGTGCCTTTTCCAAATACACGCAATCCACTGATCGCAAATTTTCCATCAGGCACATGTATATTTACCATCTTCACAAATCTAGCTTGAGTAGGTTTGTCTAATACAACATAATCATGCGGCACATCTTTTGTATTCTTTGATTTATCAATTATTAAAGACCACTGCTTTCCATCATTAGATACATACACTTGATATTGATGATAGATATTGGTATACTTTCCCATTAATTCAGCACCTTCGTCCGCATAATTAATTTGAATCGCTTCAATCATACTTATGGCTCCTAAATCTGTTTGTATCCACTCTCCCTTATTACCGCTGGTCGCTGACCAATAGGTTTTGATATTTTCATCTACCGCATTATTTGCAGTGAATGCACTCAGTGTACTAGATACTTGTACTGGTTTGTTATAATTGAGTAACATCCATCCTGTAAATTGCGACAAATCATGATTCGCTTTGGCGTTAGGGATATAATGCGGATAATCTCCATAAGCAGTATTGCTATATAACAATCCATCCTTATCTATTTGTGCTGGCCATATGCCATTTCTTCTTTCAAAATTATTTTTCACCCCAATCGCAATGGTAGAAATATGCCACCATTGATTGTACAAATCTTTATAAGTTGCTCCATGTCCTGCACCTCTTGCAAAACCTCCTGGCTTATAAGAGAAAGGATTGTGTTTTTGATAAGTGAACGGCCCTAATGGCTGATCACTTACATACACACCATCTCCGTATCCACTAAACTCTGTTCCCGGTGCGCCATATTGTAAATAATATTTTCCATTATGCTTATTCATCCAAGCACCTTCCATAAATGGTTTTAAAAAAGTATTGTCTTGATGCTCGCCAAAACGCTCCCATCCATGCACACTATCTACTAAACGAATCAATGATTTTCTTTCTCCAATGGGAGCAAATGTTTTTCTATCTAACTCTTGTCCATAAATAGGATAAAAATTACTAGAACCGTGATAGATGTATAAACGATTATCATCATCTACAAATAATCCTGGATCCCATGCACCTACTTTAAAACTATCTACCGCTACATGCCATTCGTCTTTAGTTGGATTGGTGCTATACCATAAACTAAAATTCTTTTCATAAGTAGAACCTATCACCAATAAACTATCTCCCAATACCAAACTTGCAGGTGCACATAATTCATCGTACACATTATTCCATGGTCTTAAAAATTTTCTGGGAACAAAATTCCAATCCTTCATATCAGTACTCCACCAATAACCCCATTGATTGGTACTAAACATAAAGTACTTGTCTTTATAAACACTTATGATAGGATCCGCCGTTGCGCGATGCTTCCCGTTTTGTACAAAATTGGGAATGGGGCAATAGCCATAATCTATATTGATAGGATTGCAATAAGTAGCTTGACGATTTGCAGCAGTTGGTGCTGATTGAGCAATTACTTGTTTGCTCGTTCCAATTTGAAAGCATAAGTATAATACTACTGGCAAGATCAATCGTTTCATAGTGCAAGTTTGATCATTAAATATACCTAATTATTTATTGAACATATAGTCTAAAATGTATATCTAAATAGAGTATAAATACCTGGTTTTGAGGCAAATGGATCAAATATATTTACCCTCATTTAATAATTAATAATTTATGCGTACAAATTCTATTTATGCGTATTTTTGCAATGTACTAGCAATCAATACTATGAAAGCAAGATTGAATTTAACCATTGAACAATCCCTATTGGATGAGGTGAAAAAATTTGCTGCGCAAAAAAAGACCAGCGTTTCCGAATTAGTTGAAGACTATTTTAAAGTGATCACGAAACCAAAAAGAAAATCATTACTTGAAGTACTTGACGAATTACCTAAAATAAATATTGATGCTCATAAAAATTTAGGGGACTTATATTTTGAACACAAAATGAAAGAATTAAAAAATGAGCAATAGAATTTATCTTGATGCTAATATTCTTTTGGATTATGTTTTAGACAGACCTGAAAAAGAAAGTGCTGCTAAAATTTTACGATTAATCAATAACGGTAATATTAAAGCGTATATAAGTAGTTCTATTATACACATACTAAGTTATGTACTTTCAAAAACCTTTAGTATAGATAAAACAAAAGAAGTTATTATATCCATTATTCATGATATTGAATTAATTGATATGCCAAAAGAAATTGTTTTACAATCTTTAAATTCAAAAATGAAAGATATTGAAGACGCTTTACAATATCATGTAGCTTTATACAATAAAATTGATTTCTTTATTTCTAATGATAAGAAATTAAAAAAGGAAGCTATACCAGCTTTACCTATTTATACTCCTAAAGAATTGATGGTGATTCTAGAAGGGTAAATTAAGCCCCAACCTTATTTAACATCCATGATTTAAAGACGCCAAAGCTTGCACCCATTGGAATGGCTACTTTTTCTTTATCTAATAAAAATTGAACAGAAGCTGGTACTTCAATCGTTTGACCAATAGCTTCTTCTACTACTTCTGGAAATTTTACCGGGTGTGCTGTTTCTAAAATAATAGTTCGCACTGGACTTGCTTCGGTAGTATGATTGAAGTGCGTAATCTGATACTCGTGGTCATGTATAAATTCTTCTGCAGCTAAAAATGCCACAGCGCCGTGTGGATCTAATGTATACCCATAATCATTGTACACTCTTGTAATAGTTGCTTGTGTATTGATATCATCATAACTATAACTACTCAAAGCTTTCACCAAGGTTGGAAAATCTTGATGCATGATTTCCATAATACGCACAAAATTACTTGGGTTACCTACATCCATCGCATTAGAAATAGTGGATACAGATTTTTTTACTTCATATTTTTCTGTTGCCAAGTATCTAGTGACTACATTGTTCGCATTACATGCTGCAACAAAATGTCCCAATGGCAAACCCGATGCCTTTGCCATCATGCCTGCACAGATATTGCCAAAATTACCACTAGGTACAACAATATGCATAGGCGTATTGTCTCCATTCACTTTTACCCACGCTTGCCATGCAAAGAAATAATACAATTGCTGAGGCAACCATCTAGCCACATTGATAGAGTTGGCTGAGGTTAAATGATAAGCTGCATTTAAATCTGCATCCATAAATGCATCTTTCACCATGGCTTGACAATCGTCAAAACTTCCATCTACTTCTAATGCAGTAATATTTTGTCCACAGGTAGTTAATTGTAATTCTTGAATAGGACTTACCTTACCTTTTGGATATAATATAATCACATTCACACCTTCGACACCTAAAAATCCATTCGCTACCGCGCCACCTGTATCGCCCGATGTAGCAACTAATACAGTAGTGTCTTTTGGAATAGTATTTTTCTCTAGAGATTTTGAAATTGCTGATTGCTTTGCAAAATAACCCAAGCATCTACTCATAAATCTTGCACCCACATCTTTAAAGGCTAATGTAGGACCATGAAATAATTCCAATGCTACAATCTGTTCTGTAATTGCCATTAAAGGGAAATCAAAATTCACTGTCTCTGCACAAATGGTTTGTAAACTAGCATCATCAATAGTACCTGCCACATAGGGTTTCATTACTTCAAAAGCCAATGTAGCTTTATCTAATGTTTTAAATCTTTCAATTTGTTCCTTGGTAAAATTTGGTATCTCGGATGGAAAATACAAACCCTTATCTGGTGCTTGTCCGGTAATGGCTGCAGTTTTAAAATCTACATTGGGTGATATTTTTCCTAAACTATAATAATGCATAACTAACTTTTTCAGCAGAGTCCTCTTTGAGAGACTCTTCTTTGAATATTTTTAAAAGAGTCTCCCTTAGGGGACTCTTATTAATTTAAATGATTTGAACGCCGCTTTGATTGATGCTGGTTACATAAGTATGGTGTGCTAATCCCAAGCGAGTATATAATGCTTTCATTGCATCTTCTACCTGGATAGCAGTCTCTTTTTCCTTACTCAAGAAAAAGATCGAAGGACCAGATCCTGATATACCTCCACCTAAAGCACCTGCTTCTATACAAGCTTTCTTTAATTCATCAAAGCCAGGTATTAATATAGATCTAACCGGTTCGATGATTACATCTTCTAATGATCTTCCAATTAAATCGTAATCTCCTTTCATTAAACCCGCTACCAAACCTGCAATATTTCCCCACTGCTTAATGGCATCTTTTAATTGTACATGCTGTTTTAAGATACTTCTTGCATCTGCAGTTCTTATTTCAATTTGTGGATGCACAATAGTTACATGTAAACTTGGAGAAGGCAGTGTTATAATTTCTAAAGGGAAAATAGATCTCACCAATGTGACGCCTCCAAAAATACAAGGTGCAATATTATCTGCATGCTTTACACCTGATGCGACTTTTTCTCCATTCATGGCAAATCGCACTAAATCATCCTTTGAAAAAATATTATTCAATAAATGATTCGCACCCACTACTGCACCTGCAGAGCTTGCCGCACTTGAACCCACACCAGATCCTGGCTTGATCAATTTATTGATCTTTACTTCAAAAGCGAGTGGAGTTGCGCCTAATTGCTTTTCTTCATATTCTTCAATGAGTGCAATCAATGCAGCACCCGCTACATTTTTTTCTGGCTCAGTGGGTAAATTATACTCATCTAGATTGATAATCTTAATCGCATCTACTATACTTTGACCTACAGCTCTTGGTACTAAGCGCATTTCCATTTCATCATATGGACGCTCCACGGCAAAACCAAGGATATCAAAACCACATACCATATTTGCAACGGTAGCAGGTGATTTAATTTTTATCCATTGATTCATTCTGCTAAATTAATCTTTCTTTCTAAAAGAGTCTCCCAAAGGGGACTCGTTTTACTATACTTTCTAAATAAGTCTCCCGAAGGGGACTCATATATTAAACCCTTGCTGCTCTAATGATATCGGCAAATACACCAGACGCTGTTACATCTGCTCCCGCACCTGCTCCTTTTATCACCAATGGTAATTCAGGATAACGCATGCTGTAGAATAATACTAAATTATCCTTACCGTATAAATGATAAAAATCTGAACTAGGTGGTATATGTTGTAAACCTACTTTTGCTTTTCCATTTTCAAAAGAAGCGACAAATTTTAATTTACATCCTTCTGCGGTTGCTGCATCATATAGATTTTTAAAATGCGCTTCTTGCTTTTCCATCTCTGCATAAAAATCTGTAACAGATCCATTAAAACAAGATGACGGTAAGAATGCATTATTACTAATATCTTCCATTTCCATTTTCTGTCCTGCTTCACGCGCCAGAATCATAATCTTACGCATTACATCCGTACCTCCTAAGTCTAATCTTGGATCTGGTTCTGTATAACCTTCTTCTTGTGCCTGTTTCACTACTTGTGAAAAACTCTTTCCATCTTTTCCGCCAGCATAATGATTAAAGACAAAGTTTAAAGTGCCCGATAATACTGCTTCAATTTTATGAATGCTATCGCCACTTCTCATTAAATCATTCAATGTACCTATAATGGGTAAACTCGCTCCCACATTGGTTTCAAATAAGAATGCTGCATTGTATTGTCTTGCCAAGGATTTCAACTTCGCATAGTTTGTATAAGGTGAAGAGCATGCTATCTTATTACACGCTACCACGGATACTGCTTTTTCTAATAATTGTGCATACACATTGGCTACTCCCTCATGTGCTGTTACATCTACAAATACACTATTACGCAAATTGTTTTCCAAAATAGCATGTACATAATCAGCAATACCACCTGGCTTCGCATCTGCTAATTGTTCTTTCCAATTAGTTAGATCTAATCCATCCACATTGATTAATTGCTTCTTACTATTGGCAATACCTACAATATTAATTTGCAATCTTAATGACTTCTTTAAGTACTCTCCCTGCTTATGAATTTGATTCAATAATTTACCCCCTACATTACCAGCACCCGCTACATAAATATTTAATTGCTTATACGTTGTTTCAAAAAACTCTTCGTGTAATACGTTAATTGCTTTTTTAACATCTACACTTGCAATAACTGCAGTAATATTTTTTTCTGAAGATCCCTGAGCAATGGCTCTAACATTTATACCATTTCTTCCCAACACACCAAACATCTTACCACTCACCCCTGGATGATTTTTCATTTGTTCACCTACCAAAGCAATGATAGATAAGTCTTTCTCTATAATTAATGGTTCTACTTTTTGTGTGTCGATTTCTTGCTCAAATTCTGCATCTACTGCTAGTTTGGCTTGGTGTGCGTCTTGCACATTCACTCCCACACAAATAGAATGTTCTGATGAACTCTGCGTGATTAATATAACATTGATAGATTTTTTAGCCAATGCATCAAATAATCTTTTAGAGAATCCCGGAATACCTATCATTCCTGCTCCTTCCAAACTCAACAAACACAAATCCTTGATACTTGAAATACCACGAATAAAATTATTATCTTTTGGAGAGTGATTTTCTATAATGGTTCCAGGATGATTGGGTTCAAAAGTATTTTTAATCCATACGGGTATATTTTGATACATCACCGGTTGTATGGTGGGAGGATAAATAATCTTTGCGCCAAAATGCGAGAGTTCCATCGCTTCTTGATATGAGATATGCGAAATTTCTTTAGCATTGCTCACCATTTTTGGATCAGCAGTCATCATTCCTGATACATCTGTCCAAATTTCAAGCGCAGTTGCTTTTAATGCTGCAGCAAATATGGCACCTGTATAATCTGAACCACCCCTGCCTAATGTGGTCGTATTGCCTTCTTTATCTGAAGCAATAAAACCAGGAACTATATATACATCAAATGCATTATTATCTTTTGATGCAAAATAAGCTTGTATGGCGCTATCTGTTGATGCTTTATGTACTACTGCATTAAAATACTTACTATCTGTTTTGATTAAATTTCTGGAATCAACCCATTGTTGTTGTATGCCATTTGATTCAAATGCAGCACTGATAATTTTTGAAGACAAGATTTCACCATAAGAGATAATTTTATCTTGCATGCGCATAGATAATTCTCTTAACATAAATAATCCCTCGCAATTAGATTCTAATTCGTTCAACAATTGCTTTACTAAACTCAACGTACTTGATTGTTGTTGTATTGGTAATAAAGCCCTTACTGCGTCTAAATGCTTTTGTTCAATATGTTGAATAATGGTCTTATAGGCTTCGTTTCCTTGTGATGCACTTTGTGCTAACATTAATAATTGATCTGTCATGCCACTCATTGCAGATACTACTACAATAGTGGGCTCTTTTTTACTTCGCTCCTTTACAATAGCTATTACTTTATTAATAGCTTCTGCACTCCCAACCGAACTTCCTCCAAATTTTAAAACCTGCATACAATTTTAATTTTAAAGATGAGTCTTCTTCGAGAGACTCATCTTAGAATTCATATAACTAAATTAAATAGCCATACATATTATCATCATCCTTGTTAATCTCTGTAAAGTTAATTTGATATTTTTTCATGTTCTCCATCAAAATATCATAATCTTTTTTCAACTTTAATTCTAACCCCACTAATGCTGGACCTGCTTCCTTGTTGTGTTTTTGCATGTACTCAAACCTAGTAATATCATCTGTAGGACCTAATACCAAATTCACAAAATCTTTCAGTGCTCCTGGTCTTTGTGCAAAGCGAATTAAAAAATAATGTTTTAACCCTTCATATACCAAAGATCGTTCTTTTATCTCTTGCATACGATCAATATCATTGTTACTTCCACTCACGATACAAACAATGATTTTTCCTTTTATTTGTTCGGCATAATCATCTAATGTTGCAATACTCATGGCGCCTGCTGGTTCCACTACAATAGCTTCTTCATTATACATTTGTAAAATAGTAGAACAGATTTTTCCCTCTGGTACCAAATGCATATCATCAATTGCATCTTTACAAAATGCAAAAGTCACATCTCCAATTCTTTTGACAGCTGCACCATCTACAAACTTATCAATACTTGCTAATTCTACAGGATGTTTTGCTTGTAAAGCAGCCAACATACTTGGTGCTCCCTCTGGTTCTAATCCAACCACTTTTGTATGGGGAGATACTTCTTTAAAATATGTTCCCACACCTGCACTTAATCCACCACCACCCACAGGCATAAAAATATAATCTATAGGTGTTTGTTCTAATTGATTGTAATCTTCGATAATTTCTACACCCACTGTTGCTTGCCCTTCAATAATAGAAGGATGATCAAAAGGAGGTATAAATGTCATTCCATGTTCTAGGGTATATGCTTTTGCTGCAATGGCTGTATCATCAAAAGTATCCCCGACTAATTTTACTTCTACAAAATCTTCCCCAAACATTTTTGTTTGACTTACTTTTTGTTGTGGAGAAGGAATAGGCATAAAGACTACACCTTTAACATTTAATTTTTTACAGCTATAAGCAAAACCTTGTGCATGATTGCCAGCACTTGCACATACTACGCCTTTTGCCAATTGTTCTGAAGACATTTGACTCATCATATTGTATGCGCCTCTTAATTTATAAGAGCGTACGATTTGTAGATCCTCTCTTTTTAAATAAACCTTGCATTGATATTTTCTAGAAAGGTTTGCATTCATCTGAAGTGAGGTATGGTGTACCACCGGCTTCAATCTTGCATACGCTCCTTGAATATTCAATGCAGGCTTATCGACTAATTTTACTTCGCTCATTAATGCTACTAAATAATTATTTTGCTTTTTGATTCTCTGGTCTTAAACTTCTTACCGTTCTACCAGCTTGCCACATTTCACTATTGTGCAATTCAGCTAATTCAACTTCTAATTTTTCACGGTAATCAGGCTTACTATTTAAATCAATGGATCTTGCAGCTTCTGCGCCTGTTGCTACGCTATTGTATAAATCAGAGAATACTGGTAATGTTGCATCACGGAACTTCTTCCACCAATCCAATGCACCTCTTTGTGCTGTTGTTGAACAGTTTGCATACATCCAATCCATTCCATTTTCTGCAACCAATGGCATTAATGATTGTGTTAACTCTTCTACTGTTTCGTTGAACGCTTCAGAAGGCGAGTGACCATTCTTTCTTAATACTTCATATTGTGCAGCAAAGATACCTTGGATAGCACCCATTAATGTTCCACGCTCTCCAGTTAAATCTGAATACACTTCTTTTTTGAAATCTGTTTCAAACAAATAACCAGAACCAATAGCGATACCTAATGCAATTACTCTATCCCATGCTTTACCTGTTGCATCTTGGAAGATCGCATAGCTTGAATTTAAGCCACGACCTTGTAAGAACATTCTTCTTAAAGAAGTTCCAGAACCTTTTGGCGCAACTAAGAATACATCGACATCTGCTGGAGGTATGATACCTGTTTGTTCTTTATAAGTCACTCCAAATCCGTGAGAGAAATACAATGCTTTACCTGGAGTTAAATGCTTTTTTACAGTTGGCCACATTGCGATCTGTGCAGCATCACTTAATAAATAACAGATAATAGTTCCTTTTTCTAATGCTTCTTCTATTTCAAATAAGGTTTGACCTGGAACGAATCCATCAGCTACTGCCTTATCCCAAGATTTTGAATTTTTTCTTTGACCAATAATTACGTTTACACCGTTTTCTTTTTGGTTTAAAGCTTGGCCAGGACCTTGAACACCATAGCCAATAACTGCTACAGTTTCATTCTTTAAAACTTCCTGTGCTTTTGATAGAGGGAACTCTTCACGCGTTACAACGTTTTCTTCTGTTCCACCGAAATTTAATTTTGCCATTTTACTTTGAGTTTAATTTATAATTTATTTTAATTTTTACATTGTGAATACTGCTTCTCTTTTTCCTAAATATTCATTCTCTATCAATTCTTCTCCTGGTTCTCTTTTTTCAAAGTCTTTTAACTTATCATGAAACCCTGCACTCTCTTTAATAATAGCCACTCTTGCACTTCTCACAAACTCCACCAATCCAAATGGCGCCAAGGCTTCCATTAATCTATTGGTTTCTTCTCTATGTCCTGTTGTTTCAAATACAATAAAGTCTTTTCTGATGGCTACCGCTCTTGCACCATACTCTCTTAATAAGCGCTCTACTTTTACTTTCTCTGTAATTTCATCACTTAGTACTTTATACAATGCCAATTCCTGCCATACAATTTCATCGTTCGTATTATAATATGCTTTTAATACTTCTACTTGCTTTTCAATTTGTCTTACTACCTTATTCACCACATCCCTGGTCTCCATTACTACTATAGTAAAACGATGTATGCCTTGCACTTCTGAAGGAGAAGTATTCAAGCTTTCTACATTTATTTTTCTGCGCGAAAAAATAATCGCAATACGATTTAACAAACCCACTTGGTTTTCGGTGTATACCGTAATCGTATATTCTTGTTTTTCTTCGTTCATATTTCTAATTTTAAGAAGAGTCTCTCGAAGAGGACTCTTCATTATTTTTTTAGATGAGTCCCTTTCAGGAGACTCATTTTTGAATTACTTGAGCCTTATTTCACTCACTGAACATCCTTGCGGTACCATCGGGAATACATTGTTTTCTTTTCCTACCATTACTTCTAATAAATAAGAACCTTTAGATTCCAACATGGTTTTTACAGCAGTTGCTAATTGATCTCTATGTTCCACTTTTGCTCCTTCAATACCATATGATTTTGCCAACATGATATAGTCAGGACTTTGTATGTCTACAAATGAATAGCGCTTATCATGGAACAATTGTTGCCATTGACGCACCATGCCCAAAAACTGATTATTCAAAATCAATATTTTTACATCCACTCCTGTTTGCATGATAGTACCTAATTCTTGTAAGGTCATTTGGAATCCTCCATCACCAATTACTGCAACGACTGTTCTATCTAATGCACCAAACTTTGCACCAATGGCCGCGGGTAAGCCAAATCCCATTGTACCCAATCCGCCGGAAGTCACATTGCTTCTACTTTGATTGAATTGCGCGTATCTACAGGTAACCATTTGGTGTTGTCCCACATCCGTTACCATAATCGCTTCTCCCTTACTCACTTCATTTACAATACGAATCACTTCACCCATCGTCATCTCTTCTGTCTTCGGATAAATTTCATCCTTGATACATTGATCGTATTCTTTTTGTGCGTAGTCTTTAAAAAGATTTACCCACTCTGTTCTTTCTTTTTGTTCAATACCTAATGTTAATAGAGGTAATGTTTCTTTACAATCTCCCCAAACTCCTACATCTGCTTTTACATTTTTATCAATCTCTGATGGATCAATATCTAAATGGATAATCTTTGCTTGCTTCGCATATTTATCTAATCTTCCAGTCACACGATCATCAAATCGCATGCCCACTGCAATCAACACATCACATTCATTGGTTAATACATTAGGCCCATAATTACCATGCATACCTAACATACCTACATTCAATGGATGATCTGTTGGTAAAGCACTTAATCCTAAAATGGTCCAAGCTGCTGGAATACCCGATTTTTCTACAAATTTTTTAAACTCTTTTTCTGCAGTTCCTAAAATAACGCCTTGTCCAAAAATGATCATTGGTTTTTTAGCATCATTAATTAATGCTACTGCAGCATCAATATATTCTTTACGAATGATTGGTTTGGGTCTATAAGATCTAACATGATTACAGGTAGTGTATCCTGGATAATCAAATTTTTGTAACTGTGCATTCTTAGTAATATCAATTAATACAGGACCTGGTCTTCCGCTTTTTGCTAAATAAAATGCCTTTGCTAGTATATGTGGAATTTCTGATGCATCCGTAATTTGATAATTCCATTTTGTTACAGGCATCGTAATATTTATAATATCTGTTTCCTGAAACGCATCTGTTCCTAATAAATGTGCAAAGACTTGACCAGTGATACAAACCAATGGTGTACTATCTATCATCGCATCTGCTAATCCTGTTACTAGATTAGTAGCACCCGGACCACTTGTTGCAAATACCACACCTACTTTTCCGGATGTACGCGCATAACCTTGTCCTGCGTGTATTCCGCCTTGTTCATGTCTTACCAAGATATGCTTTAGCTTCTCTTGATAATCATACAATGCATCGTAGATAGGCATGATAGCACCTCCTGGATATCCAAATATGGTATCCACCCCTTCCGCAATAAATGCTTCTAGTACTGCTTGTGATCCTGTTAATTGTTTTGCTTCCATAATTCTTTTTCATTTTTGATGAGTCTCTCGAAGAGGACTCAACTAGTCAGCATCGGTTACACATCCTTCGCTTGCAGTTTTTACTAATTTGGCATACTTAAACAATACACCGTTCGTTACTTTTAATACCGGTGTTGGTTGTGCAGCTCTTCTTTTAGCTATTGTTGCTTCATCTACTTTTAATGTCATGGTACGCTTGGGTACATTCAATTCAATGATATCATCATCTTCTACTAACCCAATCAATCCACCTTTGTAGGCTTCTGGTGTAATATGACCTATCACAAATCCATGTGTACCTCCACTAAATCTTCCGTCGGTAATTAAAGCAACTGATTTTCCTAAACCTGCTCCAATAATAGCAGAAGTTGGTTTTAACATCTCTGGCATACCTGGCGCACCCACTGGTCCTACATTCTTGATGACTACTACATCACCTTCTTTTATTTTTTTAGAGTTGATACCTTCTATTAATGCTTGTTCTCCATCAAATACTCTTGCAGGACCCTCAAACATATCTCCTTCTTTTCCTGAGATCTTTGCAACACTTCCACCGGTTGCTAAATTTCCATACATAATTTGCAAATGGCCAGTTGGTTTAACAGGATTTTCTTTTGGTAGAATTATTTTTTGCTGATCAAAATCTAATGCTTTTACATTAGCAACATTCTCTGCAATTGTTTTTCCTGTTACAGTTAAACAATCTCCATGTAACCATCCTTGCGCCAACATATATTTCATTACTGCAGGTACTCCACCATATTGATGTAAATCTTGCATTAAATATTTTCCAGAAGGTTTTAAATCTGCCAACACTGGTATCTTATCACTGATGGCTTGGAAATCATCAATGGTAAATTCAACCCCTACACTTTTTGCCATTGCAATCATATGCAATACTGCATTGGTGCTTCCACCTAATACCATAATCACCGATACTGCATTTTCGAATGCTTTGCGTGTCATGATATCTCTTGGCTTGATATCTTTTTCTAATAATAATTTGATCGCTGCACCTGCATCTTTACATTCTTGTTGCTTCTCTACACTCAATGCAGGATTAGAAGAAGAATAAGGCAAGCTCATACCCAATGCTTCAATCGCTGATGCCATGGTATTGGCTGTATACATGCCTCCACAAGCACCTGCACCTGGACATGCATTTTGAACAATGCCTTTAAAATCTGCTTCATCTAATTGACCTGCAATTTTTTGTCCTAATGCTTCAAAAGCGGATACAATATTTAAATCCTGTCCTTTATAATGTCCTGGTGCAATGGTTCCACCATACAACATAATCGCTGGTCTGTTCAAACGGCCCATTGCAATGAGTGAACCTGGCATGTTTTTATCACAACCAGGAACAGCGATCAAGGCATCATAGTATTGTGCACCACAAACTGTTTCAATACTATCTGCAATCACGTCTCTACTCACTAAGGAGTAACGCATACCTGGCGTACCATTACTCATTCCATCACTTACACCAATGGTATGAAAAGTTAATCCCACTAAATTTTGTTCCCAGATACTTTTTTTCACTTGATCTGCTAATGCATTCAAATGCATATTACAAGTGTTTCCGTCATAACCCATACTCACTACACCCACTTGTGCTTTATGTAAATCTTCGTCTGTTAAACCAATACCATAAAACATCGCTTGTGCAGCAGGCTGTGTTGGATCTAAGGTGATGGTCTTTGAATATTTATTTAATTCCATATAATATATTTCATAATAGATGCTCTTTAGAGGTCTCTATATTTATTAAATTATTGTTGATTTATGTAAACGCTCATGTATTGGATGTGATTCGCCTTTTGCATGACGCTCTATGTATTCACATATCATATCTCCCATCGCAGTAGTCGTATAACTATTCATTGGATCGATATCTTTGGTGACAAATCCATTATTCAAACACCAGCTTACTGCTTCTCTGATAATTTCTGCTTCTTTGTTTAAACTGAAATGATCTAATAACATCGCTGCAGATAAAATTGAACCTAATGGATTAGCAATATCTTTTCCTTTTGCTTGTGGATACGAACCATGGATAGGTTCAAATAAAGCCACTGTGTTACCAACAGATGCAGAAGGCAATAAACCTAATGACCCTGCTAATACCGATGCTTCATCACTAATGATATCTCCAAATAAGTTCTCTGTTAACACCACATCAAACTGTGCTGGGTTCAAAATAATTTGCATGGCAGCATTGTCTACAAATAAATAATCCACCGCTACATCTGCATATTCTTTTGCAATAGCTTGAACTACTTTTCTCCACAAACGAGATGTCTCTAATACATTCGCTTTATCTACTAGCGTTAATTTCTTTCTTCTGATTTGTGCATGCTTAAATGCCAAATGTGCAATTCTTTCAATCTCTGTAACAGTATAAGAACAACCATCTGTTGCAGTACTACCATCTTCACTTAAAGATTTTTCTCCAAAATAAATGCCACCTGTTAATTCTCTATAAATCACAAAATCTACGTTCTCCAATAATTTTGGTTTTAATGGAGTAAGGTGTTGTAATGCTGTATAGGTTTTTACCGGTCGGATATTTGCAAACAACTGTAATTCCTTTCTTAATTTTAACAAACCTTGCTCTGGTCTTACTTTTGCGGTTGGATCGTTATCGTATTTTGGATCCCCAATTGCACCAAATAATATAGCATCGCTTCCTAAACAAATTTTGATGGTATCATCTGGTAATGGATTACCAGTTGCATCTATGGCACATGCACCCATTAATGCGTTAGTATAAGTAAACTGATGACTAAAGTGTTTTGCAATAGTATCTAATACCTTAATGGATTGCTGTGTGACTTCTGGACCAATTCCATCTCCTAATATGACTGCTATTTTCTTTTCCATTTTATACTTTTTGAGAAGAGTCCTCTTCGAGAGACTCTTCTGTGAATATTTCTAATATTACTTTTGTAATGAGTCTCTTTAGGACTCATTACGCTTCTTTTCAAATGCTTCAATCTCTGCCTTCATGTTTAATAAATAATCAATATCATCATAGCCATTTAATAAACAGGTTTTCTTATAAGAGTTGATTTCAAATTTTTCCGAAGAACCGGTTGTATTAATGGTAATCGTTTGTGCTTCTAAATCTACTGTTAAGGTATCATCTGCACCCACAGCGAATATTTCTTGTAAGAACACATCGCTCACTGTTACTGGTAACACACCATTATTCAAAGCATTGTTTTTAAAGATGTCTGCGAAGAAGCTGGACACCACTACTTTAAAACCATAGTCTTGTATACTCCATGCAGCATGCTCTCTAGAAGATCCACAACCAAAATTTTTTGCAGCTACTAAAATCTCTCCGCTATATTGTGATTGATTCAATACAAAGTCTGCTTTTGGTTTGGTCTCGTCGTCGTTCTCATATCTCCAATCTCTAAATAAGTTTTTTCCAAAACCCGTTTTAGTAGTTGCCTTTAAAAAACGCGCAGGGATAATCTGATCCGTATCTACGTTTTCTATGCGTAGCGGAACAAATCGGCTGGTTAGTTTTTGTAATGATTGCATAATTTATTTAATAAATGAGTCTCCCAAAGGGGACTCGGTTATACTATATTAATTCCCTAATATCTGTGATCTTTCCTGTTAACAATGCAGCTGCTGCTGTTAATGGACTAGCTAATAATGTTCTTGCACCAGCTCCCTGTCTTCCTTCAAAGTTTCTGTTACTAGTACTTACACAATATTCACCTGCTGGAATCTTATCTTCATTCATTCCTAAACATGCACTACATCCTGCTTGTCTAATTTCTACTCCAGCGTCTGCAAATATTTTATCTAATCCTTCTGCTTTAATTTGCTTAGCTACTTCTTGTGAACCAGGAACCACCAATGTTTTAATGTTAGGATCTTTTTGTTTTCCCTTGATGATACTTGCTACCAATCTGAAATCTTCAATTCTTGAATTGGTGCAAGATCCAATAAACACATGTTGCACTGGCATACCCAATAAACTTTGTCCAGCCTTTAATCCCATGTATTGTAAAGCCTTTTCATAGTTTTGTTTCTCTGTAGCATCTTTAAAACTTTCTGTTGTAGGCAAAGTACCTCTTACAGATAATCCCATTCCAGGATTGGTTCCATAAGTAATCATTGGATCGATATCTTCTGCTTTGATATGTATTTCTATATCAAATGTTGCATCTGCATCCGTGTATAATTGCTTCCATGCACTTAGTTTCGCATCCCAGTCTGCACCAGTTGGAGCAAATAATCTTCCTTTGATATAATCAAATGTTGTTTGGTCTGGGGCAATCATTCCACCACGTGCACCCATCTCGATACTCATATTACAAATAGTCATTCTTGCTTCCATGCTTAATGCACGAATGGCTGATCCTGCATATTCTACAAAGTATCCTGTTGCACCACTTGCAGAAATTTGTGCGATGATGTATAAAATAATATCTTTTGAAACCACTCCATTTTTTAATGCGCCATCAATATTGATGCGCATGACTTTTGGTTTAGTTTGCATAATACATTGTGATGCAAATACCATTTCTACTTCACTGGTTCCAATACCAAATGCAATAGATCCAAATGCACCATGTGTTGAAGTATGACTATCTCCACATACAATGGTCATGCCTGGTTGTGTGATGCCTAACTCTGGTCCAATTACATGCACGATTCCTTGGTATTGATGACCTAATCCGTATAATTCTACTCCGTGCTTTTGACAGTTGTCTATCAAAGTGTCTACCTGAAATTTGGATAAAGCATCTTTGATAGGTAATTCCTGATGTAGAGTAGGTACATTGTGATCCGCTGTAGCTACAATTTGTTTTGGTCTAAATAATTTGGCACCTCTCTTCTCAATACCACTAAATGCTTGTGGACTTGTAACCTCATGAATAAAATGCTTGTCGATGTATACCACGGATGGTCCACCTTCGATTTGCTTTACCACATGCTGGTCCCAAATTTTTTCAAATAATGTTTTTCCCATAATCTTTTAATAAATGAGTCTCCCGAAGGGGACTCGGTTATGCCTTATATAACTCAGCCATTTCTTTTAAGTCTGCTTCTAATACTTCTTTTTTCTTATCTGCAATTGCTACAAATTTTGGATACAATTCGTCAATTTGATTTCTTGTATACTGATATCCCATCTTATGTAATCTATGCGCCAATGCACTTCTACCACTTCTTGCAGTTAATACAATCTTACTATCTTCTGCGCCTACTTCTGCAGGATTGATGATTTCATAAGTTTGTGCTTCTTTCAAAAATCCATCCTGATGAATGCCTGATGAATGGGAGAATGCGTTAGCGCCTACAATTGCTTTGTTTGGTTGTACCATCATTCTCATGATATCTGAAACCTCTCTACTAATTGGATTCAATAATTTTGGATTGATATTGGTATAAAAACCTAAATCTTTATGTTGTTGCAAGATCATCACTACTTCTTCTAATGCTGTGTTACCAGCTCTTTCGCCTAATCCATTAATGGTACATTCAATTTGTCTTGCACCTCCCATCACACCTGCAATTGAATTCGCAGTCGCTAATCCTAAATCGTTATGACAATGACAAGACAAAACTGCTTTATCAATGTTAGGAACATGGTTGCTTAAGTAAGCCATTTTTTCTTGATACTGATAAGGCAAACAATATCCTGTTGTGTCTGGAATATTTAAAGTAGTTGCACCTGCTTTCACCACTGCTTCAATCACTCTTGCTAAATATTCATTGTCTGTTCGTCCAGCATCTTCTGCATAAAATTCTACATCGTCTGTAAAATTTCTTGCCATGGTCACTGCCTTCACCGCGCGCTCAATAATTTCTTCTCTGGTGCTATTGAATTTGTATTTGATATGCAAATCAGATGTACCTATACCCGTATGAATTCTAAATCGCTTTGCCGGCTTTAATGCTTCCGCCGCCACTTCAATATCATTTTGCACGGCTCTAGTCAATCCGCATACAACGGTATTTTTTAAGGTCTTCGCAATCTGGTTCACAGATTCAAAATCTCCAGGACTGGATACGGGAAAACCCGCTTCTAAAATATCCACCCCAAGCTCCTCGAGCTTCACCGCTAGCTCTAATTTCTCCTTGGTGTTCAATTTACACCCAGGAACCTGTTCACCATCTCTTAAAGTGGTATCAAATATGAAAACTTGTTGACTCATAGCATTGATTTACAATGGGTTATAGATACAAAACGGGCCTGAAGCCCGGTATGTATCCAAATTTACCCAATATCAACAAGTAATTCACATCATTTTTATGCCTATTTTACAACCTGTAAGGGATGTGTTTTTTGATTAATTGGTTGATTTTCAATAAATTGACCACAAATTGGCTACGATGCCCAACCTAAGTTCGGATGCTTTATTTATTCTGATCAAATCCCTTGAAAAAGGGGAGAAGCGCAACTTTAAGCTGTTTGCCGCCCGCAATTCAGGTTCGGCCGACCTTAAAATAGTGCAGCTTTTTGATGCCCTGGATAAAATGCATACTTACGACGAGGAGGAATTACTTCGAAAAAACGATTCCATCCAAAAGCAACAACTTTCGAATTTAAAAGCGCATTTATACGATCAAATTTTATCTAGTTTGCGCATTTTAAAACAAAGTGAAAATATTGATCTGCAAATTCACGAGCAATTAGACCACGCCAAGATTTTATACAACAAGGGTTTATATATTCAATCGTTAAGACTTTTAGAGAAAATAAAGCAATTAGCTAAACAAAATAATCAGGTAACTTATTTGTTGCAAGTATTGTTTTTAGAAAAGAAAATCGAATCGCTTCATATTACCAGAAGTATGCAGGACCGTGCAGAAAAATTAAGCTCGGAAATGAATGAAGTGAATGAGCGCATTGAAAAGATTACGGCTATTTCTAATTTGAGTTTACAATTATACGGTTGGTATATTCAACATGGTCATGCCAGAAATGATGCAGATAGAAAAGCAGTGGATGATTTAATGAATAGCGGCGCTATTGAGTTAGTGAAATCTTCTAAAGGATTTTATGAGAGATTGTATAGATACCAATGTTATTGCTGGTTTGGATTTATCAATCAAGATTTTTTAATGCATTATAGATATGCACAAAAATGGGTGGATTTATTTGATAAGGAAGAACACATGCAACAAATTGAATCTGCACAATACATCAAGGGTTTGCACAATTTGATTACTTCTTTGTTTGATTTAAGATATGTTGATAAATTTAAAGAGACCATTACTATTCTAGAAAATGTAATGGACAGCCCAATTGTATTAAATAATCAAAATAATAAAATACAATCTTTTGTTTACTTGTATATTGCTAAAATTAATCAGCACTTTTTAGAAGGAAGTTTTAGTGAAGGCTTAGTAATGGTGCCCACTATTGAAGAGAAATTAAAAGATATTGTACTGTACATGGACAGCCATAGAGTGCTGGTTTTTTATTATAAAATTGCATGTTTGTATTTTGGTGCAGGCCAGGCTGACAAAGCGATTGACTACTTAAATAAAATTATTCATTGGAAGCTAAACCTGCGTGATGATTTGCAATGTTATGCGAGATTACTACACCTTATTGCGCATTATGAATTAGACAATATGGAAATTGTAAACTATTTATCTAAATCAGTTTATCGCTATATGTCTAAGATGAATAATTTAGGTGCTGTAGAAGAAGTGTTGTTTAATTTTATTAGAAAGTCTATTCAATCTGGAGGTGAAATGAATCAATCCTTCCAAGATTTATTACAAACCTTACAGCCTTTAGAGAAAAATAAATTAGAAAGCCGCGCATTTATGTACTTAGATATCATCTCTTGGTTAGAGAGTAGAATTCAAGGAAAGGATGTGCAAACGATTATTAAAGAAAAGTTTAGTTCAAGATCTTTCTAGTATTAAAATCATAGCCATCACCACTGCCTAACATTTTAAAAGGTTTGATGACTTTACCTGATTCTTTTTGCTGTTTTCCCCAATCTAATGGATCATATAGTAATGCATAGGATAATCCCCATACTTTAAATTTTCCTGCTTCTACTATGATTGCCGTAGACTCATCAATAGCTACGCCAATATTGTTAGGATTGTTTTCAATAACTGGTATTAAATCAAATTGTCTATTGCGCACCAACACATGTTGATCGATAGCCATATTTTTTACAAAAGAAAACGCTGGTTGAAATGGATAAGGTTTGGTTAAATCTTTTCTAGCATCGCCACCTACCAATAAAGACCCCATAATGGTTGCACCAGCAGAAGTACCCATAATCACTCCTCCTCTTTCTAATAATGCAATAAACTCTTTATATAGTTGAGTTCCACCATAAGCTGCAGCGATTAAATCTTGATCGCCTCCTCCAAAAAATATTCCTTTTGCATTTCTTACCAATTCAATATTTTTTGGATCATCTGCTTTTACTTTATCTCTAGTATGTATTGTACTTAAATTAGTAAAGCCTCTTGAAGTAAATTTTACTAAATGTCCGCCCTCTTTTATATACTGCTCATCTGTTGTAGCAGTCGGTATATATACGATAGACTGGTCTTTGCCGCCACAGTAATTAGCAAAAAAAGTAAATAAAGAATCTGGCATATTACCACCACCAACAATGATTAATTTACCCTTGTAATTATAAAAAGGATTTTCTTGCGCTACTGTTTTTTGTGTTAAACAGATAGATGCAAATAAAAGCATCCCAGCTAGAATAAATTTTTTAGTCATGCCATTTTATATTGGATGTATAAAATAAATCATCTACTTATACATACATCGCTTCTATTTCTTTTTCAAAATTAGCGATGATATTTTTTCTTCGAATACTTAATTTAGGAGTCATCTCTTGTCTGTCTATAGAGAACTCTCTTGGTATTAAAGTAAATTTCTTTACCTGTTCTACCTGATTAAATAACTTATTGTATTCATCTACTATATCGGTAATCATAGTCACTACCATTGAATTCTTGATGATTTCTTCATTACTTGTATATTCAATGCCATGTTGCTTTGCCCATTCTTTTAATTTAGAAAATCCTGGTACAATCAAGGCACTCACAAATCTCAAGTTATCTCCAATCAAAACAATTTGCTCAATGAAAGGACTTTCTTTCATTTTGTTTTCAATAGGTTGTGGAGCAACATATTTACCACCACTTGTTTTGAATAATTCTTTTTTACGATCGGTAATTTTTAAATACTTCCCGTCAATCACTTGTCCAATATCTCCAGTATGCAACCAACCATTGATAATCGTTTCTGCTGTTAAATCAGGACGCTTATAATATCCTTTCATCACACTTGGACCAGCTACACAAATCTCTCCATCTGGTTCTAGCTTGTAATCCACGCCACTAATCACATGACCTACTGTACCGTATTTGGTGCCACCTGGGGTTCTTAGGTTAATGCTGATAATTGGACTATTCTCTGTTGGGCCATATCCTTCGTATACTGGAATCTGTGCAGCATTAAATATGCGCAATAATTTTACTTGACATGCAGCACCGCCAGTTACAATAAATTTCACATTACCGCCCAATGCTTCTCTCCACTTAACAAAAATTAATTTGTTGGCTAATTTTAATTGTGTGCGATACCACCAAGATCCTTGGTTAAGATTATCATATTGTTCGCCTAGAGCTACTGCCCAGAAAAATAATTTTCTTTTCACACCAGTCAATGATTCACCGGTGATCATGATTTTTTCAAATACTTTTTCTAATAATCTTGGCACTGTAGAGAATCCATCTGGTTTTATTTCTTTTAGATTATCGCCAATGGTTTCAAGGCTTTCAGCATAATAGATACTCATGCCACTATACATATAAATGTAAGAAGCAACTTTTTCAAAAATATGATTCAGTGGTAAGAAGCTTAACACTTTTTGATCTGGGGCGTCTGGGAATGGAAAACTTTTTTTACCAGATTGTAAATTGAAATAAATGCTTTTATGAGTTAACATCACACCTTTTGGCGTACCAGTGGTGCCTGAAGTATAAATAAAAGTTGCTACCTGCTCTACTGGAATCTCTTTCTTGATAACTTCTACTTGATTTAATAAATCAGCATCCTTATTTAATAAACTCGTCCAATGTTTTGCACCAGCAATATGATCAAAAGTATACACTTCTTTTAAGCAAGGTACTTCTGCCTTGATGGACATTACTTTATCATACAATTCTTGATTGCTTGCAAACATGTATTGTACAGAAGCATCGTTCAAGATAAATTTTAACTCCAATGGATTGGTCGTTGGATAGACAGGCACCCAGATGACACCAATTTGCTGTGCAGCCAAATCTGCTGTTAACCATTCTGGTCTGTTAGAACTAATGATGGCTATCTTGTCACTGCCTTCTGGAGTATAGTCCCTCCCTGATAAACCAAGCGTTAATAAACCTGCACTCAACTGGTTTACAGTAGTCGCTATTTCTTGGGTGGAGTACTTTCTCCAAACACCATTTTCTTTGGCTGCCAACATATCCTCTTGAGGGAAATGTTTTAATTGATGTTCGATACAATCGAAGAGTCTTTTGATTTCCATAGTCAAGCAATTGACTAACAAAATACAAAAAAAACCCGACCAAAGGAAGGGTTCTATGACTAAATAGGGAAATTTTTAGTAAATCAAATGGGTCAATAAGCCATCTCTTAATTTAGGCTCAAACCAAGTGCTTTTTGGCGGCATAACTTCACCTGCATCGGCAATGTTAAACAATTGATCGATGGTTACGGGGTATAAACTAAACGCAATGGCCATTTCTCCACTAGCTACTCTTTTTTCAAGCTCTGTTAAACCACGAATACCTCCCACAAAATCAATTCTCTTATCCGTTCTTTGATCTTGAATACCAAAAATTGGGGCTAAGATATTGTTAGATAAAATAGTGACATCTAAAACACCAATTGGATCTGTATCGTTATAGGTTCCTGGTTTTGCTGTTAAGCTATACCATTGATTTTGCAAATACATTCCAAAGCTGTGTAATTGTGTAGGCTTATATGCAGCATCCACTTTTGTTACAATAAACTGATTGTCTAATGCGGCTAATAATGCTTCTAAGCTATGTCCATTCAAATCTTTTACTACACGATTATAATCCATGATATGTAGTTGATTAGAAGGAAATAAAGTAGTTAAAAAATAATCAGCGCTCTGTGGTGCAGCTAATTTTACTTTTGCTGCAGATGCTGCTCTATGATGTCCATCTGCGATATAGGTACAAGGAACTTCTTTTTCAAATAATTGTGTGATTTGTTCAATAATTGTTTCATCACTCACTGCCCAAACTGTATGTTGTATACCATCTTCTGCAGTGAAATCATACACTGCATTTTTTGTTGTCTTCCATTTGTCTATCAATGCATCAATGGACGCTTGATTACGATACGCTAAAAACACATTACCTGTTTGTGCTCCAGAAGTCTTGATATGATTGATTCTATCCTGCTCTTTCTCTGGTCTAGTAAACTCATGCTTCTTAATGATATCATTATTATAATCATCAATACTACTTACACATACCAAACCAGTTTGTGCGCGACCGTCCATGATTAATTGATAAATATAATAGCAGGGTTTAGATTCTTTAAACAATACTTCTCTTTGTAAGAATGCATTTAAATTCTCTAATGCCAAATCATATACTTGTTGACTATGGATGTCAACAGTTTCTGGTAAATCAATTTCACTCTTTGTGATATGTAAAAAAGAATATGCATTACCTACTGCTTCTTGTTTTGCTTCTGCACTATTCAATACATCGTAAGGTTTACTTGCTACTTGTTTTGCTAACTGTGGCTGCGGGCGCACTGCTTCAAAGGGTCTAATTTTTGCCATGGGCGCGAATATCGGTTTTTTTAAGGACTCTTTATAAAAAGAGTTCAGTTTGTGAGAGACATTGATGAATTTGTGAAATGCTTTTATGAAAAATCATTCATTAACTCACAAAATGCTTTAACACTATCATGTGGCATCGCATTATACATACTTACTCTAATACCACCGACAGTTCTATAACCCTTAACGCCTATCATTCCATTTTGTTTACAGATTTCTAAAAATCTTGCTTCTTTTGTTTCGTCTTTCAAAAAGAAAACTGCATTCATGATACTTCTATCTTCTTTTTTGATAGGACAATAAAAATGTTCAGAAGCGTCTATGGTATCATATAATAAATTTGCTTTCGCTAAATTTCTTTTTTCCATTTCTGCTAATCCACCTTCTTTTTCTATCCATCTTAAGGTTAATAAACTTACATAAATTGCAAAAACTGGTGGTGTATTTAATAATGAACCCGCTTCAATATGTTTCTGATAATCTAATATCGCTGGAATCTTTCTATTGATTTTTCCAAGCATTGATTTTTTCACCACTACCATTGTCACACCAGCAGCACCCATGTTTTTTTGTGCTCCTGCATAGATCAAATCAAATTGATGAAATGGAGTGGGTCTACAAAATATATCGGAGCTCATATCACCCACTAATGGAACCCCTAACTGTGGATAGCTATGCCACTGTGTTCCCTCTACTGTATTATTTGTAGTTATGTGTAAATAGCTTGTGTTTGCAGGTAGTTTCAGGTCTTTGATTAAATGAGTATGCTTGTCTGCACTGGTATCTGCAACTACTTGTACTGGTCCAAAAATGCTAGCTTCTTTCACAGCTTTGTTTCCCCATACGCCATTATCACAAATTGCTGCTAATCCATTTTCATCTAATAAATTCATAGGCACTTGCATAAACTGCATAGTAGCTCCACCTTGTAAAAACAATACTTCATAATCATCACCAATATTCATCAATCTTTTTACAATAGTTTTTGCTTCTTCCACTACTGCAACAAAATGTGAAGTACGATGTCCTATTTCTAAAATGGATAAACCCGTATCATTAAAATTATGAATTGCATTGGCTGCTTGATCTAAAACTTCTTTAGGTAAGATAGAAGGACCCGAATTAAAATTGTGCAATTGCATTAGTAGTTATATTTAAATTTTCAGCATTCATAAAAAGATGCAGTGCATCTTTTTATTCATCCATCAAGAAGCGCTATGCGCTTCTTTCTCATTCTCATTCTCATCTACAGTTGTAACACCACCAGATACTACATATTTCATAGCTTCTGAAGCACTTATACCTTTAGGTAATTTTTTAATCTTAGTGGATGGAACTATATAAGTGATGCCAGAAATGGCATAAGAGTGTGGAACGTAAACGGTCAAGTAATCTTTCATCCCAAAATGTTCTGTGTTTTCTTGTGTGATAAATCCTAGTCTCCAAACATCTTGTGCATCCACATTCACCAAAACAGGTACATCAAATTTTTTCTTATTACCTGCGAATGCTTCCAAAAAATCTTTAACAGAAGAATAAATAATTTTTATACCTGGTGTTCGCTCCAATACTTTATCAAAAACCGAAACCAATCGCTCCATAAAATATAAAGAGCTTAACCATCCTACCACAAAGACCAAAGCAATCACTACTAAAAAGCCAAGGCCGGTTACTTTAGGAATTTGTCCATTTACTTCTGCAAACTGAACCGGGAACAATATATTCAATAAATTAGGCAGGAAATTATCTACCCAATTAAATAGGCTCACAATTACCCAAACGGTTACGCCAATAGGTGCCAATACCACGATCCCCTGAAAAAAGAACTGGGCTAGGGCTGCTAATAGCTGTTTTCTTTTGATTTTATCCCTGAAACTGGGCATTTTGAATGTATTTAAGGCCAAATTTCGCCCTTTTTTACCATTTGTCATAAATAATTAAATATTCATGATGGAAACTTTGAATACTTAAATAGTTTCCATAGTTTTGCGCCCTCAAATGAAGTTATGGAAAATCGCATATTATTGAAAGCCAGGGAATTAGTAGTTAGAAATGGGGCTAGATATGTCACGATGGACGTTTTAGCCAATGAATTAGGGATTAGTAAAAAAACTATTTACCAGTTTTTTGAGGATAAAGATGCTTTAATCTCTGCAGTAATAGATTTTGAATTGGACGAGCAAAATTTAAGACTTAAGAAAAGTCAGGCAATCGCAGAAAATGCCGTGCATGAAATGTTCATGTTGTTAGAAGACATACAAACCATCTTCAGAAACATGAATCCATTGACGATTACTGAATTAGCAAAATACCATGTGGAAGCATTTATGAAAATTGAGCATCATAAAAATGTTTTTATGCATGGTGTTATCATCTCTAATTTAAAAAGAGGAATTGAACAAGGTGTTTACAGAAAAGATGTTGATCCTGAAATTTTAGCAGCTTATAGATTACAAACAGGCTTCATTGCTTTTAACCCAGATGCGTTTCCATTAAACAAACATGATATAGGAAAAGTCAATGTTCAAATCATGGAGCACTTTATTTATGGAGTGATGTCTCCTAAGGGTATAGAGTTGATGGAAAAATACAAGAAAGAAAAAATCGTTGGGAAAGACAACAGTTTAGATGAAGAATTTATTAACAGAATAACAAGCAAGCAATAAAATATATGAAACAAGTATTTCTTTTTATCATGGGTACTTTGAGCATTGCACATTCCTTTGCTCAAACCGAGATCCCCAACATTCATCAGTTTAAATTAGATGATTGTGTGACATATGCACAAAAAAACAATGTGCAAGTTAAAAATGCATTATTAGCGATTGATGCACAGGTTCAAACAAATAGAGAAATAGGCGCTGCAGCTTATCCAACTATTAATACCAGTACAAGTGTGCTGGATTATACTCAAATTCCAGTGAGCTTATTGCCCGCTCAAATTTTTGGAGGAGCAGCTGGCACTTTTATTCCAGTTCAGTTTGGTACTAAGTTTAATGCCAACTATGGAGCTAACTTTTCACAATTATTATTTGATGGTCAAGTATTTATTGCCTTACAAGCAAGAAGTACTTCTTTGGAAATGCAAAGAAAAAATGCTGCATTAACAGAAGAAAATATCAAAGCAAATATTTACAAGATTTACTATCAATTATCTGCAAGTAAAACACAATTAAACATTTTAGATGCAAATATTGAAAGATTGAACAAACTAGCACATGACGCTGAAATAATGTATAAAAATGGTTTTGCAGAAAAGCTAGACGTAGATAAAGTAAATGTTCAATTAAACAATTTACAAACAGAGAAATTAAAAGCCAACAATGCAGTTGCCATTGGTTATATGGGTTTGAAAATGTTAATGGGAATGCCTGTTAAAGACAGCTTGGTATTAACTGAAACAATAAACGAAAAAGATTTAACAGGAGATGTTTTGATTGAAAATCAATTTCAATATGCTTTGAGAAAAGATTTTCAATACTTAACAACTTTAAAAAAATTAAGTGAGTATAATGTTAAGCGTTACCAATTAAGCAATCTTCCTACAGTTAGTCTTTCTGGTGCTTATACAAAAAATGCTCAAAGACAAGAATTTGATTTCTTCAAAGGTGGAAACTGGTTTACCACTTCATTCTTCAATTTAAATGTAAGCTTGCCAATATTTAATGGCGGTGGTACAATGGCTAAAATTAGAAGGACCAGAATAGAATTGGAGCAAGTGACCAATCAAATGACTGCAATGAAGAACAATATTGATAATGAAATCACACAAGCCAAATTAAATTATATCTCTTCTGTTGCAACTGTTCAATTTCAAAAGAAGAACATGCAATTAGCAGAAACAGTATATGCTCAAACTAAAAAGAAGTTTGAAACAGGTACTGGCTCTAATACAGAGATTTCTTCTTCGCAAGCAGATTTAGTAAGTGCTCAAAACAACTATATGAATGCATTGTATAGTGCATTGATAGCAAAAGTTGATTTCTTAAAAGCTACTGGTAAATTATAATAAGACATAAATTAAAAAAACATAACTATGAAACATATATCAAAATTATTCTTCTTATCTATCCTTACATTCTTAGTGGCATGTGGTGGAAATGATAATAGTATCGAAGGTAAAAAAGCGAGTTTAGAACAATTAAAAAAACAAGCTCTTGACTTAAATGCTCAAATTGCAACACTTGAAAAAGAATTAGCAAAAAATGGAGCTGGCACAACCGAACAAGCTTCAATAGTAAGTATTGCTCCAGTAGTTGCACAAGACTTTAACCACTTTATTGAAATTCAAGGTAAGGTTGAATCTGAAAGCGTATCATTTGTTACACCAAGAGCTGGAGGAGGTCAAGTTAAAGCGATTTTCATTAAAAGAGGTGATAGAGTTGTAAAAGGACAAGTGCTATTGCAATTAGACAACTCCATGATTAAACAAAGTGTTGCTGCTGCAACTCAAAATATCGAAACAGTAAAAGCACAAGCTGCATTAGCAAAATCTGTATACGAGAAGCAAAAGAATTTATGGGAGCAAAATATCGGTAGTGAAATTCAATTATTAACTGCTAAAACTAATGCCGAAGCTTTAAGCAGTCAATTAAAAGCTGCTATGGAGCAATTAGGTATGGCAAAAGACCAATTAGCGTATACATCTGTACGAAGTGATGTAGATGGTGTAGCTGAAGAAGTAAATGTAAAAGTTGGGGAATTATTTATGGGCCCTGGTCAACTTAAAATTGTCAATACAGATAGATTAAAATTAACTAGTCAGGTTCCTGAAAACTATGCTGGTAAAATTAAAGTAGGCTCAGATGTTACTTTAATCTTCCCTGACTTAAATAAAACAATGGATACTAAATTGACTGTTGTTGGTAATGTGATTGATCCTTTAAGCAGAAGCTTTTTTGTGGAAGCTAAATTACCCATTGACAAGAACTTCCGTTCTAATCAATTGGCTCAGGTGAAAATCAAAGACTATACTAAAAAGAATGCCATTAGTATTCCAATTAATCTTGTTCAAAACGATGACAAGGGAAAATTTGTATATGTAGCTGCAACTGAAAATGGAAAATTGATTGCTCGTAAAAGACCTGTTACCATAGGAGAGTTTTATGCTAACTCTATTGAAATTTTATCGGGTATCAGTGCAGGCGAGCAAGTAGTTACTGAAGGTTATCAAAATTTATTTGATGGTCAATTCTTAACTGTTAGCACTAACAAGTAGTTCAAATTAATCAATAAAAGTATAATCGATCCATATGTCGACAATCAATAAAATAAAAGAAAAATTCAAAGAATTTGGACCTACTTCTTGGAGTATCACTAATAAAACATCTATCTATTTATTGATGTTGTTTATTAGCTTAGGAGGTATTTATCAATTCTTGACCCTTCCTAAAGAACAATTTCCAGAAGTAGTTATCCCTACAATGTTTGTTCAAACTGTTTATGTAGGTAACTCTCCAAAAGATATAGAGAACCTGGTGACTCGTCCTATTGAGAAGCAAATTAAAAGTATCAGTGGAGTGAAGATCAATAAATTCACTTCTTCTTCTCAACAAGATTTCTCTTTGATTACGGTGGAGTTTAGCACAGATGTAAAAACAGATGTGGCATTACAAAAAGTGAAAGATGCGGTGGATAAGGCAAAAGGTGAATTGCCAAATGATCTTACACAAGAGCCTCGTGTAATGGAATTGAACATTAGTGATCAGCCCATTATGTTTGTAAACATTAGTGGTAATTACAATACAGTTCAATTAAAGAAATATGCAGACGATTTAAAAGATAAACTAGAAGGTATACCTCAAATTAATAGAATTGATTTAGTAGGTGCGCCAGAAAGAGAGTTTCAAATTAATGTTGATAATTACCGTATGGAAACTGCTGGTATCACATTTGATGATATCAGTGCTGCTATTCAAAGAGAAAACCTTGACTTGTCTGGTGGATTATTGGAAGTAGGCAATATGCAACGTAATCTTCAATTAAAAGGTCAATTAAAAAATGCGAATGACATTGCAAATATTATTGTTCGTAATACAACAGGCGCACCTATTTATTTGAAAGATGTTGCTAATATTATTGATACCATCAAAAACACGGTAAGCTTTGCTCGCTTGGATGGTAAGAATGTACTTACTTTAAATATCATTAAGCGTAATGGTGAAAACCTAATTGCAACTTCTGACGCTGTCAAGAAAATTGTAGAAGAAGCTTCCATCAATGATTTACCGAAAGACCTTAAAGTAGTGATTTCTGGTGATCAGAGTATTCGTACAAGAAGCTCTTTCACAGAATTAGTAAACTCTATTGTGATTGGCTTCGTATTGGTATTGATCGTATTAATGTTCTTTATGGGTGTAACCAATGCCTTTTTTGTGGCATTGTCTGTACCATTAAGTATGTTTGTTGCCTTTGTGTTTTTACCAGCTGGCGATTTAGTAGTAGGCTCACATATTACCTTAAACTTTATGGTATTGTTTGCATTACTATTTGGTCTAGGTATTATTGTGGATGACGCCATTGTAGTAATTGAAAATACCCACAGAATTTTTGTGCAAGGCAAGGGCAAATTAACCGCCACTACTTCTGCTAAGATGGCTGCTGGTGAAGTATTCATTCCAGTATTAGCTGGTACCATTACTACTTTAGCGCCTTTCTTCCCATTATTATTCTGGCCTGGTATCATTGGTAAGTTTATGGTGTATTTACCAGCTATGTTAATCTTCACATTGGCTGCATCTTTAGTGGTGGCATTTATTATGAACCCAGTTTTTGCAGTTGATTTTATGAATCATGATGACGACGCTGTGGCTAATGAACCTAAGAGTGCTATTTTCAAGAAGAAGAACTTTTGGATTCCAGTGGCAGTAGGTATATTATTAGATATTGCAGGTTTTACTTTCTTAGGAAACCTATTGATCTTTATCATGATCCTTATTGTTGCTAATAAGTATTTCATCAATGATATGATTGTTTCTTTCCAAACCAAAACGCTTCCTAAGATGATGGATGCATATGAAAGAGGTTTAAGAAGAGCATTGAACGGGTGGAGACCAGTGAAATTATTGATAGGTACTTTTGCGTTGTTGATTCTCTCTTTTGTGATTTTAGGAATCAGTGTAGCGACAGGCAGAGTGGGCATTGAGTTCTTTCCAAAAGGAGATCCTAACCAAGTGTATGTTTATTTAAAATTACCTTCTGGTACCAATGTAAACTATACCGATTCAATTACTAGAGTATTAGAAGCTAGAGTGAACAAGGTTTTAGAAAATGACAAAACTAAAAATCCATTAGTGGAGAGTATTATCAGTAACGTTGCGGTAGGTGCTGGAGATCCAATGAGAGGTGATAGAAGTACGCGTTCTGAATTAGGTCGTATTCAAGTAAACTTTGTTGAATTTGAAAAGCGTGATGGTAAATCTACCGAACCTTATTTAGAGCGTTTAAGAAATGAATTGAAAGGTATACCTGGTGCAGAAATTTCTATAGACCAAGAAGCTAGTGGACCTCCAACAGAACCACCAGTGAATATTGAAATTCAAGGAGAAGATTTTGATAAATTAGTAAAGACAGCTGTAGGTTTAAAGAACTACTTAGATGCTGCACAAATTCCAGGTATCAATGTATTAAAGATGGATGTGGATTTGCAAAATCCAGAATTAACCTTAACCATTGATAGAGATCGTGCATTGGCTGAAGGTGTAAGTAGTGCACAAGTGGGTATGCAGATTAGAACTGCTTTATTTGGTAAAGAAGTTTCTAAAATCAAAGATGGTAAAGAAGAGTACAAGATTCAATTAAGAAGTGAAGAGCTTCAAAGAAATAATTTGGTAGACTTATTAAACATGCGTTTATCTTTTAGAGATATGGCAGCTGGTGGAATGGTAAAAAATATTCCTATTAGTAGTTTAGTAAAAGTTGAGCCAACTAGTACTTTAGGTAGTATTAAAAGAAAAGATCAAAAAAGATTGATTCAATTAAGCTCGAATGTATTAATGGATAAGGGTTATAGCCCAACCACAGTAAATGCTGCTATTGCACAATATATTTCTAATTTCAAAGGTATCTCTGAAGGGGTGACTGTAAAACAAACGGGTGAGAACGAACAACAATTAGAGACCGTTGCTTTCTTAGGTAAAGCATTGGTGATTGCATTGATGTTAATCTTATTCACTTTAGTATTACAGTTTAACTCTATTTCTAAATCAGTAATCATCTTAACCGAGATTGTATTTAGTATTATTGGGGTATTCTTAGGCTTCTCTATTTTTGGAATGAAGATCTCTGGTGTAATGACTGGATTGGGTATTGTGGGATTAGCTGGTATAGTTGTGAAGAATGGTATCTTGGTAATTGAATTCGCAGATGAGTTAAGAGCTAGAGGATATAAAACAAGAGAAGCGGTGATTCAAGCAGGTAAAACAAGAATTATTCCAGTAATGTTAACAGCACTTGCTGCGATTCTTGGATTTATTCCAATTGCTGTTGGTTTCAATATCAACTTCGTTACTTTATTTAGTGAATTGAATCCACATATCTTCTTTGGTGGTGACAACGTTGCTTTCTGGAAGCCATTAAGCTGGACCTTGATCTTTGGTTTGATCTTTGCCTTCTTTATGACTTTATTCATTGTGCCTGCGATGTATTTAATTGCAGAAAGATTACGTCGCCCTATGCGTCGTCATTTCGGTGGTAAGTGGATAAGCATGTTGGGTATTCCTCCATTGACATTCCTATTTATTCCTTTAGTATTTGTAACTACTTGGATTCAAAGAAAGAATGTAGCAAAACGTATTGCAAAAAACAATGCGAATAATGATACAACTTTTAATGGTTCTTGGTTTTAAAATTAAATTTTATGTCAGTACACGAAATAGATTATCAAATTTTTGGAGAAGAAATGCAATATGTTTCTGTGGAATTAGACCCACAAGAAACAGCTATTGCTGAGCCAGGCGCTTTTTTGATGATGGAAGATGGTATTCAAATGGAAACTATTTTTGGTGACGGAAGTCAACAACAAAACAGCATCTTAGGCAAATTATTTCAAGCAGGTAAAAGAGCTTTAGTAGGTGAAAGTTTATTCATGACTGCTTATACTAATATGCAGTCAGGTAAAAAGAAAGTAAGCTTTGCATCACCTTATCCTGGCAAAATTGTACCCTTATATTTACCCAACTTAGGCGGAAAAGTAATTTGTCAAAAAGACGCTTTTCTTTGTGCGGCTAAAGGTGTAAGTATTGGTATTGAATTTCAAAGAAAACTTGGAACAGGCTTATTTGGCGGTGAAGGTTTTATTATGGAAAAATTAGAAGGTGAAGGAATGGCTTTTCTTCATGCTTGTGGTCATGTTTTTGAAAAAGACTTATTACCTGGTGAAGTATTAAAAGTAGATACAGGTTGTATTGTAGGATTTACTAGTTCAGTGAACTATGATATTCAATTTGTAGGAGGTATAAAAAATACTTTATTCGGAGGTGAAGGCTTATTCTTTGCAACACTTACTGGACCAGGTAAAGTATGGATTCAATCTTTACCAATTAGTAGATTAGCAGGTAGAATTTTAGCATATGGAACATATGCAAGAAAAGAAGAAGGGAGTATTTTAGGAGGAATTGGAAATATTTTAGACGGTGATGGATGGAAATAAAATACTTGCTCCATCATCAATATTTACTTCGTAACTAAGTAAATTCTTTTGAAAGGTTTTATGATAAGAGGCCACTAGCTTTTGAACAACAGAAGCGGTGGCCTCTTTCTTTATTAAGTTAATAGTACAACCTCCAAAACCTCCACCCATCATTCTAGCGCCAATTACATTTGGATTATCCTTCACTTCTTTTACTAGAAAATCAAGTTCTGGACAACTCACTTCATAGAGTACTGAAAGACCATCATGCGTTGCAAACATTTTTTGGCCAAATGCTGCTAATTGTCCTTCTTGTAAATCTTTTGCTGCAGCTTGGGTTCTCTCAATTTCTTCAATAACATATTTACAACGGTTATATACTTTTGTCATTTGACTTGAATCAACACATTCATTTAACATATCCATACTCACCTCTCTTAAACTTTTGGTAGTGGGATATTTTTGTTGGATCAATACAATCCCTTGCTGACATTCTGCTCTTCGAGTATTGTATTCGCTACTGGCCAATGCATGCTTAATTTGCGTGTCCAATAAAACAATATCGTAGTTTGCTAGTTTTAAGGGATAATATTGATAATGCATTGTTTTACAATCCAATAAAATCACTTGATCTTTTTTCCCAAACATACTTGCAAATTGATCCATGATGCCACATAAAACACCTGCATATTCATGCTCAGCTTTTTGAGCCATCTTGGTTAAATGCATGCGATCTAAACCCAATGCAAATAACTCATTGATGGCAAAAGCCACTGCACATTCTATCGCAGCAGAGCTTGATAAACCTGCGCCAATAGGTACATCACTTTTTAATCGAAGGGTAAATCCTACAGGTATTGTAACTACCTTTTGAAATTGAGCAATAACTCCTATAATATAGTTGGCCCAATCTTTAGAAGACTTGGTAACAGTGTCTAAGTTGAGTGTATAGGATTCTTTTAAATCTTCTGCAAATAAATGTATTGTGCTATCTTCTCTTTTTTCAATATACACTGTAGCTGCTTTTTGAATAGCAGCAGGCATTACAAAACCTTCATTGTAATCAGTATGCTCCCCAATTAAATTAATTCTTCCGGGTGCTTTTACTGTAAGGTGTTGCATGAATAAATGATGCGACTGTTTTTAGAAACTCAATTGATTGGACAATCTCTTTAATTCTATCTCTGCAATTTTTGCCGTGAACTGTAAACTGGTTAATCTAAAACCAGCAGTCTCAAAACTTTGTTGTGCTTGTTTTACATCTACCATGGTAGCTTGACCTAACTGGTATTTTTGCATCACCAATCCTAATAACTCTTCCGACATTTTAAAATTATCTTGCTCGATTGGTGCTTGCTTAATACTATTCAAGTAATTCTTATAGGTTTTAAATAATTCTGTATTTAAATCTAAAGTCGCATTCTCTAATTGTAATTTAGCAGACTGAGTAGCAATCTTGGCATTGTTATAAGCTCTCTTGCTTGCTCCGCCATTATAAATGGGCAATGCAAGGTTCACACCTACAAATGTACCGTAACTTTCATTTAATAAGATAAAACCCGCACCATTTTGATTGCTATTATAATTGTATCCTGTATTTGCTCTAAGTGTTGGATACATTATAGCTCTGGTTTCTTTTTCAATAAACTGATTCACATTAATCAATTGTTGAGCAGATTGTAATAATGGATGATCTTTCATTTTAGCTTCTACTTCTGCCATTTTGATATTTTGATCTACCATAATAGATTCATCAAATGTATAATTTGAAGTAGCAGGTACTACCATACTATTATATAAATCAGCCTTCGCTTGATCTATGACTACTAATTGATTTTGTTTAGCTTGTATTAAAGCATTTAAATCTATATTAGATTGTAAAACATCGGCTTGATTAGCAAGTCCTACTTGTTGTCTTGTTTTAACAATTGCAACTCTTTGTTCAGATGCTTCTATAGATTTTTGAATGGTCTTTAAAAAAGCTTCTTGTCTTACTACATTATAGTATTGTTGCATTACAATACTACTGGTATTCAATAATTGATTTTGTAATGTTGCAGCAGTTTGCTTTTCTATACTCTCTAACCTACTTTTAGTGGCAGCAATTCTGAAACCATTAAATAAAATCATACTAACACTCAAATTCCCACCCACTGTGCTACCTTCAACACCACTTCTTGTCGTGTTTCTTGATGGATCAGGAAATGTTTGATTGATAGTAGTTTGTGTATTGTTATTATTCAAAGTGGTTGTTACAGTTGGCAAAGCGCCTGCAACACCATAACTGTTATTGTTTTTAGCAATAGTTACACTGTTTTCCACCAACTTGATATCATAACTATTTTGAAGGGCTATTTTAACTGCATCAGATAAACTTAATTTTTCTTGTGCTTTTATTTCATTCCCAAAAACAAATACCAAAACCAGTAATAGAAAGCTATTTTTTTGCATACAATGTGATTATTGAACCAAAGTACCTACTGATTCACCTTTTACAATTTTAATTAAGTTGCCTGCCTTATTCATATCAAAAACAATAATGGGCAACTTGTTCTCCATACATAAAGTGAAAGCAGTCATATCCATCACTTTTAAATTTTTTGAAATACATTCTTGGAAACTGATTGTTTCAAACTTTTTAGCATTGGGGTTTTTCTCTGGATCTGCATCGTAAACGCCATCTACTCTTGTTCCCTTTAAAATTACATCAGCTTTCATTTCGATGGCTCTTAATGAACCTGCAGTATCTGTAGTGAAATAAGGATTACCTGTGCCAGCGCCAAAAATTACCACACGTCCTTTTTCTAAATGTCTTAATGCTTTTCTTCTGATATAAGGTTCAGCCACTTGTTCCATATTAATGGCTGATTGTAATCTTGTATACACTCCGATTTTTTCCAACATTGCTTGAATAGCCATGGCATTGATCACCGTTGCCAACATACCCATATAGTCACCATGTGCTCTTTCAATACCGCTATCTGCCTCGTTCATCCCTCTATATATATTACCACCGCCAATTACAATAGCCACTTCTATTCCCAAAGCCACTAACTCTTTAATCTCATTGGCATATTGCTCTATAATCTTTGGATTGAATGGGTCTCCATTTCTTTCATTTCCTAATAAAGCCTCACCAGATAGTTTTAAAAGGACGCGTTTGTACTTTGGCTGCATAGTTAGACAGATTTATACTTGCAAGATACAAATTTATGTCTTGAACAATATATAAATCTCTATAAATAAGGATAAGTGGTTTTACATTTTTACCATCTTAAACTGATGTATAAATTTAAAGTCAGGTGAACTCAACTTAACCAGATATACCCCATTTGAAAGATTTGCCAAAGAAATTGGGGTTCCAGAAGTAAGTCCCTTTAAACTAACTAATATATTTCCGGTGGTGATTGAAACCACTTCTACATTTAGCTTACCATAACCATTTAATAGAAAATCAAGATTAACTTGATTGACAAACGGATTAGGTGCCAATTTTATATACTCCGTTGCGCTAATATTAAATATATCTGTAAGTAAATAGTAATAATTTCCAGAACTAGAAACACAGCCGTCTTGTGTAACTTTTACATTATAATTTCCCGGACTTGTTGGTTTATATTTTTGCTCTTTTTCTGAAGTAGCTACTCCATCTTTAAACCAAACATTTCCACTAGCAGCGGAAGAAACTAAATTGTTATCAGCATCCCTTGAAATGGTTGGTACAGGTGGTAAAGATTTTATTGAAAAAGATTTTACCGGGGAATATGTACTACTTCCATTTTTATTGGAGGTTTTTACTCTAACAAAAAAAGTATTGGCTTGTGTGTAGTCAAATTGTACTTGAGAAATAGCTGACTCAATTATTTTAACTGATGTGAAATTTATATCAGTTGCAATTTCAAATGTAAATTTTTCAATTTTTGAAAGTGAGTCGGATTTAATCAATATTGCACCAGGTATTGCTAAACATAATGCTAAACTTGAACTTGTATCAGCATTGATTCTCAAAATTTTTGGTTGTTCAGGTATATCTGCAGTTACGTTTAATTTAATATACCCATAATTTGAAATGTTTAATGCTTTGTGAGTAATTTTTACAAGAGCAGAATGATATAAATTTTTAGATCTATCTAATGATTGATTTAGGAAAACTTGATTACTATTTTTTATTATAATACTTGTATCAACTGTTGGATTTGTAATACTATATTCTACTTGTGTTGTATCATATCCGTCAATTTTTAAAGAGCCAATATAAGAACCTTTAGTAACTACTTCTTTTACATCAAATGTTTTATTCCCTATGGTAAAATCGTTTACCGCTTTATGAAGACTTCCCATTCCACTTTGAGTAGTAAAGTATTCTGGTATGTTATCATTATTTAAATCAATGATTTCTATGTAGTTGGTCAAAGTTTGCTCTTCTTGAAGACCACTTGGACTATTATTATTGGATGTGTTAGAAGTGGAGGATAATATTTTCCCAAGTGATTTAATTTCATAATTAGTTCCATTAAAGGAATAATATTGAAAGCTTGTTTTATTATTCCAATAGCCTCTCCACGCACCTGATGGAAACCAGGTTGAATATTTTGGATCGTACATTTCAAATCTTGGTAAAAAATCTAGTAAGCCGTCACCATCGACATCAATAATATTAAAGCCTTTCATGGCATTCCCTGTTTCAACAATATTGGTATTATTGGGAAAATAAGTTCCAGTTACATCTACATTACCTGTTTTAGTAACAGATATTACTTTAAAGATGTTTCTAGGAAGTATTTTTAAATAATCTTGATTTGAAACGTTTGCAAACAAAAAGATAAGCTCTTTAGTACCATCTTTATTTAAATCAAATTCTTTCATTTGAATTAAAGGATAAGACAAGAAATTATCCTTCCCATATGAACTATTCTTAGGAAAAATGTCAACTGGATTTTTGATATCAAAAACACCTTTATTATTTGGATAATATACCACCCTTATAGGTGCTGTTGGATTTGGTGCATTTAAAGTTAAAACCCAATCAGGATAAGTATCATTATTCATATCTATCAAATAAGGATAATGAAATCCATCACTTCTATTAAAATCTTCTCCAGGATAAATTCTTGGGATTTCATCCATATCTAATGATGTACTAAACAAACCTTTGCCATCATTATACAAAATTTTACCTCTACCATTGTTTGCTTTTAAGACAATATCATTATCACCATCTTTATCAACATCTCCGCCAGCTCCAAAAAAAGTACCTGTTAAAACAGTATAAGCTGGAATTTGATTTCCCTTATCAATCAATCTATTTGAGTCTACTTTATAATATCTAAATTTTCTTAAATAAAATACAGGATCATAAAATGTTGCTGCTTCTGGAGATCCTGCAGGACCATAATCTACTCCATTGGTCATTCCTAATTGCGTTGCAACATCTTTCCATAATGGACTTGCTCCAACATGGTAATGCTCGCCCCAGTTTAAATATTCTTTAATTCCATCACCGTCTAAATCTAACTCTGTTTTTGCATCCCAATTATGTAATAATGTTTTGGGAGTTGAATTAGGCTTAGATAAATCTTCATTTGTAATATTTATTGAAAGTGGATTCTCTTGTTCTTTATTATGTTGAATAGTGAAATAAATTGGTATCATTAATTTTCCTGTACCGAATAAAGCATCTTTATGATATATCTGATCTGCAGTATATATCAAATCTAAATTCTTATCCTTATTTAAGTCTACATAAAATCCTATTTCTTCATTACCAGCAAATGGTACATTTTTATTTAATCTATAACCCAGTTTTGTATCAAAAGATTGAAGTACTTTATATTGTTTATACATTCTATTATTTAAGAAAGTATAATTATCGTTTAAATGATTGGAGAAATAGATCTTATTTCCTGCAGAAGCTTGTTTTTCAGAATATAAATACACCACTAACATTGGATCCATTCCATTAATGGCCATATTGATTTTTATATTGGCATTTGCCTCGCCCTCTTTCCCGGTTTTTTTATAATAATTACTAATATTGGGTAGATTGTTTTGAACGGCGTCATTAACAAAGCTGAATGACAATTCTTGACCTACCAAGCTTGGATCCGAGATGTCAAAAGTGTATTCCCTTTGATTGATTAGCCATAGGTTAAATGGCGTCTGATCATCCACCAAAATCTTAGCATTTTTATATTTAACCTTAAAACTGGTTTCTAGGTTTTGAGCATTTAATACGGTGGATACTAAAATCAATAAAAGGACTAAAAATTTTCGCATATATATGGATTCAATTATGCTTAAGTAACATTTTTTTTAAATCATATATTATAATTATTAACTTTATTAGGTGAAATAACCATTTATTACAAAATGTCTTATAATTAATTGTATTTTAATATTTTATATGTTCGGTTATTATTTTATATCTAATAAAAAAATCTGGTTACTTAAGCTTTTTACTTTTTTTGTAAGCATTATTAGCCTTCATGCCCAAGAAATTAATTATAGAATTGGCATCTTTAATAATCGAATTCTAGTTCAAAACGGGCCTATAAAAAACATTTATTCAAGCCCAAAACAGGTGTATTTGGATAGCTTGTTTTTAAAGAAAGACCAAGTTCAAGAGTTTATTAAAACCAGTAATGCAAATTATATTGTAACAAGGGGTACTGGTTTTGTTTACAGACAAAATCAGCAAATTGATAGTATTTGGAAGTTTTCAAGAATAGATAGTACCCAATTTGATGGTTACAATTTTGATGATATCAAATTTGCATATCATGATACTTTGTTTTCAATTGGAGGATTTGGGTTTTGGAGAAATAATGGACAGGTTAGATACTTTACAGAAAATAAAGAATGGGAGTTACTTATACCTGAAATACCATATGGAATTTCGAGAAGAAATTATTGGAATCTAGATGCATTAAAAGGATTATTATATGTCATTATTAATATTAAAGAGCTTGAATACAAATTAATTAAAATAGATCTTTCAAATAGAACTTGGTCTTTTGAAAAACTTCCAGATGTGATTTTATCTGAAGTTTTATCAATTAATGAAAATCCAATGCAGGTTCAATTAAATAATGAAACCGGTTCTTTACTATGTTTTTCAAATAAGATTGTTTACTTGAATTTGCAAGATGGTATTGTAAAAAAACCAAATAACGATAAGTTATTAAATTTCGTTAACAAATATAAAATTAGAGATGCAAGTTATTATGAAGCAGGAAATAAATTATTTGTATTTAATGATAATTTGATCTCTCTTGATTCTATAAATGTAGAAAAAAATGATTTCAAATTAATTAATTACAATACTTCTATTTTTAAAAATCCATGGAGCTTAATAATTCTTTGTTCATTAATTACAATCATCATTGTTTCAATTTTATATAGATATAAGAAAAAGAAAAAACAAGATTGGATAGATTTAAACGAGTTTGAAAAAGAATTATTAAAAATTTTAACGAATAAAAAAGGAAGATTTATAGATATTGAAAGCCTTAATTACATTTTAGGATTAAGTAAGAAATCCCCAGAAATTCAAAAGAAAAATAGAAGCGAGTTCTTAAATAAATTAAATCAAAAGCTAAAAGAGGTTTTTAATACTGATGATACAGTCATTATAAGAGTTAAGGACGAGGAAGATAAGCGAGTATTTGTATATCAATTGAATCTAGAATATTTTGAAAAAATTGAAGAGTTGCTATAAATTAAAAGGGCTCCGATGGAGCCCTTTTTAATATCATCCTTATAAAAGCTCAAAGCCCCCGTTTATGGGGGGCTTTGAAAAAATCATTAGAGTAGGAAGAATAAAAAAAGTATATTCTTACCTTTTTTTATTCTTAACCTAAAGCAACACGCTTAAACTCTGTTACTTTGATTGCACCATCAACAGATTTAATGTATTCGCCTACTGACTTAGAACCGTCTTTTACGAATGCTTGTGCTAACAAAGTTTGCTCTTTAAAGAAAGCACCAATCTTACCTTCAGCAATTTTAGCAATCATATCTTCTGGTTTACCTGCCATCTTAGGATCTTCTTTCATTGTATCAATGATGATCGCTCTCTCACGCTCTACAGTTTCTGCAGGAACTGATTCTGGATCAACCGCTACTGGATTCATCGCAGCAATTTGCATTGCTAAGTCTTTTCCTAATTCAGCATTTGCTGAAGTTAAAGCTACTAACACACCCATTCTGTATGCACCGTGAATATAAGAAGCTACGAAAGGAGCATCTACTCTTTCAAATTTAGCAATACCGATTTTCTCACCGATAGAAGCTAATTTATCATTGATTAAGTCAGAAACCTTTGCACCATTTACAGATACTTCATTTAACTCTTCTGCAGTTTTTACATTGTTTGCAACTGCAGCATCAGCAATGCTTTGTGCAAATGCAACGAAGTCTGCATTCTTAGAAACGAAATCTGTTTCACAAGAAATACATACAACGAAACCTGTTTTGTTGTCAGCAGAAGTTTGTGCAATAATTACACCTTCTTTTGCTTCACGATCGCTACGCTTAGCAGCAACTTTTTGACCTTGCTTTCTCAACCAATCAATTGCGGCTTCAAAATCTCCGTTTGTTTCTGTCAATGCTTTACGGCAATCCATCATTCCGGCACCTGTAGCTTGACGTAATTTATTAATGTCTTGTGCTGTTATTGCGCTCATATAATTATTTTTAAAATTGTCTATTAATATTTAGTTAATATAAGAGTGATTAAATAAATACAATTGGGTCATCAACACCTCATTCAAGATGTCAATAACCCAATTGGGATATTTAATTATTTTCTTACTGGACCACGAGTACCAGTAGTAGTACGACGCTTAGGAGCACCTGGAGCAGAAGAACCTGCACCACGCTTAGCACGTCCGCCTTCAGCATTTGCTTCAGCTTCCATTCTCTTAGCTTTTGCTTCTAATTCGTTGCTACCTTCTTCTGTTGTTTCTTCATCATCTTTAGAAGCTTGACGCTCTGCTAAACCTTCAGCGATTGCTGCAGTGATATAGTTAGTGATGATAGCAATAGATTTTGTAGCATCGTCATTCGCAGGAATAGAGAAATCTACTTTATTTGGATCACAGTTTGTATCAACCATACCAAATGTTTGGATACCTAAACGCTTTGCTTCTGCTAATGCGATATGCTCGTGACCGATATCTACTAAGAATAAAGCTGCTGGTAAACGACCTAATTGTGCGATACCACCTAAAACTTTTTCCATTTTATCTTTATCACGTGCTAATGTCAAACGCTCTTTTTTAGTTAAGCTGTCTGCGCTACCGTCGTTCAACATTTTTTCAATGCTCTGCATTTTCTTAACGCTCTTACGAACAGTATTGAAGTTAGTTAACATACCACCTAACCAACGCTCAGTTGCGTAAGGCATGTTTACTTTCTTTGCACACTCACTTACAATTTCTTTTGCTTGCTTCTTAGTCGCAACAAACATAATTTTCTTACCGCTCTTTGCAATTTGCTTCAAAGCTGCAGCAGTCTCTTGTAAATGATCTACAGTTTTATTTAAATCAATGATGTGGATACCCTTCTTCTCAGCGAAGATATAAGGTAACATCTTTGGATTCCACTTCTTTTTAAGGTGACCAAAGTGTACGCCAGCTTCCAATAGTTGCTGTTGAAGTGAAGTATTATTTTCCATTTGTATAAGTTGTAATAATGAATTAAAAATTTGTGTCGATTAACGCTTGCTAAATTGGAAGCTTCTACGTGCCTTCTTGTGACCGAACTTCTTACGTTCAACACTTCTTGGATCACGCTTCAATTGTCCAGCAGCTTTTAATGTTGGACGAACTTCAGGATTCAATTCAACTAATACGCGAGCAATACCTAATTTGGCTGCTTCTGCTTGACCTTTCATACCACCACCTGTTGCGTTAATTACGATATCGTATTTACCTTCAACACCAGCAGCTTTTAAAGGAGCTTCAACTTGATTTTGTAAGTATACTAAAGGAAAGTAAGCTTTGTAATCTTTGTCATTAACGGTAATTTTTCCAGTACCCTTGCTAACGAAGACACGTGTTACTGCTTCTTTACGACGACCTACTGCATTTGTTTGCTTTTCCATTTATTTAGATTTGGAATTTTTTAAAATTTAAATTCTTTAGGTTGTTGTGCAGCATGAGGATGGTTTGGACCAGCATACACAAATAATTTTTTAACCATCTTACGACCTAAACGGTTTTTAGGTAACATACCTTTTACCGCTCTTTCCATAATTACTTCTGGACGACGCTTGATTAAATCTTCAGCAGCTTCTTCTTTCTTACCACCTGGGTAACCAGAATAGTTTAAGTATTGCTTATCGTGGAATTTGTTTCCAGTCAATTGTACTTTTTCTGCGTTAATGATGATTACATAATCTCCACAATCAACGTGAGGAGTGTAATAAGCCTTGTTCTTACCACGTAGAACAGATGCAATTTTTGAAGCAATACGACCTACGGTTTGATTAGTACCATCAACAATGTACCAGGCATGTTTAACGGTAGCCGCGTTGGCGTGCTTCGTGGTGAAATGTAGTTTACTCATAATCTTTTGTTTTAATGAGGCTGCGCTATCCCGCTAGCCATAAAATAATCCCCTTTGATAAGGGAGGGCAAAGTTACGACTGGATAGGGGCTTTTTTGCCTTTTTTTGAATGTATTTTTAATGACAACTTTGCAACTCATTGATTTTCAATAATATTTTTGTTTCATTATTTTCATGATATCAAATAGATACTGATAATCAATGTGTTAGAAAATAAAAAAGCTTCTACATGATAGAAGCTTTTTTAATAAAATCAGGTTTTATGAACTACCCTTTCCTTTTTTTCTTGTTGATCGACATGAAAACGAATAAAATTCTTTTCTCCCTTTTTGTCAAAGTTGGAAATTTTTCTTTTTTCTCTTCTCTTGATAAAGCCATCCAATTCTTTGTAAAAGTCCTTATTTCTTCTTTTGTCCATTTAGCGCCATCGGACTCCATGGATTGAAATTCTGTAGCCGTTTGAGTCAATATAGGCTCTGAAAGAGACGTTGTTAATTCTGTTAATTCAATTGCATCTTCAAAAGCAATTTCATTAATAGCAAGCTCTTCAGATTTATTACATGCAAATGCTATTGTAATAAATGAAAGTAAAGTGAAGTATTTTTTCATAAATAAGGTTTAATAATCAGACACTAAATTTATTTAAAAGTTTAATCAAACAATTAATTTTCTTGATTATATTTAATTAATATGTATAAAAAGCTAAAAGCAACACAATATTTTCTTGGAAATCAAATACAAGATTCAGAGGATAAAGTATTGATTTTTAATGAAAATGATACTTTTATTGAATGTGTTGATTTGAAAGAAGCTGGTGCTGATATTCAGGAATATGAAGGATTATTGAGTCCAGGTTTTGTGAATGCACATTGTCATTTAGAATTATCACACTTAAAAAATGTGATTCCTGCCCATACAGGTTTACAAGAATTTGTAAAACAAATTGTAGCATTAAGAAAGGTAGAGGAACATGTTATTGCAGATGCTATTGAAAAAGCAGAGGATGAAATGTTTCAAAATGGCATTGTTGCAGTAGGAGATATTTGTAATACGCTGGACACCTTAGATCAAAAAATAAAACACAAAATTGCTTATTATAGTTTTGTGGAGTTATACGATTTAGATCCAACAAGAGCGCACGATAAAATTATTGCAGGTCTAGCAATTCAAAATACATTTCAAGAAAACTGTATTCGTGCTTCTTTAGTTCCGCATGCTCCCTATAGTGTAAGTTATAATTTATGGAAATTATTAACCGAGCATTTTGAGTCGCATACAATTACTATGCACAATCAAGAAACAAAAGATGAAAATGATTTCTTTCAAACCAAGACAGGAAGTTTTTTGGGTATGTATGAAAGAACCAAAGTCTCCTTAGATTTTTTTGAAGCAACTGGTTTATCTAGTGTGCGATCTGTATTACCTTATTTTAAAAATGCTCATAGAAGTATTTTAGTACATAATAGTTTTACTAGTGTGGAAGATATTCAAGCAGTACAAAAAGAAATGCCCAATAGTTTTTGGTGTATTTGTGCGAATGCGAATCAATACATTGAGCAAACGATGCCACCTATTGAATTACTTCGTTCTCAAAAAGTAAATATTGTGATGGGAACAGATAGCTATGCGAGTAATTGGAGCTTGAATATGTTAGACGAAATAAGAACCATACAAAATCATCTTCCACAAATTCCTTTAGAAGAGTTGTTGGGATGGGCCACTATCAATGGTGCCAAGGCTTTACAGATGGATAAGGGTTTAGGTAGTTTTGAAAAAGGAAAGAAACCTGGAATAGTATTAATAGAAGGTTTATCCAAAGAAAATAAAATAATAGAAAGTACTAGTTCAAGAAGAATCATATAAAACCAATAGGTATGAATAGAGCTACATTTTTACAAAACACTGCACTTGCTGGAGCTGCAGTTTTATTAAGTTCATTAGAAAGTTTTGCAAAAGAGCATAGCAAAATAATCAAAGTTGCCATCATTGGATGTGGTAGTGTGAGTAATAGATATATTCCACATTTGCAGACTTCTTCCTTAGTAAAAATTGTAGGTCTTTGTGATATAATACATGAAAGAGCCCTTGGCCAAAACAAACAATACAATGTTGGTGCACTTACATTTTCATCAATCGAAGATTTATTAAAAGGAGTGGATTTTGATTTAATGTTAACACTCACGGATATGCAAATGCATGGTGCATTAAATCGTAAAGCATTAATGGCTGGTAAAAATGTTTGGAGTGAAAAGCCTTTAGCAAATACCTATGAAGAAGGAAAACAATTAGTTGATTTAGCAAAAGCAAAAAATATTCGTATTTGGGGTGCACCTGCAGTAGTGACTAGTCCTCAGTTTGAGTTCATGAGTAAAACTATACAGTCTGGTAAAATAGGAAAACTAGCAAGTGCTCATGGACAATATGGACATACAGGACCTACATGGTCTTCTTTCTTTTATGAACCACTTGGTGGAAGTATGCCAGACTTAGGGGTTTATAATATGGCAACCTTAACGGGTTTATTAGGTCCAGCTAAATCAGTGATGGCAATGACTAGCATTGTAAATAAAAATAGAGAGATTGACAATAAAGGCATTGTCGAAGTCAAAGAAGAGGATAATGCGCATATTTTATTAGAACATGAAAACGGAATTATCAGTCATATCATGTGTGGATTTAATTACTTCGATCCATTTGGACATGAAGCAAAAAATCAAACATTACACAGCATCCAAATTTTTGGAGATAAGGGTAATATGCGTTTAATAGGCTATGATTGGGAACCTAAGAGTGTAGTACTAGATACTTCATGGACCAATCCACCTGAAACTCATGTAACTGATGATCAAGGGTATCAGTGGCAGGAAGGTGCAACAAAAATTGCCACATCACTTTCTACCAATATTGAACCCAAGATTCATGTACTTCACTCGCTTCATGTTCTTGAAATTATCGAAGCAGCAAGAAAGTCATCTAAAGAAGGAATTAAAGTTCCATTAAGAAGTGTTTTCCCTTGGCCAATGGTTTAATAAAGAGTAAATTTATACTACAAAATAAGCTTATGACTTTTCCAATACTATTCGGCATTTTCGCAATCATCATAATTATGTGGAGAAGACAGAATAGAGGCAAGAACAGAGATTAATCAAACTTTTCTCCGTATTCTTTTACAATTGCGTTGTCTAAATTTTGTCCTATCTTTTTTAGATTATTTAATCTAATATTTAAATAATTATTAGTATTTGAACCTTGAAGTACTAAATTCAATAACTCCTTAAAACCAACAGGATTATTTTCGATCATTGCATCTGCCTTTTTTGGTCTTTTAAATCTAGTCCAAGTATTTCCTTGATATCGTTGTCCTTTCATCATTTCATATTGTATAATTGGATCAAATACTGTCGCCATCTTAAATCTTGCTTGTTCTAGCATTCCTTCTCGTACAACTTCCATCTTTAATGTCGCATCCAACATTCTTTCATATTCTTGTATACCAATTATAATCTCTTTATTTTTAACCATTCTTAATCCACCAGCAGATTTAATTTGATCCAAACCAACATGCGAACTTTCAAACGTTGCTCTTAAAACCAAATTACGTATGAAGTAGTATGCATCTTCATTTGTGGAAGTCTTATTTTGTATTGCTGTATAAAATGTATCTAAAAGTTCTAATCTTGAATTATTTTGATTCAAAACTGTGTCTATACGTTTTAGATCCAATTGTAAATCTTCATGTACATTTTTTAAGTAAGCAATCTCTCTTTGCTTTTCAATTTGATGTTCTCTAACATTCTCTGCCATAAAACCTAATGTAACTGCGGCAAAAAGCATTATAAATTCAGTTACATATTCTTTCCATTTCTTTGGATGGTGTGAATGATGATGTACTTCCATAATTAATCCTTTAAATGATATTTTAACTCAAGCTCTTTCATTAATCCAACTGCAATTTTTGTTGATGTATCAATAATTGGAATTGCAACATTTTTTAATGAGTTCTTAATATGTGTTAATCTGTTGGCATATTCAATTAGTTTAGTATTATCATTAGTCATAAGTATTGCTCCAGATTTAACTTTACTGCTATTATTTCCTCTTTCCATATTTTGATAATACGCACTATTAAAAATTTCATACGACATTTCTCTTGCTCTAATTTTTAACTCTTCTGTGGATTCACCATAGGCCTGCATATAGGAAGCCCAATACCAATAAACTGCAATTTGGTCGCTAATTTTTTGATCTTCCACCAATCTTAAACCTCCAGCGTTTTTTAATTGTGCAGATGTTCTTTCAATTAATTTAACCCCTCTGTTTCCTAAGGTTCCTAAATTTAAATCATATATATTTTCTACGGATTTTTGGTCTACTCTACCTGCAAAAATAACTTGAGTAGTTGTATCTAATTTTGCAATTTGATTAATATAATGTCTTCTTACTGAAGCCATTTCAGTAGTATCTCTTTTTAAATCTTCGTAGAAGCTTTGCATATAATGATGCTCTCTTTCTCTTTCAACGTAATGCTCTCTTTTGTTTTCTGCAAAAAAGCCTAATGTTACCGCTGCAAAAAGCATCAAAAATTCTGTGATATATTCTTGAAATTTTTTCTTTGCATGACCCGCGTGATGGTGTGAGTGATGTACTTCCATAATTATTTCTTTTTTGTAACTATTAATGTAATATCATCTGGATTGTGCTTGCCCTCTAACCATTGATCTACAGATTGCATTAAAACATTAATTATTTCTTTAGCTGTTAAATGACAAGATGTTTGAATGAGTGCTCTTAATCTTTCGTAGTCGTACATTTCTCCTTTTGAATTGGGTGCCTCTGGCAAGCCATCTGATAATTGAATTAGAACATCTCCTGATTCAAAGTTTCTTTTTATTTGTTCAAAAGATTCATTTTTTAATCCCCCAAGCGGTAATCCACTTTGCATTAACTCCTCAACAGAATTAGCACCTGACTTATATAGATAAATCGGAGGCATCGCAGCGGAACTCATAATTAATTCATTTTGGGAAATTTCTACAATATTCAAGCTCATTCTTAAGGTACCGAGATCAACCTTTTTAACAACCTTATTTAATTTTTGTAAAATAACATTAGGGGCTATTGCCTCAATTCCATTTAATCCAGCCTTTGTAATAGAAACCATCATTCCAGATGTTACCCCATGTCCAGTGGCATCTCCACAAATCGAGTAAATATTCCCATTTTCTTGAGACATAAAATCATAATAATCACCGCCCACTTCTGTAGAAGATCTTATAAAAGTGGCTATATCTAAATCATTTCTTTTAGGAGTTGATTTAGGAAGTAAACTTATTTGTAAATCTCTTGCAGCTTGTAATTCTTTATTTTTTCTATCTTCCTCTAATTGTCTTAATCGAGCTTTTTGTTTTATCCTATTATAAATTATCAATCCAGTAAAACCAATGACAAAGAATAAACTGAATCCAATAATTAATTTTTTTCTATTGGCTTCATCGTCTTGTATTTGTTTCTGCCTCAGTTCTTCATTTAAAGTAATATTTTCTGCCTCATTTACTTTTGATTTGTCAGATAATTCATCTTTAATACCATTACTCAATTTCAAGTATTTATATGCACTATCAAGCTGATTTTTTTGGTCATAGATTTTTGCCAATAATTCACTTGATGTTAAAACGCCTTCAATAAATGCAATTTTATTACTTAATGCATAATTTTGATTTGCATAATATATAGCACTATCTAAATGATTTAATCCAAGATGGGCCTGAGCGAAAATATTATAAGTTTGTGCAATATCTTTATCAAAATTATTGTTCTTAATTTCAACAAACCCTTCGTATAGATAATCTAAAGCCTTTTGGTGTTCCTTTTTATTTACATATGCATCAGCAATAACAAGATAAGGAAATCCCCATTTTTTTTCTTTTGGAAAGGTTCTATTAAGTTCAATGGCTTGCTTTGAATACTTAATAGATGAATCATACTCTTTAATTTGAGCATACATTTGTCCAAGCATTCCTACTGGTGTATACAAATACTTATAATCATAAGAATTTGCCAAAGCATTTTTACTCATCTCTACTAGTTTTACTTTTACCTTAGAATAACTCCCTAGCCCCGAATAACATTGAATGATGATGCCTTCTACAATTTCTTTAAAACTTCCCGTATAAGAATTTAATTCTTCGGCTTCTTTTTTTGCAAGATTTAAATAATACAATGCAAGCGAATAGTTGCTTTTCATCATCATATATACTTGCCCTAATTTAAAATGATTGTAGTATTGTAACTCTTTGAAACTGTTTTTATCTGTATAATTTTGAACTAATTTTGAATAATATATAGTACTGTCTGCATTTCTAAAAAAATAATACCCTCCAAGTTTATATTGTAAAAAAGCTTTATCGTTAGATTCAGGCAACTGATTGATTATTTCAATACTATCTTTAATTAATAATCCTAAGGCAGGATCTAAATCAAAGTCATATTTCTTCTCTTGTGAATACCCGATTATAGAAATTAATAAAGAAAAACCAAGTAAGTATTTTTTCATGATTTGCTTTTTCGTATTATTTTTTCTTAGTGACAACCAATGTAATATCATCTGGATTACGCTTTCCTTCTAACCATTGATCTACAGATTGAATAAGAGTATTTACAATTTCCTTTGAAGTTAAATGACAAGATGTTTGGATAAGTGCTTTTAATTTATCGTAATCATACATTTCACCCTTTGAATTGGGCGCTTCAGGCAAGCCATCTGATAATTGAATTAAAACATCTCCTGATTCAAAGTTTCTTGCTTCTAAAGCAAACTCTTCGTCTCTTAAACCACCCAAAGGCAGTCCATTATTCATAAACTCCTCAATTGTATTGGTTGCCGCTTTGTATAAATACATTGGAGGCATTGCAGCAGAGCTTAAATAAATTTCATCTTGAGTAATTTCAGCAATATTTAAACTCATTCTTAATGTACCCAGGTCAATTCGTTTAACAACACCATTTAATCTTTGTAATATCTTATTTGGCTTCACAGGACTGATACCATTTAAACCGGCTTTAGTAACCGATACCATCATACCTGAAGTAACTCCATGACCTGTTGCATCTCCACAAACACTAAATAATGAGCCATCCGCTTGTGGGAAGAAGTCATAATAGTCTCCACCTACTTCTGTAGAGGATCTTATAAATGTAGCTATATCTAAATCTGCTCGTTTTGGATTTTCCTTAGGAAGCATGCTTTGTTGTAAATCACGAGCTGCTTTTAATTCATTATTCTTTCTATCTTCTTCAATCTTTCTTAATCTTTCTTTTTGCTTCCTTTTACCATTTAAATAAATTCCTATTGCAAAAAGTAACAAACAAATTGATGTAATAATTAATTTTCTTCTTTGAATTACTTCTTGTTCTGCTAATTCTTTAGCCTTTGTTTCTTCGCCTAATGCAATATTTTGGGCTTCGTTAATTTTTGAAGAGTTATATAATTGTTCACTAAGTTGTTGTGATTTTTCCAAGTATTTAAATGAACTATCTAATCTATTCTGTTTCTTATACATTTGGTACAACACCTTGTAGGCATTTAATAAACCTTCTGTGAAAGTAAATTTTTCGGAATATTTAACAACCTGTGTTCCATAATAAATTGCAGAATCATATTCTTGAATTTCTGCATATGCGCTAGTTAAACCAGAAGCTGCTTCTAGATAATCTTTATATAAAGAACTAATAAATGTCAAAGGAATAGATAATTTATAGTAGATAATAGCAGAGTCATATTGTTTTAACGCTCTAAATATATCCCCGCCAACTATATATGCGCCACTCCATCTTTTTTCATAGGGTCTTTGATTAAAATAAGCAATAGTACTTCGATTATATTTTGTAGCAGAATCATACTCTTCTAAAATATAAAATGCTTTCCCAATATTTCCATCTACAAATCCGGGTTTTACTCTTTTACTAATTGGCCATCTTTCAACCAAGTTTTTAAGAGCTAGTTCTTTGTTATGCAAATAACCATAACTAAAAGTTAGGTTATAGTTATACCAATTTATCTTTATAGAGTCTGGCATATTTGAAGTCTTATTGGCTAATTTTCCAGATTCTGTAGCGTAATGTAAGCCTAATGGGTAATTTCCAATAGTCTGATTATAAGTCATTGAAATATGCGACATTGCTATAAATTCTAGAATGTTATCTTTATTTTGCTTTGCAATTTCTGCTGCTTTATTAAAAAAGATTATTGCACTATCGCCTTTAGACCATTCATAACGTATTCCAATATTCATTAAAATGTCTACTTTTTTTTGGTAGGAATTTGAACTTTCAACCAATTTCAAAGAATCGGATAAATTGAATTTTAAATCTTTATAAAATTGTGCATTCAAATAATTTAAAGGCAAAATGAATAAAAATAAAATGATAATTTTTTTCATGGCAATCGTTTAATTGTGTATCCGAAAATAATGGAGAATTTATTTTTTCTCATTTGCAGCTGCTCTAGCAGTTAAACCTGTCATCCCATATTTTAATACAAATGGTATTAAAATTGGAATTAAACGTCCAATGGTTGGTTGATATAATGTCACCACAAATGAGATAACAAATAAAATAGGTACAACTAATGTAAAATAGAATCCTAATAAGATTCTTTCTCTTGAAATTTTATGTGTTAAAATATCATGTTTAGGATTGCTTACATAAAACCATAAAATAGCATTCATTATAGCAGTTAAACAGATATTAGCTACATAAATACCGTAGGGTAAATGCAAATGTGTTTCAGAAGCATATTCTCCTAACAAGCCAGAAGTAAATGGCAATAATACCACTGAGAATAAGAACATTAAGTTCAACCAGATTAATCTGCTTGTGTACTTTTCTACATACCCAAAAATTCTGTGGTGTACTGACCAATAATAGCCAACAATACAAAAGCTTATAAGAAAGCCTAGCAATAATAATCCCATATGTGCTAACCTGTCCCATAATGCTGCATCGGTTGGATGTTCTACCACAGGTACTTTAAATTCAATCACCAATAAGGTGATGGCAATGGCAAATACGCCATCTGTAAAAAAGGAAATTCTGTCTAATTGAAAATGTAACTTATTTGAGCTGTGTCCTGCTTCTGCCATAAATTTATTTTTTTAGTTGTGTTTTAATATTTGCCAACACCTTGGCTTTTTGAGTATTTCTTGTTGAATTGGAAGTTTTAGTAAAATAAACATGCTTCGTTAAAAATTGGTCTTGAATTTTCAACCATTCTAATTCGGATATCTCTTTTTTTAATCTAAGCTCTTCTAATAGTAAAGTACTATTGGCTTTATAATCTTCTCTACCTAAATAATCTAAATCTGCATCACAAATAATTTGTTCCAATAAGTTCTTTGGGCTCTGCGGGATCTTTGTAGCCATTATCATCCCAGTAATTCTATTTATTTTTTGAGCTGGAAAGTCCATAGCATTTAAAACCACTGTGGCGTATTCTGCTCCTCTAGCTTCATGTCTAGCAGGCTCCCATATATATCCCACATCGTGTAGCCATGCTGCTAATTTTAAGTCTGCTATATCTTCTTTATTAATTTTTTCTTTTTTAGCAATTCTTTCAGATTGTTCTACTACATCTCTAATATGATGAATAGAATGATAGGTATATTCTTTGGGTAAGTTATTGATTAAGAAACTTTCAATCATTCCATATGCCACTTCATAATTAAATGAAGGTCTTTGATAAAGTATCTCTCTTATTTCAATTGGTTTTGCCTTACCCTTTACCTTAATTGGATTTAATTTTCTGCCTTTAAATAGCTTATTGGTTTTAACATGTTTCCAAACAGTGTCCGAAACAATAATTTCATCTGCTTTTGCAGCTGAACATAATCTTGATGCTAAATTCACCGAATCGCCAATCACTGTAAAATTCATTTGTTGGCGAGATCCAATATTGCCACTAATGACTCTTCCTCTATTAATGCCAATGCCAATGGTGATAGGTAATTTAGAATGTATGATTCTTTGCTGATTAAACTCAATTAATTTTTCCTGCATTTCAATAGCCGTCAACACTGCATTCTCTGTGTCTTTGTCTGTAGAATTTGGAGCACCATAAATAACCATTAAGGCGTCACCAATAATTTTATCTAAAGTTCCATTGTACTTGAAAATAATTTCAATCATTAAATTGAAATATTCATTTAATGTTTCCACCACTTCATTTGGAGGCATGGTTTCAGACATGGAAGTGAATCCTCTTATATCTGAAAACAAGATGGTAGCTTCTTGCTCTTGACCGCCTAAATTCAACATATCATCGTTTTCTAAAAGCTGATCTACAATTTGTTTAGATACATACTTTTTAAAAGTGGATTTTAATTTATCTAAATTGGATAAATCTTCCATGGCCACAACCGATCCTATAGGTTCGTTTTGATCATTTAGTAAGGGTGAAACTGAAATATTTACAGAAGTAGTCTTACCATTACAATCAATTTGTATTTGAGACTCGGAGATTGTTGCAAGTGCTGTTTCGCATTTTGAAATAAGCTCATTGATAATTTCATTGGATTCAAAAACATACTCGTAGTGGTTTCCAATAACTTTTTCTCTATCTAAGTTTATGATTGAAGCCGCAGCTCTATTAACATGATTGATCTCGCCCATTAAATTGGTCGTGAAAACTCCTGTTACAATAGATTGCATTACGTTATCATTGAAAGTCTTAGCTTCTTTGATATTCTCGATGAGCTTTATATTATTATAGGCAACTCCAGCTTGTGTAGCAATAGCTGAAAGCATATTGGTATCGGATTCTTCAAATGCAGAAATCCCCAATCTAGATTCCTTATCAAATAGTACAATAACACCCACTAAATCTTTTTTGTCTAGTAGAGGTGCTATTAAACCATAGGTACATTTTGTTTTAGATAAAAAAGGATCAGTTTCAATTTGTAAATGAATTGCCTTTCTGTGTTGATTAACTTCGTTAAAAAAGCCCCTTTTTTTGTTGAAAATAACCCCCCTTAATGCATCAACATCAATATTAAATTCTGCTTCAATTTGAAACAGGTCAGAATTGCTATCCTGCATCAATATCATTCCTGATGATGCATTTAAAACAGCACATGACTTGATTAAAATCTCTTGTAATAAAACAGAAACATGCTCGAAAGAGCTTAGTTCATTGGTGATGTCTAATAATGTTTCTAATTCAAGATACTTTAACTGAAGCTCATTTATATTAAACTGTTTGTTCATTATAATCCACTTACTGCTTCTTCTTCTGTTGCAAAAACAGTAGAATATTTAGTAAGACCCATAATGTTGAATGTTTTAGAAACAATTGGTGCCAAGTTATAATAACCTATTTTCCCATCTACTTCTTGAAGTTTTTCAATAATCTCAATTAATATTGATACACCAATACTGTTAACTACTTTAGTGCCAGCCATATTAATCAAAAATTTATTTTTACCCTCATTCATTTTTTCATAACAAATTGTAGAAATAGCTTCTCCGCCTTCATTATTTAAATAACCATCTGTTTCAATGATCACAATTTGATTTTCCTCTTTTGTGCTTTTAATAAATCCGCTCATAATTATTCTTTTTATTAATTTGTTATTTATTGATGTTTTTCTTCATAGTAACAATGGTTCCGTCACTATTTGATTCAAATTCTACAGAGTCCATTAATTCTTGAATTAATTGTAAACCCCAGCCACGCTTACGTTCTTCTTTACCAATTTTATTCTCAATTTTAGGGATCTCTACTTTAGTTTTATCAAACCCAATACCTTGATCAATAACTTTTACAATTAAAGAGTCTTCTTCAATTAAAAAATGAATAAAAACATTACTATCTGACTTTGAATGTTCAAAAGCATTAATACAAGCTTCAATAAGTGCCATACTGATCTCTCCGCTTTGTTCATCATTCAAGTTCATATGCCTAGCTATTACTTCGGCAGTTTGTGTTGCTATTAATTCCATGTTGGGGATTATAGGCAACTTAAGTTCAACACTTGGTTTTTTCATGATTATTAAATTGTACTATTATTAAAAAATTTGATGTTTCTAAATTTAATTTAAATTATATAAATAATGCTATTAGTTATGTTTAATTATAACAATGGTAATATCATCAGGATTATGTTTGCCTTCTAGCCATACATCTACTTGATTCATTAACACATCAATTAATGCTTTTGCACTCAAATGACTGTTAGCAGTGATAATAGATTGTATCTGGGTATAATCAAAAAGATCTCCTTTTGAATTAGGCGCTTCAGCAAGGCCGTCAGAAATAATAGCCAAAATATCGCCTTTTTGAAAGTCTGTGGTTAATTCATCATATTCTACTTTATTAAAGCTACCCAGTGGAATACCAGATAACATAAACTCTTCAGTTACTTGATTATGAGCACGATAGATAAAATATGGAGGCATTCCAGCTGAACTAATCGTTAATTGATTACCTTTTAAATAAGCGATATTCAAGCTCATTCTTAAGATACCTAAATCAACTTTTTTAACAACTCGATTGAGTTCTGAAAGCATTTTATTGGGTGCCAATTTTGGCAAACCAATGATACCAGCTTTGGTAATCGAAACCAACATACCAGAAGGAGTTCCATGGCCAGTTGCGTCACCACAAATGATATATAAAGAATCGTCATCCTGAACAAAAAAATCATAATAATCACCCCCAACCTCTGTTGAAGTTCTTAAGAATCCTGCTATATCAAGATGATTGATAGCTGGTAAGGTTTTAGGTAATAATCTATTTTGTAAATCTTTTGCAGCTTCTAATTCTGAATTTTTTCTATCATTCTCCGCTTTCAAAAAAGATTTTCTAGCTTGATATTTACCAAATTGTAAGAAAGATAAAACAAGTAACAACAGGTAAAACCCATAAGCCCAAATAGTCCTATACCAAGGAGGACTGATTTTAAATGCTAAATTGCCTTCTTCAGAAATTTCACCACTTGCATCTTTTGCCCTTACATGAAAAATATATTTTCCTTCTTTAAGGTTTGTATACTCTTTCTTGAAATCAGAAACGAAGTTTGACCAACTACTATCTTGTCCTTCTAACCAATAACTAAATTGTGTTTTTGACTCGTTACCAAATACAGGATAAGCAACTTCAAATTGTAAATTATTACTGCTAAATGGTAAAGTACCTAATTCTAATGGAGCTTTATTTCCATTGGTATAAATAGCTCTGATAAGTGCTTTAAAATTTTTATGCTTTTCCTTTATGGCTAATTCTGGGAAATAACGATATAGTTTTTCATCTTGAGAACCCAACCATAAAACCTCATTTTCACCTTCACCTTCTGCAAGTATGCCAGGACTTAGTTCATTTAAATCAACTTTATAAAAAGGATATTGCTTGAATTTAAAACCATCTTTTAAATTAAATGTTGTTTTAAATATGCCTTTTTGAGTAATCGTCCATCCATTTTTTGAAGCTGGATTATATACATAAAACCAATAAGATTTATTTACAAAACTATCAATGTTAATTCCAGTATAGATAGCTTTATTTTTTACTAAATCTAAAGTGTAAAAATTATTTAAGGAATCAATAAATAAATTTTGATTGCCATTAATTACCCTTGAAAACAATCTCCCGTTTGTTGTAAAATTTTTATCAATTCCAATCTTAGTATAAACTCCTTGCCCTTCATTATTATATTGATATTTAACAAGTCCTTTTCTGGTTTCAAGAATGAGCACCCCAGGCGAAAATTCAGTGACATTACCGCTTGTAACAGTATCTTTATTATTCAATAACAATTGTTTCCAAACACCATTTTTATATTGATGCGCCAATAAACCAGCTGCCGAATTGGAAGTAAAAATGATACTTGGATTAAGTAAAGAACGAATAGTTGAATTTGATCTATAAATTGGACTTAAAATTTTTGTTACATTATTTTTGGTAGTTTTAATGGTATAGTTATTTGTAGTAATGATTTGATCGTCAAATTCCAAAACCTCGTCTCCTAATTCATTGACTTTATTATTTACAAATGTTGATTGTTCAGAGATACTTGTCTTGGGAACAAGATTATATAAATCTTTATTGGTTCTTACATATAATTTTCCACCAATTCTTTTAATATTGTTTACAAATCCATGTAAATTATTTATTGTTGAAAAATAAGTTAGATTGGTATCAAAACTCACTCTAAAAACATTATCACTTGTACCCCAAACGTCTCCGGCTCTATCTTGTATAAAGGAAGTAACATAATCAAAATCAAGTCCATTTTTTGAAGTCAGTACCGATTTGATATTTAATTTATCGTCTATAAATAAAAGCCCACCCTTTGTTGTAGAAATAGGAATAATTCCATTTCTTAATTTTTCCCCTCCTTGATATGCTTCATTATTGATAACAAATTGATCAATATCGTCTGATTTAGTTTTTTGTAAACTACCATCAGTTTTCAAAATCCATAAGCCAATATTTCTTGATACAATTAAATTATCTCCACCATCCAAAGCATATTGTTCATCAATTCTATTCTTTGCAAACAACTCTTTTGTTGCCGGTAATAATACAAATTTTCCATTGGTTAATTTAAACAATCCCTCGTCCCAAATTCTTAAATATGCACCGTTTTTATTGATATTAACCGTATGTAGTAATCCTTTAAAATGTTGGATATTGATTAATTTTTTATACTTGTATAGATAGACTGATTTTTCAGATTGAAATACTACCGTATCATTAATTACACCTGCAGACCATAAAGTTGAATTAATTTGATCTTTTATTGCTAGATTTTTTGACAGTGAATTAAAAACACTTTCGCCAAATTTATTTTTTTCGATCAGACCAACTTCGCTTCCAAGGATTGCATAGATATTATTTTTGGAATCCATAACCATCGCTCGACATAATCCCAATTTTGGATTTCCTTGATCATCTACTACTCTTCTAATTTTTTGTCCATCAAAAATAATCACCCCATTGTAACTATTGCCTATATACATTACTCCATCAGGATCTTGTAACAACGCCCAATTGCTAGCTATAGTATTTATGAAAGATCTACTATAATTAGAGACAAAGAAATTTCCAAGTTCTGGATTAAAACTAGCACTTGGGGTTTGTGCAAACGTATTCGTTTGGTAAAATAAGGTTATAAAAACCCAAAGTACCTTGATAAAAAATTTAGATGTAGCTTTCATTTTTATATGCATTCTTAGATATTAAATATATTTAATAAAATCTTTATTGGGAATAAAATAGAAATAAATAACGACTGTTATTTTTTTGGTCAATATCTACTGAAAATAAAGCTATTGCGTTGGTTTACAAGGCTTAAGATCGTTCAGTTTGATGATTTTTAATGCAATACCGCTTGTAAAATAGTTAGGGATTTTATCTCTTTGAAGCCTTTGTAATGCCAACTTAAAGAGAGTTGGAACAATTCTAAGATTTTTTTTCTTTGCTGTCCGTTCAAATGAATGTTCTCTAAATCATTGTAAAATTGCAATGACATAAATTGAGAAGCAGTTTGGGCTTCTATACCTTCTAAGAAATAAGGATGTAATGGCTTGTCTTTTACAAACTGTCCTTCTTTCACATCTAACATAGGGGTTGCTTCACTGTACTGTCCCTGCAATCCAAAACCCAATGTTTCCGTTAAGTGAATTAAAAAATAGATAGATAAATTACTTGCTAAAATGGAGCCACCTTTATCCAATTGTTTGAAAGTGTCTTCAATTAAATAAAATAATTCCGGATGAGGTTCTGGTTGTAATGTTTGTTGTAATACTTCTACAATATAAGTTGCCACTGCGTTTCGGATCACATCAGAATATACATTTTGATAAATATAATCCCAGTTTACTTCTTTCAACATTTGCAACTGCTTCATGGGTGTATGATACACTTCCATTTGCAAAATAGCTGCTGGTTGATAATACACTGCTTTATTAGCACCCTTCTTACTAGTAGTTCTTACTCCTTTAACGATGTATTGTTGTACTCCAAAAAGCTCGGTGTAAGCGGTCATAATTAAACTAGTATCTCCATACTTTGTGACGCGCAATACAATGCCCTTGGTATTGTGTAACATAAAAAATTATCAAACGCTCTTAAACTGTTGTAAAAAACGTAGATCGTTTTGAGAGTATAAACGCAGATCGTTTACTTGATATTTTAATTGTGCAATTCTTTCTACACCCATCCCAAACGCAAAGCCAGTATACTTTTCAGGGTCTATGCCAAAATTTTCTAACACTTTTGGATGTACCATTCCTGATCCTAAAATTTCTACCCAACCTGTGTGTTTACAAATATTACATCCTTTGCCTGAACAAATTTGACAACTGATATCCATCTCTGCACTAGGTTCTGTAAATGGAAAATAACTTGGCCTAAATCTTACTTTCACTTCTTTGCCAAACATTTCTTGAACGAAGAAGTATAAGGTTTGTTTTAAATCTGCAAAGCTTACATTTTCATCTATGTACAATCCTTCTACTTGATGAAAGAAACAATGTGCTCTTGCAGAAATAGTTTCATTTCTGTACACTCTACCTGGACAGATTACTCTAATTGGTGGCTTCTGTGTTTCCATCACTCTTGCTTGCACACTGGAAGTATGTGTTCTTAATAACCAAGCTGATTGATTTTCGCTTCCTTCTTTTACATAAAAAGTATCCTGCATATCTCTAGCCGGATGATCTTCTGGTAAGTTCATCGCGCCAAAATTGTGCCAATCGTCCTCTATTTCTGGACCTTCCGCAACTGCAAATCCTAATCTCTTAAAAATGGATACCATTTGATTACGCACTAAATTCAGTGGATGTCTTGTTCCAACCGGTGTTGGATCTCCTGGCATAGAAAAATCGATAGAGCTATCTATGGTTTCTGTATCTCCTAGTGCTGCTTGGAATGTCTCAAATGCTGTTTCAGCATGTATCTTAAAAGCATTCAATATTTGTCCAAATTCCTTCTTTTGGTCGTTTGGCACATTCTTCATCTCGCCCATGATTTGCTTTACCAAACCCTTTGTACCCAAATATTTGATTCTGAACTGCTCTAACTCGTCCTGTGAGGTAATAACAGCGGCAGTAATCTCTGCCTTTATGCTTTCAATTTGCTGTAACAATTGCTCCATACTGCGAAGATAAGCAAAACCGCAGTGCGGTTTTGCGATGTGTAGGGAATTTATGTGATAAAAATCGTACTTTCGTAGGAGTTATATATACATGGAGTACAATACATCAAGAAGCATTATGGGGATGAGAGAATACGGACGCCACGTTCAAAGAATGGTGGACCATCTCATGACTATTGAAGACAAAGCAAAAAGACAAGAGCAGGCTCAGGTAGTGATTGAGCTAATGGGATTTTTGAATCCTAGCCTTAAGAATATTGAAGATTACAAGCATAAATTATGGGATCACCTGTTTTTTATGAGCAATTTTAAATTGGATGTAGATAGCCCTTATCCAATTCCTACCAAAGAGACTTATAAGCAAAAGCCCGATCCTTTACCTTATCCTCAACGCAAAATCAAATATGCTCACTTAGGTAAGAACCTAGAGTTGGTGATTGATAAAGCGATGGCGGAAGAAGATCAGGAAAAGAAAAAAGGGTTTGCACATGCCATTGCACATTACATGAAGTTGGCTTACAGCAACTGGCACAAAGAATTGGTACAAGACGATGCTATTAGAGCAGAGTTAAATGCAATTACAGGAGGTGAACTTGAATTTAGCAACACACCTTATATCAAACATCGCAATCAGAATTTTGAAAGAGACGAATATCGTCCAGCTGGTGGAAGATGGCAAAACAACCGCAACAGAGGCGGAGGTGGAAGAGGTCCAGGCGGCGGTGGTGGTGGTCGCAACAACAATAACAGAAATTTTAAGAAACGTTATTAATATACAATCCCATCTAAATTTAGATGGGATTTTTTTTACTAATTTCGTTAGATAACCCAATACAATGAGTTCATTTGAAGTAAGAGGAGGAAAAAAATTACACGGAAACATCATTCCTCAAGGTGCAAAAAACGAAGCCCTACAAATTTTATCTGCAGTAGTATTAACAAGTGATCCTGTTACTATTTCAAATATCCCCAACATTGTGGATGTGAACTTGCTTATTGAGTTACTCCAGGAAATGGGAGTGAGTGTAGAAAGATTAGCAGAAGGAGAATATCGTTTTCAAGCAGATCAAATTGATCCATTGTATTTAGCTTCTGAAGATTTTAGAAAGAAGAGTGGAAGACTTCGTGGAAGCGTGATGTTAGCGGGTCCTATTTTAGCAAGATTTAAAAAAGCATATTTACCCAAACCAGGTGGAGATAAAATTGGAAGAAGAAGATTAGATACTCATATTATTGGTTTTCAAAACTTGGGTGCAAAATATGAATACAATAATGAACTTGCATGTTTTACCATTAGTACCGATGGATTAAATGGCACCTACATGTTATTAGATGAGCCATCTGTAACAGGCACCGCAAACATAGTAATGGCGGCGGTTCTAGCAGAGGGTATTACCACTATTTACAATGCAGCATGTGAGCCTTATTTGCAACAGTTATGTTCTATGTTGAATAGAATGGGCGCAAAAATTTCAGGCATTGGCAGTAATCTTTTAACCATTGAAGGCGTTCAAAAATTAACTGGCACTGCACATCGTATTCTTCCAGATATGATTGAAATAGGTTCTTTTATTGGTTTAGCTGCAATGACGCAAAGTGAAATCAGAATCAAAGATGCAGGAGTTCAACACTTAGGTATCATCCCAGATAAGTTTAGATTATTAGGAATTGATATGGACATTCAAGGAGATGATATTTTTATTCCTGCACAAGAAGATTACGAGATTCAAACTTATATGGACGGTGGTATATTAACTATTTACGATAACCCATGGCCTGGATTTACTCCTGACTTATTGAGTATTGTTTTAGTCACTGCCACTCAAGCAAGAGGATCTGTATTAGTGCATCAAAAAATGTTTGAAAGCAGATTGTTCTTTACCGATAAATTAATTGATATGGGTGCACAAATTATTTTGTGTGATCCACATCGTGCAACAGTTATTGGTCTTGGAAGAAAATATCCTTTACGTGGTATTACTATGAGTAGTCCAGATATTCGTGCTGGTCAAGCTTTATTGATTGCTGCATTAAGTGCAGAAGGAAAAAGCACGATTCAAAATATTGAACAAATTGACAGAGGCTATCAAAACATTGATACCCGCTTACAAGCACTGGGTGCAGATATCATAAGAAAATAATGTATAGAAAATACATTATTTTCTTATTCAACTCTAATGATTTTTTCAAGAGGCCCCATAAACGAGCCTCTTGATTTATTTTCAGATATAATTTAAAAATAAAAAGGCCACGCATGCGTGGCCTTTTTTCTTCATCATTATCGAAAATTAAAACTTTGGCAGGAGTGCCAAGTAAATTAATAAAGAACCCCTTAGGTTGTAATTAAGGGGTTCTTTATTTAAATATCTAATGATTAAAATTTGGCAGGTGTGCCAAATTTGGGTATGCTCTTCTTAATAAACGCCCTTAAGTGTTCATTGCTAGTTTGTAAATCTTCTTTTCTTAAATACATCATGTGTCCGCTTCTGTATCCTTCCCAGAACATTCTATCTTGAATTTTTCCAGCAGGATCCATTTGCCACATATTATATTTTGCATTGAAATAATCACAAGCGCCATCATAGTATCCTGATTGCACCAATACATGTAAGTATGGATTTTGCATCATCGCTTGTCTTAAATCATCACCTGTTTTATTATTGTTGTTATCCCAAGGATATACTGGTCCAAAAATATAATAAGGTAAATCTGTTTTGTATCCTAACTCATCTCTTAAATACATATTGATTGCTGGAGTAAAGGAATGCTCCCAGCTAGTTAATTCAGAATTATAGTCAGGTCTTTCACCAGCATCTTTTTTATCAATACCAATATATCTAGAATCTAAACGACCCACTGTCTTTCCTTGATCGCGCAATAACTCTTTCCAGAAAAAGTCAAATGGTATTTCTAAGTTTTGATTCATTACTGCAGTTTCACTTAAGCCTGTGTAACGAGATAATTTTTTTACCATTGCTGATCTTTTCTCTTTACTCATAGCACCACCTTGTGCTAAAGCTGGCAATAATTCATTTACTGTGAAAGCTTCTACTTCTGGTAAATACGCAACTAAATCTTTGGATTGTAAATCTGCTGGTAATTTTTTATGATGCCATGCAGTTGCAGCCATATATGGCACACGCAATGCTGCACTCATTGGACCATCACGCTTAATACCTAAATCGGTTGGTGATACTAAGATGACACCATTTAAATACATCCAATGTCTGTTTTGTAATTCTAATGATAAACCAGATACTCTTGTTGTACCATAACTTTCTCCAATTAAGAATTTAGGAGAAGCCCATCTTTTTTGACGAGCAACAAAAGCATTGATCCAATCTGCTAAATATTTAACATCTGCATTCACACCAAAAAACTTTGATGTTGGAACAGACTTGTCTAGAATACGAGAAAATCCTGTATTTACTGGATCGATGTACACGATATCTGCTACATCAATAATGGATTGTTGATTCTCGTCAAATCCATAAGGCTGCACTGGATATCCTTCATCATCAATTTTTAATTTTTTAGGGCTGGTATAACCTAAGTGCATCCATACACTAGCAGTACCAGGACCTCCATTAAATGAGATCACCAATGGACGTTCGTCTTTATTGGTTACATCTGTACGCTCATAATACACATAAAACAATCCAGCAACTGCTTTTCCGTCATCATCCCATACTGGCATGGTACCGGTTACCACTTTATAAGATACTTTTTGACCTTTAATAGTGATTTCTCCTTTGTTTTCTGTTTTAGCTTCTAAAGAAAGTTCTCTTTTAAAGCTAGGATTCATATCTGCTTTAGGTGCTGCTTTTGGAGCCGCATCTTCTGATGGTCTCTGAGCTTGAGTAAACAAGCTGGTTACTAACAACAAATAAGTAAAAAGTTGTTTTTGCATAAGGCTAATGTTTATTGGAATAAAATTTATAGTCCTAAATATACATCATTCTAAAGATGCTAGATAACCGTTAGTATAATTATTTATTTAGGCTTGATTTCTGTAAATTTGACTATGTCAGCAATTGTTCCTGTTACCAATAAAAAAGTGATCATTTTAACTGCTCCTTCTGGGGCAGGTAAGTCTACTATTACCAAATACCTTTTGGAGCACTATCCTAATTTAGCTTTTTCTATTTCTGCAACTACCAGAAAACCAAGAGGAACTGAAAAAGACGGAGTAGAATATCATTTTTTAAGCGCTGCAGCTTTTGAAGGGCATATTTACCAGAACGATTTTTTAGAATATGAAATGGTCTATGAGGGTTTATATTATGGCACCCTAAAATCTGAACTAGACCGATTATGGCAATTGGGTAAAACACCTGTTTTAGACATTGATGTAAAAGGAGCCATCAATGTTCAAAATGTATTAGGCGATAATAGCTTATCTATTTTTATTATGCCTCCAAGTATTGAGGTGTTGAAAGAAAGATTACTGAACAGACAAACAGAATCTGCAGAAGCCATTCAAACAAGAATTGATAAAGCTGCTTATGAAATGGAGTATAGTAAAGCATTTAAAGCAATTGTAAAAAACGAAGTATTAGAAGTGGCTTGTGCAGAAGTAGCAAAACTGATTGAAAACTTTATAAATCATTAAACATGAGCATGCAAGGAAAAACGGTTTTAATTACCGGAGGAACAAGAGGAATTGGAAAAGCAATGGCTTTAAAATTAGCAGCTGCTGGTGCAAATATTGTGATTGCAGCTAAATCGGTAGAAGAAGATCCAAGATTAGGTGGTACAATTTATACAGCTGCTGCAGAAGTAGAAGCCCTTGGAGCAAAGGCTTTGGCAGTACAAGTAGATATTAGAGATGAAGCACAAATTGCTGCTGCCATTGAAAAAACGATTGCCACTTTTGGTGGATTGGATATCTTAATTAATAATGCAAGTGCCATTCAATTAACTGATACTGCTAGTACAGCTAGTAAACGTTTTGATTTAATGCATGATATTAATGTGAGAGGAACTTTTTTAATGGTGCAACATGCGCTGCCTTTTTTAAGAAAAGGAAAGAACCCACATATTTTAACTTTATCTCCTCCAATTAACCTTGCTCCAAAATGGTTGGCACCACATGTTGCTTATACTATTTCTAAATACAATATGAGCATGATGACATTGGGTTGGGCAGAAGAGTTTAAGGAAGATGGTATTGCTGTAAACGCTTTGTGGCCGCGCACTACCATTGACACTGCTGCTGTTAGAAATTTATTAGGAGGTGAGGCATTGGCAAAAATGAGTAGAACAGTAGATATTATTGCAGATGCTGCTTTTTATATTTTATCTAAAGAAAAACTAGCGTATACTGGTAAAACTTTTATTGACGAAGACGTACTGGCTGCGGAAGGTATAACTGATTTAGCAAAATATTCAGTAGTGCCTGGAGGAAAATTATTTTACGATTTATTTTTATAACGATTCAAAACAAGAGAGATGAAAAAATTATTGTTAGGTGCTGTGATGTTATTGTCTTTTGGTGCATGGGCACAGAAGAAAGCAAAGCTTGATCCAACTGCTGCTACAAAAGATGCAGCATTGAATGCTTTGAACAACGCATATGAAGCAGATAAAAAAACCGCTTTACAAATTTGGG
>Ga0209358_10000093_pt1 | contig 78787 bp, 78 predicted proteins | sample LauGreFa1BDMLBSN_2_FD_187574 | JGI IMG/M metagenome (GOLD analysis project Ga0209358, IMG submission 187574) | Freshwater lake microbial communities from Lake Michigan, USA - Fa13.BD.MLB.SN (SPAdes) (version 2) | ecosystem: Environmental > Aquatic > Freshwater > Lake | place: Lake Michigan, USA... | reverse complement strand
AGGTAATTTGAGGATTACCAGTTAAATAAACATCCTGTGCTCCGTAAGCTACTAATTGAAGAAGACCACCACCCATTTACGCTATATTCTTTATACTATTAGAGGAGAAAAAAAAAAGGATTAAATAATACGTATTTACGTAAGTATGTAAGTATGTCTAATTATATATAATTCTAATTTTTTAATTAGAATAGGCGAGACCGCCCATACCCGAGAGGATACGTAGGACGTTGTAATTGACTGCGTATATATTGATACCATCATAAGTAACAGGTTCTTTTGGCGAAAGTGTATTTTTTAAATCGGACTTGGTGGTAACCATTAGCGTAGCGGTATCAATACGGGACATATTAAGAGTTCCGCTGGGTTGATGATCCTCGGGTTTGAGGGCGAAAGAATATACGTTGATACCAGGGTTAGTGGGAATATTTGTATGATGCTGGAAAGGTTGTACGTAGGAAAAGTAAGTACCGTCGCGAACGCTGAAGCGATCATTACCGTTCAGTTGTAGTATAGTATCGGCGAAAGGCGATGACGCGGGCACTGAAGTTCCCTTGGTATATCCGAAGTTGTAACCCGCCATATAATTTGATGATTCATAATCATTGATAGGTAGTGCTAGCACGCCTGATCCAGTGCTGTGGGATTGAGGCATCTCATTAATTAATGCGTCAGTAAAATCTACATCATCAGTATCAGTGTAGTTATACCAGCAAGCCTTGCGAGCAAAATTGTTAGGTTTGGCGACCCATATGAGTTCCTTGCATGGATGATTGAAGTTCAGCTTAACACGGTTGGTGGAACCGCCGTTCAGGGTTTCCGTTCCGGTGAATTGAAGTTGCTCAATTAAATACTCGTGGGACAGTTGGGCGAATCGTCGGCGTTCGTCAGTGTCAAGGAATATATAATCAACCCACAGAGACATATCGGTAATGTTAGGAACAGTAGTGCCTTCTACTTCTTCATATACTTCCGATTCAGAGGTTGCACCGTCAGGTTTTCTGTTCAGAAGGCAGTTTTTCTTAGTTTCAAATTCAATCTTGATTTTAACTTCGTGATATTGGAGAGCGATTAAAGGAAGTGCGAGACCAACGTTGCGACAGAACCAGAATTCAAGGGGGATATAAAGGGTGGTATTTTTAAAGGAAGTAACGTCCTTGTCGGCACCAACCATCGTATCATAACCATATCGTTTGCCACGCGGGAGGGAGAGTTCATTCCAGATGTATAACCAATCGGAGTAATGTTTGTCTATTTGTTGACCGCCAATCTCAATGAGAACGGATTTAATGAGACGAAGACCTATGTAATTGACATATCGTGCACCATTCGTTAAATCGGATGTGATGCCAGTGATCATAGGTAGTTCTACTTGGAGATATACACGGTTGATTAAATCACCGTTGCGGGATATTTGGCAATTGACAGTCTGTCCGTATCCTACGGTTCCATTGAAGGTTTGTTGAATCGCTTCAATCGCGAAGTTCGTATGACGGCGATAGACAACCTTGAAGAAGGTAATTTGAGGATTACCAGTTAAATAAACATCCTGTGCTCCGTAAGCTACTAATTGAAGAAGACCACCACCCATTTACGCTATATTCTTTATACTATTAGAGGAGAAAAAAATATGAATTAAATGTATGTATACGTATTAATACATATTATTTATTATATAAAAATTAATATTTATTATTCTATAATAACGATGTTCAAAGAAAAATCATCAAAAAAAAAATATATTTCCGACAATAATGAGGTTTTTACGTTAGATGCGATGCATAACAATATCATAAAGAAGTTTGAACTTACGAATAAAGACAAGGAGGGTTTCAAGATCCTATTACAGGACTTGGAAGCTCAATCCAACCTCATTATGGAAAATATAGAAATCCGCAAGAATATTCACAGTATAGACAAGGACAAGGAATATATGAATAGTTTATGGACTAGCAATATTATTATAAGAGAAAGGATTATTGAACTTAAAAACAATATTAAAGAGTTGGATTCATACAACGAAGTTGAGTATTATAAGAATACCAGTTATATATTATTCCAATACTACGATACGGTAGAGAAGCAATCCAACATAAGCAATACCCACGCCTCTATATCAAACGGCGTTTGTATATCTGCGAGCGAATTGTTGAGCAGGCAACCGAAGATCTACAAGAATGATTCTAAGAAGAAGAGGTCATCCGTGTCTGCGACTACAATAAATGTGTTGGATGCTCTTAATAATTTAAATACAGAAAATAATTTAACAGGTGATAGCGACAAACCATTTGATACGAGTTCAGGAACCTGTGTGGATGCTATACACTATTCAAAGAGCGTTAAAGAGAATGCGGTTGACAAGAGTTCCCTTGTAGATAAATATATGTCCATCATAAATAAAAAGTATGTTCGCAATGTTGAAGAAGAGGATATTGAAATTTGTAAAAATTGTAAGAACCAGATGACGTGTTTACAGCACGACGCGATCATCATTTGTAATCTTTGCGGATACCAGGAGTTGCTTCTAGTGGAGCAGAATCGTCCTATATTAAAGCAGAATACAAAGGATACGTCGCACTTTAGTTACAAGCGTATCAACCATTTTCGCGAGTGGTGTAATCAGGTTCAGGGGAAAGAGAGCACAGATATTCCCGACGAGATATTTGAAAAGATTTTAACAGAAATCAAAAAAGAAAAGATTGTGGATACGAAAACGATCACTTATAACAAGATGAGGGATATACTCAAGCGTCTCCGGATTAATAAATATTATGAGCATATTAATTATATTATTAACCGGATCAATGGTATACCCACGCCACAGTTTAGTCAAGAACTAGAGGACAAGTTGTGTAATATGTTTCGCAATATTCAAGCGCCGTTTTTAAAACATTGCCCGAAAGATCGCAAGAATTTTTTGTCTTATAGTTATGTTTTGTATAAGTTTTTTCAAATATTAGGACTGAATGAGTATCTCAAATATTTCCCGCTATTAAAAAGTAGAGAGAAACTATATGTCCAAGACCAAATATGGAAAAAAATATGTTTAGAACTGAATTATGAAATCATACCGTCGCTCTAAGTCTTATGTTCTAAACTCCATTAGGGAAACCCACCATCCGGAAACCGGCACCTAGACCGACACCTTGTCTCGCGCCAGCCGAAACCGCTGGGGATAACAAGTCAAGCACTGAGAAGGTGCAAGCAGCGGTTAAAGCGAGCATAAATATTTCACTCATATCCAATTTATTATTCGGCAATATAAGGGCGACGAAGGCGACAATAAGACCTTCAAAGGCATATTTAAGAAGTCGTATAACGACATCCCAGAAATCAACAGTGTATTCCATTCTATATTATACTACTAATACAACATAAAATATTATTACAATAAATATATATAAGATTTAAATTCTATAATACTATTAGATTAGAGAAAATGTCCGCAGATGTTGTAAGCGTAAAGGAGGTAGATTATCTGGATGAGGATAAACCGATCCGGGGGCAGAATTTTGTGTTGCTTTCCTTTTTGAGTCCCGAGGATGTCCTTGTGAATAAGGAGGCGTATATGTTCAGTCAATTTCTTACGAAGTTTAGTAAGGATATGACTACGCTACTGGATGGTATTTCTGCGAAATATAGCGAATCAAAAGACTTTGTGGATTCGGTCAAGGAGAACAACGCGTTTATCTTTAACGCAAAAGATATGAGCGAACAATATGGGTTTTACAAGTCTATTCATAATCAAGAGTTGGAGTCGTCGTATCACCGTGATAATAACTTCACGACTTCTATCCGCGGCATCAAGGTTCGTGGTGTTTTTGATACGATTGAGGAGGCGAAGAATCGTAGTGAATTTATCAAGAAGATTGATAATAAGTTCAACATCTATATCGCACAGATGGGTTGCTGGTGTCCGTGGTCGCCGAATCCGGATTGTTTGGAGAACCAGGAATATGCGGAGACGCAACTGAATACCCTAATGAAAGAATACAAGAAGAATATGAACGATAAGGATGTTGTATTTGAAGCTCGTAAGACAGCACTATTTCCGGCACAATCGGTCAACACAATAAGTGAGACGAATGAGACTAGAGCTGTAGATGAGAATGAGATCATTTTGGTGGAACCGGAGAATGTGCCAGTTGGAACTTCAGCGGATACTGGGACGAATCCATTGGATCAAGCGGATGAGATTGAAATGTCTGAGATTAAAAGCAGTATAGAACAGGTTGATGCGTGGAGTTCGCAGAAACTCGGGATTCAATAAGGGATCGTCAAGAAACTACTAATTTTTCTTATTTCATTATATTAAGAAATGAAAGCGATAGCGATATTTTTATTATTTATAGGGTCTATAATGATTATACAAGGGTATTATAGTAATAAATCGGTATGTAAAAAGGATAAGGTGGTTGTAAAATATGTGCCGCGAAGTATTTACGAGGAACAATTAAAACCCGAAGAAAGTCTCCAAACATTTTACAAGGGTATGTTTGAGGATATTTTATTACATTAGCGAACTAAATTTTTATTTTTATCCTCGTAATTAGTAAATGGATATATTGAAAGATATTGAAAAAAACATACTAAATATTAATATGTATGACAAATCCGTTGAGCCGGCAAAGTTAAACAAGATAAAAGCACAAATTAGTGAATATATCAAATACAAAGATGACGAGAACAATATTATTTCTCAAAAAATAATGAAATACGAAGAAGACTACAGAAACCGAGAGAGCGGAATAATTACGAATACGAATTATTTGTAGAAAAGAAAGAAGAATTGCGATCTATATTTAAAGAGACGAGAACATTATCATCACTGTATAATTATTTAAATTATAAATATACCAATGATCACCAAAGCATCCCTGATATATATACTTACGACCATAGCAGGTTAAATGAAGGTATCGTCGTCAAAAAACCGAAAGTGCCCAAGGAACCGAAAGTGCCCAAGGAACCGAAAGTGCCCAAGGAACCGAAAGTGCCCAAGGAACCGAAAGTGCCTAAAGAACCTAAGGTGCCTAAAGAACCTAAGGTGCCCAAGGAACCTAAAGTGCCTAAGGAACCTAAAGTGCCTAAGGAACCTAAAGTGCCTAAGGAACCTAAAGATTGTCCTGAAGGACAGGTGCGCAACCCGTTAACAAAACGTTGTATTAAGGGTAAGGTGCCTAAAGAACCTAAGGTGCCTAAAGAACCTAAGGTGCCCAAAGAACCTAAGGTGCCCAAAGAACCTAAGGTGCCTAAAGAACCGAAAGCACTTAAAGATTGTCCTGAAGGACAGGTGCGCAACCCGTTAACGAAACGTTGTATTAAGGATGTAAATTATAAAAAAATATAGAGTAATAGAAGGATATAAAGAAGGATGGTAAAAAACGTCAATCGCGCTTTTAGAATCAACTGGTTTAGTTTCGTATTCGCCTTTCTATTAGGCATTATCTACGTGTATATATCTTCGCCACCAACCCGAAATATCATAAAATACCCGACACCTTATAACGCGAATAAAATCGTTTATAAGAACCTAGACAATCAATGCTATAAATATAACGCAGAAGAAGTTAAATGCTCCGATGCGTCTTTAACACAACCTATTATATAGATTTAATGATTAATGATAGGAGTCTTATTTTTTTAAATTTTTATAGATTAGAATGAATAAAAAGGAACCATCGGGATTAAGAGTTTCAATTGACCGGATGTTTTATGACGAGACGGGACAAATTATCGTGAGTGCTTTGTTTGGTCTCTCGCTCGCACTGCTATTTCGGCGTATATGTAAGGACAATTGCGTAATATACTCGGCGCCGGATATAAGGGACATTGAAGGGAATGTTTTCAAACTGGAAGATACCTGCTATAAGTATAAGTCATACCCGGTAAAATGTAGTTCAACGATTGAGAAACCTTTGGAACCGTATGATATTAATAAAACACCGGATAATTTAATAAGTATTCCTGGATTTTTTGAGAGAATGTTCATCGCGTAATATAATTTAGATTGAAAATATTATATATCAATAGATAGAATTATTAGAATGTCGACACCGATAAGCACCTTGCCGCTAAAAACGCAACCGTCAGGCGCAACAGAAGTAAATGACAATAACGATCCTGTAGTTCAAGATGTCCTAAATGAATTCCAAGACGAAATAATGATGTCCAAGCAATCAAAATCGCCTACATCACATCAACACCCTCCGCACCCACAGATGCCACCCCATCCATCATCGTCATATCCGCAGATGCCACCCCATCCATCACAATCATACCCTCCAATGCATCTGTATCCACCGTCGCGTGCGAACGCGAATAAGTATGATAGTGTAGCATCTTATGTGGATACAGAAAGTCGCAAAAAAAGTTTGATATTGGTTATATTAGCGGTGATCATATACCATTCGGGTATAATCAACACAGTATATGAGAAGTTACCCGATAATTTACAGGATCACCTATCTAGTTTTGACATCTATATTAAGTCCATATCGCTATTCTCTATTATTTACGTATTATCGTTTTTTGAATACATTTAGACATCGTCGCAAGCAGGATTCAACGTTCATTAACTTCCTATGTTAGCGACTCTTCGGTAGTCTGGGTTCATTAGAATGTCTTGGTTTCTCGTAGGACTCGGTGATGATATTAAATTAAAATTTTTAAGAATGAAAAATACACAAACAAAGAACGTAGTGAATATCACAAAGATTGTGATACCAAACAATAACGTGTAAGATAACGCGTCGTAATTGTTTTTATTGATCACTACAATGGAGATAATGATAATCGCATAAAATAGCACGAATAGCGAGAATGCGGATATAAATAGAAACTGGTTTTTATCGCTATTATAATACGCCCATACTAACGTTCCATATACAACAAGTGTAAGCATAGAATATCCCAATATCGTAAATATATTTTCTACAATTTTGTCATTCTCCGTATTCGAAACAAAATCTTCATACATTATTTTAAATAATCTTTCTTACTAGTAATCTATATTTTTTATTTTATATTATTATATCGTAAGAAAGAGATCCCAAAAACTGTGTTGTTGTATCAAATCCGCGTATATGTAGGTGTTTTGTATCCAACCCTTGTGAACCATATACATTATCACAATGTTGTTCCCGATTATATTCTGCGGGATTCACAATATTTGATTGTGCTGCCAATAAGTTCTCCTCCGTTATATACGGAACGCTACCATCCGCCATCGTGCTATTTGCTGCTATCTTTATTTTTTCAGTTGCAAGATGCTCCATATTCATCTCGCACTTCTCGCTCCCGTCGCAACCTTTGCTATGTTTATGATGCGTAGTATGCTGCTCTTTCGCTTCATCTCCTGTGTTTTTACTTTTGAGTTCGCTCGTATATATTCTAAAATAGAGAGTCAATACACAGATGGACAATATGAACCCTAAGATATTATCCACAAGTAGTAGGACAAGCATACACGCGAGCGCTAGATAAAATTGAATCATCGCGTCTTTAAATAGTTTTTTAAAAGGGGCTTCTTTAACAATAATGATCAATGCCAATAGTATTACTGCCAACCCTCTAAATGAATTAATAACCATCCTTATCTATTATTATAATCCATATAAAAAAATGATATGTATATTCTATTTTGATAGTAGAAAGGATAATAGGGTAATCGTGATGTATTCCATATTATCTAAGAATGGTTATGGAATCTTGAAGTCCGCCTTGACCGAGAAAGAACTTGAGCATATAAGGAGGGATTTGACGATGACCCCGAAAGTGAATTTTGATATTGGGAACGGCAAGGGCAACGCGTCCGCCGAAGATATGACGTTTCAGTTGTATAGCGAAAATGAGCAAAGAATCTATATCCCTAGATATTACGGGTTTCAAAAGTATGGCGCACCAACGCTATGTAAATTAACAAGTGGCGCGGATATTCATATTAATTTTATTGGGTCTCTTCGTGAAGCACAGGAAGAACCGATACGGAACTTTTTAAGTGCTGCGAGAGATCCTCTAAAAATGGGCGGTATTATATCGGTTCCATGTGGTTTCGGCAAAACGATAATGAGCTTATATATTGCATGTTGCTTAAAAAAGAAAACGATCTTTATAAGTCATAAAGATTTCTTGAATCAGCAGTTTATAGAAACTGTCGCACAGTTTGCTCCTGACGCGAAGATTGGTATAATTAAACAGAAAAAAGTTGATGTCGTCGGCAAGGATTTTATTATCGCGTCTCTACAATCGCTGGCGATGCGAGACTATGACGATGCGATCTTTGAGGATATTGGGTTTGTAATTATTGACGAGGTTCATCATACAGGCGCGCAAGTATTTTGTAAAGCATTTCGGAAACTGAACAATCCGATCATTCTTGGGTTGTCTGCGACCCTGAATCGCAAGGATGGGATGCGCAAGGTATTTGAGAGTTATATCGGGAAATCCGTATATACTCTGAAAAACAAGGAATTATGCGATGTGAATGTCCAGGTTCATAAATACTTTGAAACGCACGTGGATTATTCTACTGTGAAACTTATGTGGAATGGCAAAGAGAATGGTGCTGGGATGATCAACAATGTTTGTTCGTTTCAACCACGCACCGAGTTTATAATCTATCTATTAAAAGATATTTTGAGCAAGGAACCAGAAAGACGCGTGCTTATATTGAGTGAACGCCGAAATCAATTGAAAGACATTGAGAACCGCATTGTAGAGCACAAGATCACAGACGGTGACTACGGATTTTATGTGGGTGGAATGAAACAATCGGATTTGGCGATATCCTCGGAAAAGCAAATCATCCTCGCGACATATCAACTTGCTTCAGAGGGTTTTAATGTCCCTTCCTTAAATACAATTATATTCGCGAGTCCAATATCAGACATTCAGCAATCTATCGGGCGAATCCTACGGGAAGTTCCAGAGAAGCGAAAATATACGCCGCTATGTATTGATATACTGGATGACTTTTCAATCTTTAAACGAAAGGGTGCAGCACGATTAAAGTTTTATACGAATAATAAATACAAGGTGTCGTTTTATATAGACAATGAGAAGATAGAAGTGGAAGATACAAACGATACCGCATATGACGAAGAGGGTACTAAAAAAAAGGCAATGTTTATTGAGGACGAGGATTAAAGATGACTAAGGAGGATGATTGAAGAAATATCTATCTATGGATATATAATATATTATATTAGTATTATAGTAAAAAGGAATATGAAGAACGAAGGATATTATCTTCTATTTTTTCTATTTATAGTATTGTCGTTCATCATATTTTATAATCAATCGCCTAACAAACAGTTGTCTTCACTACAACCAGCACAACCATCACTTCATCAGTATCATACTCAGCACGCTCAGCACGCTCAGCACGCTCCACAAATGAATAAAAAAACGATTACGAACAATAATACGATGAAAAACTATACATATAACATTGAAAATATAGATATTCACAAGGATAATCTTACCAATAGCGACAATAATAAACTAGGATGTGCGAATAGCAAGTATGAACCCGAGTTAGAAGATGTATATAGCACTACACTAAGAGGAAAAGAATATGACCCTCAAACCCCAGATGAAATTTATAATTACTCCATAAAACCCAATAAATCGGATCTACCGATTGTAAATCCTCCATTACAATTACTTCTAAACAACGCACCTCTGCGATTATCTGAACGACATTTAATGTAAATACTGATGATCTGATATATTCAATATAAAAAACATATAACATATAACATAGAACATAATAAACTATGGAGAATTTTACAATGAAATTCGTGAGATTTGTGAGCGTAGATATTGCTTTCAAGTTATGATCGCACCAAGCGAAGCGAATACTCGTAATTCGCAACAATCTCCTCCTCAATCGCGCGAGGGACGTTATTATATTTTATGAAAGCATCAAAACTCCTCATAAAACCATCTATGTTTTTCTCTGAATCCATATTATACTCGTATGTGAATGGATTCATGTTGTAATAGCAGTTTAGTTGATCCGACTTAGAAACTCTTAGATTTTTCCAGACTATATCACAACTGATACACCAATGCCTTATGACGGGTTTGGGTTTTTCTGCTTTTGCCTTTGCCTTCTCTTCTGCTCTTGCTTTTTCTTCTTCGCTTACGTTACTGTCTTCTTCGTATTCGTCGCTACTATAGTCTTCGCTATCCGTATCGTATGTTTGTATCAGTCGCTTTGTAGCAATACCGATTGTATCATAATATATTTCCTTGTCTGTATTCACCATCATAACAGACAGATCATACAATTTTTTAAGATTGTCGTTTTTCTCCATAACGTCAAAGGGCATCACAATGTCGTTTACGATCTTGTGTCTACGCGTATAATCATTCATCATCTCAATATAAACCGTTGAACCTTTCTTAATAAACAAGACATAGAAAGGGTTTCTGTTGCTATGATAATGAAATGCTGAAAACTCCAGCGAACCGATGGGATGCGCTATATACACATCATCACTTTGTTCGTCAAAGTCTTCTTGATAGAATTCTTCTGAATTCGTTGACGCATTGGTAGTGTCGTTGGAAACTGAAACGATGTTGGTGTACATTGTCTCTTTGAAGGTCTCTTTGAAGGTCTCTTTGACGTGTCCGAAAAGGTCTTTGAAAGTGTCTTGTGTTTGCGCAAGACGTACAACAGTGGTTTGCGCGTGATTATTATATCATATCACGTTAGTCATTTTTTATTATACAAGCAGCAAATTATGACATATTTATTCTTAAATATAAATGATGTTGTTAAGCATATAAGTGGGTTATGCCTATGTGTTTTCTTATACAATAGCAAATATTGAAGGATTTGTAGATAATGCTTTCCAGTTTATTTGACTTTCATTAATGTCTTTAAGTCTATCAAAATTTACTGGTGAATTTTGATATTCTATTCTATCCTTTATTAAATTAATAGCATTCGGATTTTTAGATACTATATCCCAGTTTATCATATGATACATATTTAAGTCACGATATCTTTTTTTTGTTAAACTATTTTCATAATTCATTCTTTTCCTTAATAAATCAATTACCTCTTTATTTGTATTAGAAGATAATGTTCTCCATAAAATGTCAGGATTATCAGGTTTCTTTATGAATTCTTTTTCTAATAATGTAATAACTCCTGGGTTTGAATTCTCTGATAAAGATCTACAAATAATAGGGGTTATTTTATTTTTTGCTAATTTATCTTTCAATTTATCTTTCAATAACTCTATCGCTTCTGGTAATGGATTACTTGCTAAATCGCTCAAAGATATCATATGATTATTATCTTTTTCTCTTAAAAAAGCAATAATTCCCGCAGATCCATATATCGATAACCTACTTTCAGCATGATGATTATGATTTGGTACATTTTTTATTATTTCTAAGATTTCAGAGTTTGAATTACCAAATAATATATGCCAAAAATCATAATCTTCATTTTTTAAATCAAAATTATTGTTTAAAAATTTAATAACTTCGGTGGTTTTATTTCCTGCTAACGCCTTCGTATCAATATGCTCTGGAAATATTTTTAATTCCATTTCTAATAATGAAACTATTTTTGGGTTTGGATTACTACATATTGCAGACCATACAAGTTTGTTTGAATTCGGATATCTTTTATATTCTTCTTTTACAATGTCAAAAGCACTAGGATTACTACATAAAGCAGACCATACAAGTTTGTCTGAATTAGGATTATCGTATTCCTCTTTTAATATTTTACTAGCTTTTGGATTCGCTGATAATAATTTCCAATTTATTTTATAGGGTAATTGTAATTTATCATATTCTTCTTTTGATAATTGATTTTCAAATTTTATTCTTTCACTTAATAAGTCAATAACTTCTAAGTCTGTTTTTGATGATAATAAATGCCAATTTATATGTACATTTGGATCAACCCTTATTTTATCCTTTAATAATTTAAATACTATTGGATTTGGATTAATTGATAAATGATAATAATTAAATTGTAATTTTTTTGTTATTAAATAAGATAATGCATCCCGATTTTCACATAAAAGATTTACATCTAATTTATCCTCTGGAATTCCATCTACTAATTTATATTTATACAAAGATTTTAAACTTTTTAGTGTAATGAGTTTTATAATATCTTCATCTAAATGGTGTAGTCTTAATGTGGGAGATAACCTTTCTTTATTTGGTGTTTTTTCTTTATTTGGTGGTGATCGTGAATTTTTTTTATTTGTAATTGTTCTCAATGCTATATTTGCTATTCCAGTAATTTTTTTGTTTTTTTTCAAATCTTCTTCTAAAATAAGCTCCATCTAATATTATATTATATTATATTATATTATATTATATTATATTAGTAATACTGAAACAAAAAATAAGAAATGCCCTAATGAGAATTACATAATTTACTATATAAGCAAGGTAAGCAAAGGCAATTATTCATTTTGTCCACTCACAATGCCAGGTGATATGTCGCGATATTCTTGTCAAAGTCAGTTTCCTCAAAACCATATTTCAAATTGTAGTTTGTAATAAACTCTGTGATATTGGGTTCAGGAGCAACTCTAATCTTTTTCATTTTATTAAGCTTAAACACTTGACAACACTTGCCTATTTTTGCTTCCTTTGCGTTTGTCAAACTATCTTCTATAATATAGATCGTATCGCATTCACCGCATATCTTGTTCGCTTTGAGAGATAAGTCGTAATACGCCTTTAAGTACCTATGTTTCATAAGTTCACTATAAGGCATAACGATATCCATTATGCCCATATCTAAACCGTCTGACACATCATACATATCTACACCACAAGTAATCTCAATATATACTTTTTTTCCACACTTGACAAATATGATCTCTTTGAAATACAGGGGTTCGTCGTTCTTGAAATCCTTGGCGATGTAAGTGAATACAGAAAGTTCCATTGTTGTGAAGAAAATCTAGATATAGCAAATCAGTTTTTAGCAAAATATAAAAAATATATACATATACTACGTATTACTACGTATTACTACGTATTACTACGATTACATCTACAATTCATTTTTACAAGTTATTCACAAGTTCCGTGTAGATCGCGATTCTCTCATCAAAATCTTCATCCTCGTCACGATCATACCAATATTTTTTCTCAAATATTGCGTCAAACTCCATTATTTGGACACCAGTTGCTACCTCTGTGTTTTTCATTTTTTCCAGATTAAATGAGCGATAACTATTGCCCTTCTTTGCCTCTATCGTGTTTGTCACAATATCTTCAACAATATAGATCGTATCTACGAAGATATCGTTCGTTTTTGTTTTGCACTTTTCAGGGTCTTCGCTTCCATAATAATCCGCATCCAGATTCGGCTTTCCGATTGCTTTACAGGATAAGTCATAATATGGTTTCAAATATTTATGTTTCATAAGCACATCATAAGGCATATAGATATTATTCCCGCCTCCCACTCCTACGATTGTAGCTTCGACATATACCTTGTTGTCTTCAAACTTGATGAATACAATATCCTTGAAACGTGACGGCATATATAAGGGTATGTTATTGGAAGTCTTGTATGAAAAGACGGATAGTTCAATCGGATCCATCGTAATTGCCTCTTTTATATATAAGGAAGTATCGTATCAATTTTTACAAAATAAAAAATATATATATACATATCGCCTACATTTTACTGCGTCTCTACTACCTAGCATCTACAAGTTATTCACAAGAGTCGTGTAGATAGCGATTCTCTCTTCAAAGTCGCTTTCATCAAATTTAGCATCGTATGCGGTGTTAAACGCTGCGAGTTCGGCATCGGTAGCGACATCTTCATTATCATCTTCATCATCTTCATCATCTTCATCATCTTCATCATCTTCATCATCTTCGTAACTCTCGTCATTCTCCTGAGAGAAATTCGTGTAATTCGTATGATAACTTTCGCCTTTAATTGCCACCTTTTCCTTGGTCAAAATATCTTCAACAATATACATAGCATCTATCGCATCCGAACCTTTCGGACCCAAGACACCATATTGGGAATCTAGACTTGGTTTTCCAAATTGCTTTGAGCGACAACTCATAATACGCCTTTACACCCTTGAAGATTTAAAATGGCACAAAGTTCTGTAAAAAAATATTTCATACAGGTTTATTACTTTGTGTCTTCAAGGCTTTCTAATAATTATTAGAAAGGTAAATTATGGTTGGATACATCGTGTAATGTATCTGATTGATTACTTCTACATAGATATAATGGTCTTTTTAATCCATTTATATGATTAAAAACTATTTTATAAATGTTTTTAGCACCATTTACATCTCTGTTCCATAATCCACAACCGCTCTTACAGCGTAATAGACCATGTACTAAAGCATTGTAGTCTTTCCAAGGTTTTGGGCTTTTTCTTATCATAAACTTCTTACATTCTCCTCCTTCACAATTACAGCATTTGCAACTTGTCCTAAACTCATCTACCAAATATGTATTATAACCAGATTTTCTAAATAATGTTCTAATACCTTTACCCTTAATAGGTTCTTTATATTTCATATGTTTGCGTTGCTCAAAATCACCAAAACATACTACAACCTCATTAGGATTGCCAAATATTTTCTTAAACTTATTTATAATCTTCTGTTCGTTTCTTTTTCTATTGATATATCCATTTAGTTTCAATTTTCTGAATATATATCTTTCATAGAACTGGAATAGTTTCTGATTGATTTCATTTTTCTTTTTGATATAATCTTTGTATTTATTTATATCTAATGACTTTTTATTATATTGTGATAGTTCAGTTTCATATTCTGTTATTGTTTTACCATCAATCTGTTCTTTCTTAAACTCCAATATGAGTTTATTATACTTCTTAATTTTACATTCTTTTCTTCTACTATCTTGTGTATATCTAAATGTGGTAGCATCTTTACAACATCCATCTACACAATATATAATATCACACTTACCAGGGTCTGTTGCAACGATCTTCTTGTTTTGTAAAGGAGTATAATCACACAATTCATCAATATATAGTTCTTTTGATATGCTGGTATTTTTAGGTTTTGAAAACTTATCTATTAAGTCATCTCTAATCAGTAATATGGAACAACTAACACCATCAGTTTCTATCATATGATGAAATGAATATCCTTCTCTTTTAAAGCATTTTCTTTGAGTTCTAAAAAAAAAATCCCATATTTCTGATTTCCTTTTCTTAAGATTACCCTTTGATAAGTAGTCATATTTTTTCCCTTGTTCTTTTCTTAACAAAATGTTTACTATGGTTGTGCTATCAAGAGTAATATGTTTTGGTATGACGTCTGACCTTGAAGGAAAAACATTATTTATACTAAATCCTTCTTGTTCTATATGCTTCATCATATAAATCATACAAGGAAGGTAATCAAACTGATTACAATGTATATCATAATGAATGCTATTTTTAGCAAAAATCTTATTAGGTATGATGTGTTGCTTTACATTATTAATCCAAGAGTGATATACTAAATGTGATTTATATTCGTTTGTTTCAACATTAAGGATATCATTCTTAATCTTCCTTAATTGACAACATAACTTATTTATCCTATTGTCTTTTTCTTTTTTAGTAAACTTTAGTTTTCTTATTTTGTCTGTAATATATTTCTTCTTCCAACAAATATTAACAAAACGCTCTACATATTCCACATAATGTAATTGAATATTGTTTTTATACATAGTAATAATATCATCTGCTAAATAGTCTAAAATGGTATTCATATGAGTATATTTTAGATTATCATCTTGTCTTAATGGTTTGTAATGTTCTTCATAAAATGAATTAAGTTTATCTTTTAGTTCTTTTGTTTCATCCGATGGTAGTCTTCCTGAACCACATTTGACACATACAATTTTCAAGCAATTGACTACAAAAGAATGATCTATTTCTGGTATAGTGTTATGAGTATTATAATAGTTCAATAAATACAACTTCGTAAACATCAATCCGTGAATTACAATCTTATGAGCTCTCATAACAGCATCATTAATTTTAGGTAAATTAATTTCAGGATGTTTAAGGACATATTTGATAGGCACTTTGACACCTTTGTAGAAGTCAGGAGGTTTCTCTTTAATGTTATTCATCTATTATAAGAATGAGAAAATATATTTTTAGTATTTTCGTGTTATATATAATATTATAGTGTAATCTTTATATAGATTTCGGAAAAAATAATGTTTTATAGTTTCAATATTTTATGATTAAAAGTTTCATTTACATACTCTGATATTTTATCTTTTGTTATGTTATTATAAGTATTAGATTTACTTGATTCAAACATAATATTATATTTTGTCTGGTCTCCACATATTAGAATCCTATCACATAGTTGCATATCGGTTACATCAATAAAATGATGTATATTTTCTGTTTTTATACTATATACATACTCAAACATACATCTTCCATCTTTTCCAAAAAATTCTGGGTAATTTAGTTTTATACTATCAATTGACATAAAATCTAAAATGACATCCTTAAATGTCATCAAATCTATAACTTCTATCCCATAATAGTCTTTCAATCTATAATTTTTATTAATTGCTTCCTTCAAATTATTGCTAAATACTTTTATCATATTATACCTTCTATCTACAGTTTCTAATATCATTTTCTTTTGTAAATCAATATCACCTATTAATAAAGAAAATGATACATTTTTACATTTAGCATATTTATTCACATATTCATCAAATGTATGAAAACAATTAACTGGAAAATGTTTTTTAATCTTTTTGTTGTTTTGATTATATTCAATATTAGATAATATATGTTTTAATGCTGTATATTTAACAATATATTCATCAATAATTTTTTGACATAATTTATACTGCATTCTACATTTAGTCTTATGTAATTCTTCTGTAATCATAGTTATATGTTAATATAGTTTCTTTATACTATTATGTTTCAAATATGTAGTCGTATTGTTTTGTGAAATCTTCCCAACTTTGTCTAATTTCAAGTTCTTGCATAATAAATTTATTAGACTTATAATTTTTAGTTTGAGTAATCAACCATCTTCCTAATTGCTGAATATGTTTATTCTTATCTGTTGATGATGGTCGTTTCTTATAGTTTATTATATAATTACTTGATTGTTGAAAATAATCATACCATATGTCTTTATTAGATCTAAAGAACAATGGATATGTATTCATAAAATCTAACCATTTATTTCTAATTACAGGGTCTTTCATAATGTCTCTATGTTTCTCAAAATTTGTCTTTTGAGTACTTACCCAACCTCCTAATTGCTGTATATTAATATCACTATCTATTTGTGATGGTAATTTATTATATGTTTTTATATATTGTTCCAGATTATACAAATTATCATTCCAAATTTCATGAAATGTCATGAATAATGGTTTGTTATTTTCAATGAATGATTCCCATAATTTCATTATATCATTATTATTTCTCATTATTCCCATATTTGGATAATTCTTTTTTTGTGTATATATCCATATTTTAAGAGTTTTAACATCATCATTAGTGTCTTTTTTGGATGGTAATTTATTGTGTTGTTTGATGTATTCATCTATCTTATGTAAATTTTCTATCCATTGTTCTTCGCGTGTGATAAATAATCTTTTATGTTTTTCTACAAAGTTTATCCATAATTGTTTGATATCTTCATTCAACATTATATTTTGTTGAAATTTATAATTATCCTTTTGATTGCTTATCCATGTAGCAAGTTTTTGTATTTCCTTATTTTTATCAGTTGATAATGGTAATTTATTATGTTTTGCAATGTAGTTTTCAACAGTTTCTATATGATTTTTCCAAATCTCATCCTGAGACATAAAGATATTTTTAAATTCTTCTTTGAAGTTTATCCATTTTTGTTTCAGACAATGAATTTTCATAAAACCTTTATTATTTTTGAAATTTTGATTCTGTGTTCCTAACCATTGTGATAATATCTTATCTTGATTGTTATTATCAGTATCATATGGTGATTTATTATGTTTTTGAATATACAGTTTAAGATTTTCAAATTTATTTAACCATATATCTTCTCTTGTTTTAATTATTGAAAATGATTGTAGAAAGTCCTCCCAAACCTTTCTTGTTTCATAATCCTTCATGTTCTCAATTTGTAATTTATAATTTTTCTTTTGTGTGCTTAACCATCTACCAAGTCTTTGAATATTTTTATCTTCATCTATAGTTGATGGTTCTTTATTATATTTTTCAATATATTGCTTTAATTGTTCTAAATTTTCATTCCATAATTCTTCATTTGACATAAACAGTATATAATTGTCTTTAATAAAGGTTTCCCATGTACTTCTGATTTTTTCATTTTTCATATTCATAATTTGTAATTTATTTTTATATTTATGTTTTTGAGTTCCTACCCATCTATATAATGTTTGTATATATGGATCTTCATCTAATATTGAAGGTAATTTATTGTTATCATAAATATAGTGTTTTACACATTCTAACATATCATACCATTGTTCTTCATTTGTTCTAAATAGATGTGAATAATTTTCAATGAAAGTTTCCCATTTATTTACATATTGTATATTTCTAAACATATGTATATGTTTTTTATAATATTTATTCTGATGTGATATCCAATTTCTTAATTGCTTAACCATAACATTTTTATCTGTAGATAATGGCAACTTCCCATTCTCTTTAATATACTCTTCTACCATTTCAAGCTTCTCTTCCCAGCTCATCACCCTAAATTCCTTTACACCAACAATACAATTACTTATTAATACCTTATCATTCTCTACTAATTCAATTTCCTTATCCTCTTTACTATGATAGAAATCTACAGCATTTACTTTAATTTTATCCTTAAACATTATATCATATTCTTTGATACTGGATAATGTTTCTAATATTTCTTCATATTCTTCACACCAAATATAGATATTTGCAACTTTATAAGGGTTATTCTTATCTGTTCTGGTTGCTCTGCTAATTCTTTGTATTGTGGTTATTTTATTTTTAGGAGCATAACTGATATAGATACTATCACAAGATGGTATATCAATACATTCGTTCAGTATCCTAATATTGAATAGCAGTTGTATTTTATCATTATTGTTAGCAAAGCTTTCTAATGTTCTCTTTCGTTTTTTCTCAATATCCTCGCAACTAATACTATTTATTTCAATATCCATAATGTAAAACTCATTCAAAGTCTTCATACATTCTATCATACTCATCATATCTTCTGTGTCTTTACAATATATTATACACTTCCTTGAACCATTATTTGCTATACAAGAATATAAGAACTTACATCTATTCTTTATTTCATTATCAATCTCATATATAGAAAGTTCTTTGTCAAGTTCTTCATTATTTTCGTGTATAGAAGGCAACCATATCTTATAATCTGTTATATACTTGTTAGCAATAGCATCTGTAAATGTCATTTGATATACTACATCTCCAAATAACCATTCCATATCAAATGCTTCATCATCATATTCAATATCATAAATTCTTGGCGTTGCTGACATAAATAGTATTTTATAGTCTGACATCAATAACTTAAATATATGATTTTCATCATCTGATATATTTGCCTTTGAAAGATTATGAAACTCATCAACTATAAATAAAGCATCCTTGAACAAATCTAAACATTCTGTTATTAAGTCCATAGAATTATAAGTGCAACTGATAAGTAGTTTATTCTTGTTCTTGATAATTTCTTTGATACTATCTATATCTCTATTTCCATCACTATCAACTAACAAAGTATTATTTTTATCATATCCATATTCAATAAACCTATTTAAGTTTTGACTTGCAAACTCTCTTAATGGTGATAAGATAATGATATGACTATAATCAGATGATATTATATAACTGGTATATGTCTTACCACAACCACAAGGAAGAGATAAGATGCCTCTATTATTGCTTTCAAAATGTTCTTTGAATTTAGCAACTGCTTCAGACTGATATGAATATGGTATTATTTCAGTCTTTGTAATTTCTTGATTATTCTTATCTTCATAAGGCAATTTAACAAAGTATATTTTATTATCAATAGATACTTCTAATAACTTATCTATATTAACACTACAATCAATATTGACAACATAAGGACTTAATATTGATGTGTATTTAACGTTTCTTGATAGACAGTTTGTATAGTAAATAAATGTAGGAACATCTCTCATGAAATTACTTCTCATCATAATACCTGATATGTCATCTACACATAAACCATTACTATAACCATTTTTACATTGGACTATAGAACATCTATTATTATCAAGTTGTATGATGTCAATACCTATATCTTTATGGGTATGTAAGTATCCTTCTTTGATGTCTTTTCTTATCAGTCTCATATCATTATGTGAATCAACCAAAGCATTATCTATCAATATGTTTTCAGGACATTCATTCCATAAATAAGCATTACAACCAATCTTTTGAATGATAAAGTCCTTAACATATTTTTCATATAATAGACCTTTTTCTTGGTTATTCATATTGATATATGTATTTTATACTAATATAATCAACTTTTTATATCTTGCCTTCGTACAAAATAGTATCGTTTTGTTCTTATATTTTTTGGTTCTGTTTTGATAGTGTATTCAGTGCTTAAAATCTGATATTCATTTTTCAATAGATGGCGAATAATTGATACATATGGTCTTTTAATTTTATCAGGATATGATATTGCTGTTATGGTACTCATAGAAAAATAATTATGTATCCTTGGTAATAAATCCATTATCTTTTCTTGTAGTTCTTTATCTTGATCTAACTCATATAAAATAAGACAATTAGTTTCTTTTAAGTTCAATAATTCTATTAATTCTTCTCTTATTTGTTTTTGTTGTTCTGCATACAATTCAGTTTTAAGTCTCATTATTATGATAATGTCTTATAATATACTTAATATATTCTTATGTTGTTTTATATGTTTTAGGTTTTCTGTATCTTGTTGATAGTTTCCTCGTGTATTGTCTTAACCCTTCTTTGTTGTAAGCATTATTGAAATAATTCTTATAGTTCTCTTTTCTTACCATCTTAATAGCATTCTTAATTTCATCATTTAACTCATTGAATTTTAGTACCTTCTTATTCAATTTGAGATAATGCTTTATTTGGTTAAAGTAATTTTCTATAGGAGCATTTGTAGTAGGAGTATATGGGATTGAAAATAAATATTTATTACCACTATTGAGAATAGCATCTTTTACAAACTGATTATTATGACTTCCAGCATTATCTAATATAATCAGATTGTCTTTGTATTTACTAAATATATGTTCTTCTAAGAAATCTACAAATCTTTCTTTTGTCATTCCACCTTGTTGGTATAATTTAGAACCTACACACCCTGAATTATTAATTGCTACTAATAATGTAAATTTTTTGAATACATAATTATCATCTGTATTTACTACACACTTATGACCTAACTGACACCGACTATATTCCAACATCATAGCAGGTTGTATTGATGTTTCATCTAAACATATAATTTTATCAATGGGATATTTACTTACCTCATTATAAAATTTATTTAACTCATTTTCTTTATTTACTTCTACACCATACCTTGTTACTGGAAAATGTTGATGTTTTGTTCTTTTTCTTGTCTTATTATTATCTCTTAATACTTTACCTAAATGTTGTGATGTAATGTCAAATGAAGGATATTTATCAAGTATGAGTTTCTTTAGTTCAGTCATAGTAATCTGTTCGTTTTGTTTCAGTAGTCTAATAGCATATTTAACTTGATCTTTTGTTATTTTATAAGACTTAGAAGATCTGTTAAGTCTTTCAATATGTTTGTATGCCTTGTATTTCATAATCCATCTTCTCAATGAAGACTTCTTACAAACAAAAATATCACATACTTCATCTAAACTAACATCATTTTGTAAATAGTACTTGACAGCACTAATCTTATAGTCTTGTGTTTTATGTTTCATAATAATACACAATAAAAAATAAATATTTGTGCCATTTTAAATCTTCAAGGGTTTAAATACTTGTGCATCATAAGTTCGTCGTAAGACATCACGACATCTATCCCCATCCCTTTCCCGGGACTGGATGCCTTAACAAAGACCTTGTCGTCGTCAAGTTTGATGAATAGAATAACCTTTACACTCGTTGAACCATTACGTCTGTAATCCTTGGTCACATAAGTGAAAACGGAGGATTGCATTTTTTCTTTGCGAAGTTGCTGGGTTGCGGAAGGGTCGTTTGCGGGTCGTTTGCGGATTGTTTGCGGTTGGTTTGCTTGTTGGTTTGCTTGTTGGGTTACGAAGTATCACTTCGTGGTTTGTCTCTGTTATATAGATTTCAGGACATCGCATCAATTTTTATATTCTTATATAAAAAGTTGAACAAATGTATCCATTTACGAAGGTCGTATAATATCGCCTAATTCAGCAAATACATAGTTCTTATATTTATTTGGTATATTCATTCTTCGCGTCATTACAAAGGGACATCCCAGAATATTCTTCTAATATTTTTCACGCATATATAAAACTCTCTCAATTACTCATTTAACGTATCATATGCGATTTTGAATGCGTTGTTGTCAAACGCGAAATTATATACGACATTTTTACTATGCGTTTGGATATTACCGTCGCGGATCCCTTTGATAAGACACTCTGCGACTTCAATACGACTTACGTCGTCATGTTTGAAATTACCACCCGAAATTAGACATATGCGAACATAATCAATTCTTTCTGTATCTATTCTGTTGTTGTAATTATTGTAATGGTAAATGGCGTTCGCAATATTTTTGCCAACTATATACACCGCGTCTTTAAAGTTTTCCGCACTACTCATACCCTTTGGTCCGACACAGTATAGCATCGCTTTATTCGCTCCATTATTACACGGTGGGTTTTTCAAGATGTCTATAAAGATGTCCCCTGGATATAAACTGTTGCTTAGAAAATCACAAAGACGAGTTTCCGAAATATACAGGAACATATCTGTAAAGTATGGATTGTTCTCAAATTTGCCTCCTTGTTTGAACGCGTCGTAGTGATGCAACGTTCCCGCTTTTTTTGAAAGCGCGTATTTATTATTTACCATTGTCAAATATTTAGTTCGTGAATATTTATCGGGAAGAACGTCTTCTTCCTCCTTTATATCATAGCAATCCAAATAACATGATAGATGCATCTCTATAGACAGGTCATGTAATGTCGCGTCGTTGTCTTTCTCGCGTATCGCAATGTTAAATGCCTTGTTTATAGCAGCGCCACCAATATATAGTTGTTCATCGCCTGCGTTAAGCGAACCCATACATACGGATGGTTTACCTTCCACATTTGGATAACCTGACGGTTCATATACAGACGTAAAATGTCCCACCTTTTCTTCAAATGTGTATGCGATTGTTGCGATTTCTAGTGACTCGTTATTCATAATGTTCTTAATCTTCCAAGTTGTAACTCATCCTATCAATTTTTACAAGTAAAATAAAGGGCATATTGTATCTTCGCGAATTGTAAAACCATTTAGGAACGAATTGTATCCAAACCATACGCGCAAGTCCATAATGTCATCATCCTCGTATAACGAGTCATACGTAAGTAATACGTGTGTAGTAAAATTATACGTTTCCAAAATAGTATTGTATATATCAATATAGCACCTGATTTTATACGTTTCTTTATATACAATACGTATCTTGTGGTTGTGGTTAGACAATTCAAATGCTTTTATAGGGTTTGCGTCGCTAAGTAAAGTGTTCGCGTATTCTTCCAATACTTTTTTAATGCGGTCTTTTATAGGATATATCGCAAACTCAAGATATTTTATTGCGGAATACGTGTGAACCTCGGCGGTCATTCTCAATTTATTCAGTCGCAAAAAATCGGTTGCGACATCCGCATAATATTGATAATATTTGTAATACGGATCACCAACGTCTCTGCGATTGTATATACACCATATCGCGCGATGTTCATCGGTATCGGGGTTATAATTGAGATAATGATTTTCATTGATATACACAATCAACTTGTTGTAATTATCAAGAGACTCCCGCGTATCGCTTATGACACTTAGCGTCTCCTTAAATAGTTTTCGGTATATAAGGGATTGTAGTTCGTCGGGCAGGTCGTAAAAATAATTGGCGCGAAACACTGATGACATTACTATATGGTATGAATTCGGGATCCCATTGAATCATTTTTTTACTCATTGTCAAATCCGGGTGTATTAAAGACAGTTGTTTATAAAATTTTTATCCACATCACGGTCTTCTGCTGCCTAAACGCATAGCGTATCATCACCTAAGCATATAATGAAGTTTATGGACGGCAAATGCAAAGGATAAATTGTAAAAATTAAAAAGCAGCGTTAGCGAGGTTTCTCTTTTTCCTTAAGTAGCTGTGTCACTAACCGTTATCCTATTAGTATTCTTATTAAAGTCGTCTTCGTTCATCGCGCGTATTAATAGCAGCTTATTAACAGGACAGACAGACGGTTTTTTCTGTAATACGAAACCGTTGTCAGTCGCTATTTTAGCCATAATGTTTCCTTCGTAGGTCATTAGCGACATATATTTTTTATTTACGGGACATAGTAATAAGGCATACTCTATTAATATTTTCCCTAACTTTTTCCCTCGCATATTGGTATCTATAAATACCTCTTGGATATAGAAGGTATCCACCATATCATCTGTGTCGTCTATATTGAATACCCTAGACTTCTTTATTACTAAAAATCCCATCATCAAATCCCCTACATATAACCCGTATATCTGGTGCTTTAGGATATAGTCTTGAACTTCCGATATAATATTGTCGTATTCGTCCTTCGTGTGCTTCTTATAATTATAATATTGTAAATACGCCATCATCTTATCCTTGTTTTTATTCAATACTAGTCTTACTACAACGGTTTTACCATCCTTATCTTTGTATTCCTTTATGCTTTTGTTATATTTTCTCATAATATCATTATATTCTGATTTGCGTTCCTCTAGTATCCTGTGAGACTTATTGACAGTAATCAGTTTGTTTAATAGGTGCCCAGATTTGTTCCCTATGAATGTCTTCACCCTGTCAAAATACAAGTCTCTTTTAACCTGTATAGAACCATTATTGGTTTTAACATCCATATTTGACAAGATGTGATTTGGTATAGCAGAGACAAACTTGAGTTTATTCTTCCACTTCTCTATGTTGCCTTCATCTACTTCCATCTTTGTTAGAGGGTCTTTGTATGTATTAGACATATCGCTTTGCTCTAATAGACATATTTTTATTTTTTTTATAGAAAATAAAAATGAAACGCATATAGACAATTACGAAACTTTCGCTACAGATACTAATAAAGGTAAATATATCTATTTCGGTGCTACAACGATATTTTTGTGATGATAAAAATGTTTGTTCTGTATTATTATCCAGATAGCACAGCGACAGTAACCATTTTTGTTATTATAATATGTCCTATTTTACTTTTTCCATTACAAAAATTGATTGCGATTTTTATAATATTGAGTTAGAGTTTATCAAACGAACGCAAACGAACGCAAACGAACGCAAACGAACGCAAACGAACGCAAACGAACGCAAACGAACGCAAACGAACGCAAACGAACGCAAACGAACGCAATGAACAGTTATTTCAACACTGATGGTAGCATTGCTTATCACAAATTCTCAAATGTTGAATTTAGTGGCGTATTTGCTGATCACTTCTTCATCAAATACGGAGACAAAGTATATATGGAGGTTAAGGATGTCGGAGAGATCGTAATTTCATTCGCCGAACTTCAAAAAAACAATTACTGGAAACAGTATTACGACTTGTCGCTTCTGCTCACACCCAATAAATATTCAATCGCTGAAGATACCATATATAGTAGCAAAAACACGAATTACTCCAACTATTACAAAGAGGCGAGGTTCTGGTCAATTCATACTGTCTTTCTGGAAAACGAAACAATTCGCGAAGGATATGTTTGCTATTACAAAATTAACCCCTACGACTTGGTTGATATGAAATATACCTCCCAAAAAAATTTAGATTTATTTAAGCAGAATTATGCGAATACGAGAGACGATCTCATAAATGTAGAGTTGGATATTTACAATACCTTCGCGATGGATTACCGAGCAACCCAAGATTAAAAGAAATGATGTAATGTGTGTATAATATATGTATATATCTATCTATTTTTTATTTTATTATTTTGAAAAATGATTGCGTTTGTGAAAATACAGACTTACACAGTTACGCAGTTACGCCGTTTTTTACAATACTTCGCAACTTCGCGCAACACGAAATGAACTTCACCGCAAGTGGCAACGACTTATATACTTATCACACTGTGTCAAACGCAGAGTTCTCAGGCGTTCTTGATAAGTATCAAATACATGGAATGTATGCTTATAATGAAACAACGCTAACCCAAATTAGTTTTATATACGACTATCACATCTTCATCAGGTATGGTAACAAGGTCTATATGGAAGTTAAAGGAATCGGTGATATCGTGATGTCATTCTCCGAACTCCAAAAAAACAAGTATTGGAAGCACTATTACGACTTGTCGCTTCTACTCACAACCGATAAGCATTCGTTAATCAAAGACCTAGAATATAACAGCAACTATCACGATCCTAATATATACGAAGAGATTAGATTCTGGTCAATAAACACTGCCTTTATAGATGGAAGTTATGAAGGTAAAACAAAGAGGGTTGTAGAGAACGAATACAATTGCTATTATAAGATTAACCCATTTGACTTAGATAATATGAATTACGCTTCGCAAAAAAATTTGGATATATTCAAAAAAAATTATATGTCAAGATACGAAGTTAGAAGCAGAACCTTTGATAAAAAAAGTGTATATTACGATACCTTTGTGCTTGACTATTGTATAAGTTTGATGGAGAAGGAACTTGACGAACTTTCGGAAATCTTTGAGGATAAAAAGAATATGGTTAATCTTGTTGCCCTGAATGACATAGAGGGTATGAATGGCGACGTGCTAAGGATTATATATAATCATCTTGTCGGCACTGAAGGGAAGAAGATATATACAGGGATTATTGATAAAATAGATAACTGTAAAAACAAGTTAGAAAGGGACGTCGATATATTACAAGCATAAATAATATAAAAATTGATTGATTTGACTGTTTAGAAATAGAAACGAAATCAAAAGACGACACCGAGTATATTGCGAATCTCCAAATCTCCCAAACAAAGCATCATAATGTCCAGCGCGTCTAGTGACACTTCTACTGTCTATCACACAATCGCAGATACCGAGTGCTCCGGCGTATTTTGGAAGCTAATTCGTGAAACAAAACCCTATTACGACGCGCCTAACTATATGTCGTGTTATGGCGACTATCACCTATTCGCCAAGCACGGGGACAAGGTATATATGGAGGTTAGAAATGCCGGCGAAATTGTGATTTCGTTAGCTGAACTACAAAAAAACAAGTATTGGAAATATTACTATACCTTGTCGCTTATGCTCTCAAACGACATGCATAAACTGTCTAAGAACGAAGAGTTTAACAAGACATATAACCACATATATGGATATACAGGAGGTAAGGAGTGGTCTAAAGAAGATAGGGCGTGGTCGCTGGAAACTGCCTATATAGACCAAAGCAACATGAAAGCCTTCAAGATAATCCCAAGCGGGAATGTATGCTACTACAAAATCAACCCAGCAGACGTGAAGGATATGGAATACTCCACTCCTCAAGAACTGGAAGCATTTGAACTGGGCTATATGAATGGTCTTGACCGAGTGAAGACGTTTTCACATAGGTCAGTGATATATGAGAACATCACAATTGAATATATTATGAAGAATATGGAGAAAGAGCTAGAAGAACTTTATGCGTTATAAAGAAAAAGGATAAAATAGTTGTTTTAATCTTAAGCAACTCATAATGATAAATATAGTATGAATGTAATATATATGCGTGTTATCTATTTTTGGTATTATCATAATATGAGTATGTTCTAAAATATTTTTTACTATTAAAAAATGATTAATAACTGTAAATATAGAAGGAGAGAATATTACTCAATTTGCTAAAGTTAACGAAGTTAAATTGAGTATATAGAAATTCCACGATGAACCACACAATCGCAAATACCGGCACCGAATGTACTGGTGTGTTTACTCAGCAAATATATGATGCGTATTCCTATCGTAATAATGATCCGAGTGATTTGACGCATCGTATTGGGATAATGGGCGACTATCACCTATTCGCCAAACATGGAGACAAGGTCTATATGGAAGTTAAGAATGTAGGTGATATAGTGATGTCTTTCGCCGAACTTCAAAAAAACAGGTATTGGAAATATTACTATGACCTGTCGCTTATGCTCGCAATTGATAAAGAGATAAAGAATGAGGCATTTAACAATTTCTATAACGAGGCATATGAATATGATAAATATGACGAGGAATATGAATATTCAGCAAATAGAGTGTGGTCTTTGGATACGGCATATATTGATTTAGATATTGATCAAAACTGCAATAAAGAGAGCTGTAAGATAATCCCAAGTGGGAATGTATGCTATTACAGAATAAATCCATTTGACTTGGAGAAGTTGGAATACGCATCACCACAAGAAATAGACATCTTCGAACAGACGTATATGTGCCGAAACGAGTTAAGGTTTGGATACTTTCTAAATAGGAATAGTATTTACAAGAACCTCGCAATTGAATATCAAGTGTCTAAGATGGAGAAGGAACTTGACGAACTTTCGGCATTCTTTGAAAATATGAAGAAAGTAATTGATCGCGTTGATATTATTCAAGGGAAGTATGTAATAAATAGCGACGTACTAAGTATTATCTATAATATTCTTCTAAGTGAATTACAATGCCGATAACCCCAAAATAGTAGCGATGATAGAGAAGGAAGCAAAAACCGCTTTGCTACTTAAGGAATCCGTGTAGGGTATGCTTAGCGTATATGTATATATTTTTTATATGAATTTGCTATTTTTCTACTGTTTGATGAAAGGATGTTTCGCATAATTTGAAAGAAATATTTGATGCGGCGATTGCTTTAGCAAATTGTCTTAACATAAAATGTAAAAAGGAACAGGAACAATTAAAAAAAAATAAATATGTTATTGAAAAAGAAAAATTGGTGGTTGATTTTGTAAATGATATAAAAATTATAAAAGAGCGCTTTAAGAATGACAAAGTAAAAGGAGAAATAGAGTTTGGAAAAAAATTTGTAGAATATAGTAAAGAGTATACTAATTTAGAAATCAAAATAATAAAAGAGAAGAACCATAATGATCTTATTATGTGTCAATTAAAAGGTTGTTATAATGAGCGTTTACATATGTTAAAATATTCAATTGAAAAAACATTAAACCGCACGAAAAAAAATACAGAAATATATAAACTTGCTTATAAATATAAAAACATGTTTGAAACAACTAAATTAACAATAGATGATATGAATAACTTTGATATTGATACAAAGAAAATAGGATTAAACGAAATTATCCGCAATTTTGAAAAAGATATGTTAAGATTAAATAAGAAATTAAATATATAGAAACGATTGAAACACTGTTTCTTGCTACTTAAAGGAATGCTTCGTGACTTCGTGTATATGAGATAAATTTGTCCTATTATACTTTTTACAATGTAAAAAATGATCACAAATTTTATAATAATGTAGCAGAGACAAACGAACGCAACCGCAAACGAACGCAAAGCAACCGCAAACGAACGAACGCAACCGCAAACGAACGCAAAGCAACCGCAAACGAACGCAAAAATGAACAGCACTATCAACACAAGTACCAAGTCTGCTTTTCACATCTTCACAAATGCCGAATTCACGGGCGTTGTTGATATTCTGAAATATCACGAATATCACCTTTTCATCAAATACGGAGACAAGGTCTATATGGATGTGAGAGGCGTCGGGGATATCGTGATTTCCTTTGACGAACTTCAAAAAAACGAGCAGTGGAAGTATTACTATGACCTCTCGCTTATGCTAACATACGACAAAGAACTTGTGGTTCAGGATCTTAAGTATAGCAGCGAATACAGCGATTACTCGTTATATGACGATGTGAGGTATTGGTCTATTGATACTGCGTTTATAGTGAGCGATTTGTTGAACAATACGGGACGCAAGGTTCTTGTAAAACACGGGGATAGATTATTTCACGAAAAAGTTGCTTATTACAAGATCAACCCATACGACTTGGAAAAAATGGAATACACCTCGCAGGAAGAGTTGGAAGTATTTCGTATGAATTATATGTCGTGTGTCACAGATTTTGAAGCAAAGAGCATTGCTTACAATAACCTCGTCCAGCAAGTCCAAAAGTAAATGAAAAAACAATAGATAGGGTTTATGTGTTATATATTTTTTATATTTAATTAAAATAAATCTTTCTTACGTGCGTGGATGCGTAGCACGAAGTCGGTGATCCGTAATGCCCTTCGCTTCCGCAAAGAAAACATACGAGGCGATTCGGCGGTTTCTTCTGTTTCGTTTCCTTATTTTGTGAAGTTGATTGACTCGTCGGTTGAGACATAAGAGATAACTCTATTTACTATTTTGCGGTAATACATAAATCAGTTTTTTTTGATTTTCCTTTAAGTATGAAATATACTTATATAATATAAACAAATAATTGATAGATAAATAAAACAGAAATGGAAACAAATATGGAACTAACTTTCACGCAGAAATTTACAGAAGGGTTAAAGCAACACGATTTAACGATGATAGATATGAAAGACTTTGTATATAGTGGAGGGGATAATGGGTCTCATTTAAATTATTATAAATTATTATATAATACCGATACATTACTCCCTCACAAAGATTATTGTATATGCGGACACAAGATAGTAAAGAATTGTTATATAGCAAATGGAAACCAAGTATTAACATTAGGGATATGTTGTATAAAGAGATTTATATCGAAAGAAAAGCAAGGGAGAACTTGCGAATGCTGTGGTTTTTCTCATAAAAATAGAAAGGATAATTTATGTAATAAATGTAGAGAAGATAGAATTAATTCTATAAAACGTGTTAATAACAAATTAAGAAATATGTGTATAGAGTGTGGTATTGATATTGATAATTTTAAATACCCATATTGTCCGTATTGTATAGAAGATATAAAAATAAATAAAACCTAAGTAATAGTCAATTTCACATCACAAGATTTTGTATAAAATATATCATCGACAACCCTCATAGATGATTAGAATAGATGAGGATATTTCGAAATAAAGTCTCCCCATTTTTTTCTCGTATCTTCGTTTTCTATAATATTGTTGCCCTTCTTTTTATAATGTTGTTTCTGATGAGAAACCCATCTACCTAATTTCACTCGTATTGGTGGTAGTTTATTATATTTTTGAATATACTCTTCAAGTTTAATCTTGTTATCAGTCCATAATTCTTGATTAGACTTAAATAAATAATCATATTTGGTTATAAGTTCTTTCCATTCTTTTCTTATTAAAGTTTCTTCGTTCATTAATCCAATTTTTGTTTTATAATTTTTCTTTTGATTAGCAACCCAATATCCTAATGTTTTTTCGGTATGTTCTTTTGCAGTAGGTGAAGGTAATTTATCATATTGTTCCACAAATTGTAGAAGAGCATTATATCTTATATCCCATACTTCTTCATTTGACTTAAATAATTCATAATTTTCATTTTCAAATTGTTTCCATTTTTCTCTTATTGAACTGTCCACCTTCATAATTCCTTTATTTTTGCTATAATTATCTTTCTGATGCGATATCCATTTACCAAGTTTTTTAACATTTTCATCATTATTTGTTATAGGCGGTAATTTATTAAATGTCTTTATGTATTCTTTAATTATATCCAATTTTTCATTCCATCTTTCTTGTTCTGATTTTAATAAGTCTTCATTTTCATTAACAAAACATTCCCATTTCCTTCTTATATTTTCATTTTTCATTATTTGCGAATATTTAGTATAATTTTTTTTTTGACGACATATCCATAACGCCATTTTGTCAGTATCTTCATTATCGTTGTTTTGAGTAGGCAATATACCATTTTCAAGTATATATTGCTGTATTTGTTTTAACTTATACACCCATTTATCTTCATCGTTTATAAATAAATTAAAATGTTTATTAACAAATTGTTCCCATAATGCTCTTATATTTTCCTTCGTCATAATAATATTACTATCTATTTGTTTTTTATAATTTCTTTTTTGTGTTCCTACCCAATTTCCTAATGTTTTTTCAACAAGTTCTTCAGCATGAGGTGAAGGCAATTTACCATTTTGGTTAATATATTGTTCTAATTGATTTAATTTATTTTTCCAATACTCATCGTTGTCCATAAATAGATGGTTATATTTAGATATAAAGGTTTCCCATAATGCTCTTATATTTTCATCTTTCATTATTTGTATATTTTTCTTATAAATATCTTTTTGACGCGCAATCCAAATTCCAAGACCCTTTATGTATATATCTTGGCTATCTCTTAGTGGTATCTTATCATTTATATTAAGATAATTATCTGCTTTTTCCAATTTAAGTATCCATTTATCTTGACTTGATATGAATGGGTTATATTTTTCTATGAATATTTCCCATAATAATCTGATATGTTTTTGCTTCATTTTCCCCCTATTAATATTGTAATCTATTCTCTGTGCGTATAACCAATTTCGTAATTTATGTGTAGGCAACCTCCCATATTCCTTAATATACTCTTCGACCGTCGCCAATTTTTCTTCCCAACTAATCACCTTGAACTCCTTCACGCCTATAATACAATTGCTTAATAATATCTTATCATTCTCTATCATTTCGAGTTCCTTTTCATCCTTGTTATTATAGAAATCAACCGCACTAACTTTAACCTTATCCTTAAACATTATATCGTATTCTTTGATAGAAGACAAGGTCTCCAACATATCGTCGTATTCTTCACACCAAATATATACATTCGCAACTTTATAAGGATTATTCCTATCTATTCTCGTTGATCTGCTTATTCTTTGAATCGTCGTTATTTTATTTTTAGGCGGATAACTAATATATACACTATCACACGCAGGTATATCAATACATTCATTTAATATCCTTATATTGAATAGAAGTTGTATCTTATCATCGCCATTACTAAACGATTTTAATACTCGTTTCCTTTTCTTCTCATTGTCTTCGCAACTGATGCTATTCATCTCAATATCCATAATGTAAAACTCATTTAATGTTTTCATACATTCCATCATCGCTTTCATATCCTCAGTATCTCTACAATAGACTATGGATTTCCTCGTACCATTATTGGCAATACACGAATACAAGAACTTGCATCGATTCTTTATTTCATTATCAATCTCGTATATTGACAACTCTTTATCGAGTTCTTCGTTATTCTCGTGGATGGAAGGCAACCATATCTTGTAATCTGTAATATATTTGTTTGTGATTGCGTCTGTAAAAGTCATTTGATACACAACGTCTCCAAATAAATACTCGGTATCAACTGTTTCATCATCAACATCAGTATCATCATCCTCATCTGTCTCTTCATCATTTTCATCATAATCATTATCAACCTCTGTATCAACATCAACTGTTTCATCATCATACTCAATGTCATATATTCTCGGCGTTGCCGACATATATAGTATTCTATGCTTTGATATTAACAATTTATATATATTATTGTCTTCGCTTGATATATTCGCTTTTGATAGGTTATGGAACTCGTCGATTATAAATAAGGCATCATTAAATAACTCTAAACATTCGGATAGTAAGTCCATCGAATCATAGGTGCAAGATATAACAAATCTATCGTTGCTTTGAATAAACTTCTTAATACTATCTATATCTCTGTCGCCATCACTATCGACTAACCTCGTGTTTTTCTTATCATACCCGTATTCTATAAACTTATTTAGATTTTGACTTGCGAATTCTCTTAGTGGCGATAGAATAATGACCTGTTTATAAGTATTTGAGATTAAATAACTTGTAAAGGTTTTTCCGCATCCGCAAGGGAGCGACAAAATACCTCGATTCTTTGTCTTGTAATACTCTGTAAATGTATTTACTGCCTCTATTTGATATGAATATGCCACGATCTCTGGAACAATATCGATCTCTATATTAGTATTTTCATAAGGCAACTTCACAAAGTATATTTGACTGTCATTAGAAACTTTCACTAATTCATCTATATTGCTATTGTTGCTACAATCAATATGGGATACATAAGGGCTTATTCCAGATGTATATAGGATGTTCCGCGATAAACAGTTTGTATAGTATATAAACGTATTAATGTTGCGTATGAACGCCGACCGCATCATAATCCCCGCTATATCGTCTACGCATAAACCGTTGTGATACCCGTTTTTACATTGCACCATAGAACATTTGTCGTTTTCAATTTGAATAATATCGATTCCAATATCTTTATGACTATGGACGTGTCCTTCCTTCGCATCTTTTCTTAGTAATCTCAACGTATTATGAGAATGGATAAGTTTGTTGTCTATTAAAATAGTTTCGGGGCATTCATTCCACAGATACGCATTTTTACACTGCGTTCGTATTATGAAGTCCTTGACATATTTTTCATATAGCAACCCTTTTTCTTGATTACTCATAGTCTTCGTGTTCTATTACTATAACCACTCTAATACATAAATCAGTTTTTTGATTTTTTATAAAAATAAAAATATTAACAAAGCATAACCCTATATATACTGCATCTTCCCTATCCTTTCCTTCACAACATAAGAATCATAATAGAATCTGCTAAACAACGCTATAATGCCCACGCCATACGTCGCAAAGAACGTGATAATACCATAATTAAACCACGTCTCGATAGGCGGACGATATAAATAGAAATTAGAATACAATACGAAGAATTGGCAAAGTTGCATCGTCGTGATGTATTTCTTTACGATTCTAACTTGATTGATCTTCAATAGACACCCCAAGTAATAGGAATACATTATGGTATGAACGCCGCTATTTAAGAGAGACGCCATCCATACCATATCAACCTTGTATTGATACATTAAATGCCAACTTATAACAGCACCTATATGATGATATTTCTGGAGGAATATCGGCGTCTTGCCATTGAGATACAATAAAAACGTATCGGCGAACTCATAATACTTTGACAAATAGAACCAATAAATAATAGTATCAAATTGCGGATTTTGAAAATAATAATTGGATTTGAATACGATCCCGTCGTTATATAAGATACGAGATAGTGACCCAAACGTCCAAGCACTAAACATCACAAGAAACGCATTGTGAATAACTGATACGTTATATAGTAAATCCGGATTTATGCGTAGATGCTTGGGATATGCTAAGTAGCAGGCGATCGCCACGAGAGGAGTAAGATGAGATGTCATTTGTTTATGTTTATATAGATAATATTTATATATATATTGTTCGTATTTTTAGCATACTCGTTTATGTATCGTCAGAGTCAGAGAACTCTAAGTATATCTTTTAATTCACGTATCGGAGGAGATTTTGATTTTCTCGCCTTTATTATTCTTTCAACCACATATTGATCTACAGGCATTTATAATATATCCTACTCTATTTATACAATATTTTTAATAAAACATATAATATAAATGGATTTAGTAGTATATAAACCAAAAAAAGGAGGTTGTTATAAATCTAATTGAAAAAATCAATACTACGATTACAAAAATTAAAACAAAATTATTTATAGCAACCGCAGCATATGATAAATATTATAAACTATATAAGAAACGTGTGATTAACTATACCAATATCGCAATCGCCTATAACGCATCCTTAATGGAAAAAGAACTTGACGAAATTTCGGCAATTGAAGAAGACAAACGAAACCTCATTAATCTCATTGCGTTTTACGAAAAGAAGGATATGAACGGTGATCTATTCCAAGTTATATATAATAATCTCATACGTAGTCCTGATACATTCGCTCCATATTTAGAGAACTTGGAAGATGCCGAGAATACCATCAGGACGCTAATACTTGCTACTTAAAGAGATTGCTATGTGAAGAAACTCTATGTATATATTTTTTATTTTTATGGGATATCGTTCGCCTACATATTGGGTATAATATGTCATGTTTTATAGAACAGCCATTGAAAATTGATTCTCTGTCTTTCAAAGAATAGTAAAGTCAAAACCTATTGATTCCGCAAAACTCTCGTTCAACCGCTCGTTCAACTTCGTTCAACCGCTACACGACCAAAAGATGACCGCTACAATCTGCTACCGCAAGGGCAATGGGTATCACCACCATCTTCCCGATATGGAGTTTTCGGCATTCTTCGAAAAGACCACAAACCTTCGTGGAGACGTGCTTCTATCTCTCAAATACTTCCTTTTCATAAAGTATGAGGAGAACATCTATGTCGAAGTCAAAAACGTCGGCTGTGTCCTTATGCCCTTTGAAGAACTTCTGAAAAACAAACTTTTGAAGATGTATTACGACCTCTCGCTTCTGCTCGTGAAGGACAAAAATCAGTTTGTCGAAAAGGTAAGCGACGAAGGAAATCGCATTTGGGATGCCGAAATCACAGACATATACAAGGGACGTAGGAACTGCTTTGTCGATACTGCGTATATCTTGAATGGCGAATTCAAAACCGACAAGCAGTATTGCTATTATGATATTAACCCTTACGAATTGATCGGTATGAAAGTCGAAACCGCATCGGGGATTGAGTTTTACAACTATGCTTTCAAGGCTCGTCTCGGATATGAGATAAGCAATTTTGAAAAACGTACGAATGACTATATGGATATTGTCGTAGAATACGTCTCCACATTGATGGAAAAGGAACTCGACGAAATCTCGGCTATCGAAGAGGACAAACAAAACCTCATTAAACTCGTGAAGTTTTATGACAGCAAGAAATATATGAACTGCGATTTATTCGAAGTCATCTATAACAATATCATACGTGCGTCTGATGCGTTCGCTCCATATTTGGCGAATATGGATTTGGCGAATCGGGATGATGTCGATAAAGCCATTCGTGCGGTAGTTGTATCGTTGTAAAGGAATGGCTCTCGCTCTCGCTACTCCTGCTACTTAAAGGATTGTCTCTATGTATATTTTTTTATTTTATGAAAAATGATATGGTATATTTTTACATTCGACTATATCGTTCGCAATGAAGGATAGAATTGAACACTTTCTGGATACCCTTATGACAAATATAAAGATATTACGATTCCTCTGTATAATCGCATTTATCATAATAAAAATTATATATGTGTTCGCCTACATATACAATGTGTTTTTTGGATATAATATGTCCTGTTTTATAGAACAGCCATTGAAAATTGATTCGCTGTCTTTAAAAGAATAGTAAAGTCAAAACCGATTGATTCTGCAAACCTTCGCAAACTCTCGCAACTTCGTTCGGCTCTCGCTACTTCGCAAACTTCGCAACTTCGTTCATCAAACAATGATGCACACATATCATTACTCGAAGGATATGGAGTTTTCAGGCGTCTTTGATGTCTGCTTCAAAACCAAAAAAGTAAAATATGAGCGATTCATTCAATTCACCAAGTTCAAGGACTTGATTTATATCGAAATCAAAAACGCAAAGGGCAATGCTCGTAGCATCATCATCCCCTTTGACGACCTCTTGAAAAACACGTATTTAAAGACATATTATGACTTGTCTCTTCAACTTACTACGCATAAAAATCTCGTCGTCGAGGTGGAATGGACGGAATACAACCGTCGCAGTTTCAACTACGAAAAGAAAACCTCGTGGTATATCAATACCGCCTATTTCAACGAGGACTTTTACACGGCGATTCGAACGATAGAAACAGACGATTATCGCTGTCCGTATCATATTAACCCGAATGATTTGAGGAATATGGACGTGTCGAGCGTGAAGGATATTGAGCGGTTCTTCGGCGTCTTGAATGTTCGCTTTGAATACGAGGAACGTAGGAGATTTAAAGATATACTTGAATATACGAGTCTGATGCTCGAATACAACGTAGCGTCTATCGAGAAGGAACTTGAAAAAATATCAGCCAGTCAGGAAGACAATAAAAATATAATGGTTCTTCTTGAACTCAATAGTAAAAAAGAGATGAATACCGACTTGTTCGTTATCTTATATAGACTCGTCGTAAGCAAAGAGGGACAGAAGAAATACGTCCCTGTCTGCTAAGACTGCTAAGACTTGGATATGTATGTATTATCTGTATCTCTATTTTTATTTTTGTCTAAATACCATCTTGGCGATTCTTGAAAGAATACCTTTTTTGGGTTGCAAAGACAACTTATGAATACTATTCTCTAATTGTTTCCTCGTTTGCGGGGGTTTCCCTATTTCCCTTAATATGTTTCGTATCCTAGTGATCAATGTGTATATAACAACGTATCCGCGTGATGTAATCATACGTGGTAGTAAATTCTTATCATACTGAAAACTCATACACAGTAGGCGATTGTAGAGTGGCGAATCAATCGCAATCGCTTTGAAGGTTCGCGGATGAACAATAGGCATCAATACCCACATTTTACATTCTTCGTAGGTAAAATCATTATAGGGGTTTTCATCTACAATCAAAGGTTCGCCTCGTTCTCCTATTGTTATATTCGTAAGTAACCCCATTCCTTTTGGTAATCGTAGTTCTCCTGGTTTCCTTCTTTCAACATCATCTAACATCATATAATATTCATTGCGATAAGTTCCGTCATATACTATATCCCTATCATCATACGATAACTTCGCAACATACTGTTCACCAATCACATCATCTATAATATGTAATAATACATTAAATATTTTTGTATCTCTATAATATAATAATGGAACCGCAACAACCTAAACCATTTCCCTTTAATACGTGTGAGATTCGCGGAGATATTGTAGATCAACCGTATTCCGCCAGTATCAACATCGTATCGTGTATCATCCTGCTTTATTTATTATCGCTTGCGAAGCATATAGAAATCCAGTTTTTTATATTGTCATTGTTCATATTCCAAGCATACCACGCATATTCGCATTTGTTTTGGAACGAAAACGAGCATAGTTTGGTGCACGTGTATACTATTCACGCATCCTCGTATCTCATCGTAATCGCCTTAATCACCGCATTATCGTTTATTAGTGGGAACGCTCCTAATATCCCTATCATATTCGCGGCGATTCTATTGGACTTTTATATATTGTTGAATTATATTGGAACCGTATATAACGCGATTTCAGGAATACACATTTGGGTCGTCGTGCTTCTTACAGGGTTATGGAATGTGAAGTTGCCAACCGTAGTTAAACAACTATTGCCAATCTTGCTACTGTTATTCTTAGTCATCATAGGACTTTTCTTTAACGAGAAGTATAATTGCGATGCGATGATGAACGCATACCCGTTCCCTTACCATACCGCAATAGAATTATGCGGTCTCGTCATCTCAGCGCTGTTCGCCTACATATTTCTATTGCTGGAGAAGGAGAAAGGATTACATAAAAATTGATTAGGGTGTCTTACAAGAATATAGCACCACAATGACTTTCAATGATGATGACATTAAGAAAGGGTTTGAAAATATTACGAAGAACAGCGATCATTCACAAGTATCACCCACCCATCACTTTAATATCGCAGACAAAACAATAGACAAGATAAGCGATGAGAAATACTTGGCGAAACTTAGTTTTCGCGAGTTGATGGCATACGCGACCCCGATCGTATTTAACAGAGATCTGGAAACCCCAAAAATAGATGAATTGTATACCTCTATTACCCAAGGATATGAGATTCCTTTTACGATTGATGCGATCTATGACAAGAAAACTAAGATTGACGAGAAGAGCATTAAGATTATTAACGGAAACCACAGGCACGGAGCGATATGTAAGTATATTACGGAACATGACAAGCATTTTAGTTGCGATTACAAGGTATATGTGTGGGTTTATGAGGTGGATGAGTGCGAGACAACCAATATGAAGAAGAGCATTGAATTATATACGAAAATAAATAATCATCTACCCTTCAAAGAACCGATCATCGTGGATATAAATGTGATGGAGTTTATGAATAAACTGTGTAGACAAAAGCGATTCAAGGGACTTATATTGTCCAACCAATGTGAAACAAGCAGACAACCGCGAGTAAATAAAAAGGAAATATTCAATCTTCTAAATAATAATAAGGATATATTAGAGGAGTTCATATCAAAATACTCTGTAAATAAACACAATCTTATTGTCACGGACGAAATTCTCACACAATTTATAGAGAGTATCAATGAAATCAATCATCGTCTATCGCTAAAAGGAATTGTAAGTTTGTATAGCGATAATCAAATGGTGCAAAACAAAGGGTATTATGAACAAGCGGTTGAACTGGGTTTCTTCTTGAATCTTAAAAAATCTAACTACGCTAAGGAGATATGGATCAAATACCTCGCAAACCCTACAGAAATCTAATTATAATATATATACAATTGCTATTCTTTTTTATATTCTATAAACTACTTCGTGTGTATGCGATATATTCAAAGGAATCACATAGTATATAATATGCGATATTAAACGTAATGTCTTTGGGATCACCATCATAACATTCGCGAAACTCTTCAATTGCGTTTTGAATTCCATATTCATATATTACAAACTCTAAATCCTTTTTGTTATATGTGGTAGATCGTATATGATCTAGTATATATTTGTTTGTAGAATTGACAAGCAAATCCTTATTCGTATTCTTCGCGCGCCATATTTTTTCATAGATATATCTCGCAATGATATTCCTATTCTCTTTCAAACATATCCTATAACATACTCGCGACGAAGCAATGTCGCCTTTCCTTCTATAGTAAAAGTCTTCAGATATATATTCAATATGATCGTGATATTCTATATGGTTGCGAATAGCGTTATAGAGATTATGTTTCATTGTTAGAAGGTCATTTATGTGATTCTGTTTATCGCCCGCGTCAGTCCATAGTAGATTGTAGCATTCTGTAAAAGTGAGTGTATTGATATTTTCTATAATAACTTTGCGATATATAGAATCTATTTTATCTTCCTCTAATAATTCCCAATAATTATCATAAAAACAAAAATCCGCAAATACAAAGGATGCTTCATAGTTCATCCTTTGTATCATTCCAGATACATAGAATGTAAAATCGTCATATTTAATACCATTGTTGCGTAACTTAAACAATCTAAATTGATCGCTTTCAGTCTTCCAAATGATATTGGGCATATTACTTAATTATAATACTTCTTATATCAGTTTTTTAGTGGTAGATAACGCCTTTCTTGGAATATGTATCATCTGTAATACAAAATACCATATAAAAATAAATCTAATCTAATCTAATAACAGCAATGTCTAATCTTTTACGAGTGTTTATTGCGGTTATTACGATATCTAATATTATATCATCGTATTCGTTTGTTCTAACTATGGTAAATTATAACAGACGTGATGCGATTAAACTAATGCCAGCGGTTAGTATTATAAGTATATCAAAACCATCGAGCGGGTTTGGTGAATTAAAAAGGGTTGTTGTTTTTGGTGCTTCGGGTTATACGGGAGGAGATACTATTCGCGCGCTATTAGAAAAGAATATTAGTGTCATAGCGGTTACGAGGAGAGATGTTGAAATAGTTGATAGGGAACACGCAAAAATGAACTCGCTTGTTATAGATGATTTAAATAAAAAGGGACTGGTTAAAAGTATTGTAGCTGATGTTCTAAAACCCGAAACGATTACTGGCATTTTAAAAGATGCTGAAGCAGTAATATTTTGCGCGGCGTCAAGACCTAAAGTAAAAATAACTACTACACCAGGAATTGATCTTTCAAAAAGAAGTATGAGATATAATAGGATGACTGACAATACAGTTGAAACAGTAGCAGAACCAAGTGATAATGTGGAAGATATTGGATTAGTAAATGTTGCCGAAGAGGCAATTCGGTCTAATGTAAAAAGACTTATAATTGTTTCGTCTATCTGTGCAAAATGTCAAAAGAACGACGATAGTTCAGGTAATGGATACGGTGAAGCGATTGACAGAGGATTTGCGAGTTGCGATGCTTGCTATAAGAAGCAAACAGGAGAAGAAAGAGTGCGTATATTATATGAGAGCGCACCTAAACATCTTAGTTATACTATTGTAAGACCAGGGATGCTTTCGCCGGGTGAAAGAAGAGGCGTTGAAACTGTAGAGTTTAACCAAGGAATATCTAAAAGTGGCATCATATCTCGCTTAGATTTAGCGGATATATTGGTATCTGCGTCGGTGACTGATAACGGAGCTAAAAAAACATTTGAGGTTTATTATAAGGATACCGCTCAACCGGTAGATATGTATAAATCTCTTAAATCTTGTAAGGAATTAGGACATTCTATTAAGGAATGTTTTTTTGGCGAAGGATATAACGAAACGGAACCTCTAACAATGGATCGGATCATGAAGATGCCTCAAACAGGTTCAATATTTATTTCTGGAACAGAAGTGCTTGGCAATGATTATAATAAGATGCTACGCAAATTAAAAAAAGATGTATATGTACCATATGATATGAATGCGCTTCGCTCTAATGATATTATGTAATATATAAAATAATTAATCTTGTCTCATTTTTATTTTAGGTTTATGTAATTAAAACCTTTTATAATATAAATTTTACTATATAAAAAGATATTTATAATAATTAATATATGACTATATTCAAAACATTACTTGTATCATTATTATTTGTATACGAGACATTCGCTTATACAAATAATATTAAATTGAATAAAAAGCAAGAGTTTCCTCGCAAACATATAACGTATGTAAATCTTAATCGCGGTAATTTTTTAAGGTTATTTAGTGTAATCCCATTTATTCCTATAAAATATATTATAAAACCTGCTTTTGCCGAGGTGACAAAAGATAAAACAATTGAGGAATTAAGAAAGGAAGCTCTTAATATTATTGATATTATTGAAGTTCAAAAGAACACTATTAATTTACCTTCATTAAAAGCAGATGATAGATCAGCAAATGCGAATGATACTAATGATACTAATGATATCAGCTACAATGTTGATACTAAAACAAAAATAAAGATTGACGGGGTACTTAGCAACATTATGAATGACTTTAAAAAATATGGAACTATAGACCCTGTAAAATCAATAAGTAATCTACAAAAATATTGCTCAACTACAAATATCATAAAGCATAAAAACACAAGAGGTCTTACAGCATCTTTTCAGGACGGTAAATATGCGCTATTACTTGGTAAGTTTATAAATTACGAAATTGTAAATTATGAAAAAAATATAGATAATGATAGCGATGACAAAAATAATATATACTATGCTGTTGATATGAAGGTTAGTGCGGAGTATAAAACGATGCTTCAAAATAGCATTCAATTCAATGATATGTATTATCCATCTAAGAGAGATAACAATAATCTTTGCTATATAATTTATAGATGGTCTTTCAAAAAATATGAAGATGCGAATTTATATTTAGAAGGTTGCTTTCTTATCCCACCACCGCCTCCTCAATAAAAGCGCGGATATTTAAACTTAATTAAGTTTTGGTTGTATTACTGGTTCTAAATTTTTAAGTGGTATATCAACGGGTGATCGTTTATCTTCTAAGTCAAAGTTTTTACCTCGCTCATTCTCAAGCATTGTGAATGTAGTTCCCTTATAATTGCCAAGTATCAACTCTGTGCTATATTCCTTATTATTTCTCAAATATTTAATAGATATTTTATCTCCTGGTTTAAACATTTTAAGTATAGTATTTAGATTGTCCGGATTATTGATTGGTATATTATTAATCGCAATTATAATATCACCTATAAGAGATACGCGCTTCGTTTTTTCATTTCGTGTAATACCTTTTAATCCAGCAGCATATGCTGGGGATTTTTCGGGAACATCCAATATAAGAATCCCTCTTGTAATAATTGGGATGCCACTCTTTGCTGATTCAACCGCAGAAGGATTTCGTTCCATATAGGAAATACCAAGAATTGCTTTTTGTACATAACCGGTTGTTATAATATCATTTATTGATTTAAGCGCAGATGATATAGGGATCGCAAACCCAATACCAGCAGATACACCTAATCCAAGTGATGCTGTATTGATACCTACAATCTCCCCGTTGCTATTTAGCAAAGGACCTCCGCTATTCCCTGGATTAATAGCAGCGTCTGTTTGAATAATACCATAAATCTTTCTACCAGTCGGAGCTGTAATTTCGCGATTAATCGCAGATATAATCCCTGTAGTAAATGTGTGGTCTTGTCCGAAGGGGTTTCCAATCGCAAAAGCAAATTGTCCTATATGCGTTTTAACATCTGGATTATAGTTGATAACTTGCAAATCTCTAGCAGGAGCATCTATTTTTAGGATAGCTAAGTCAGTATCCGGGTCAACTCCAGTTAATTTTGCTATATATGTTTTTTTATTACCACCCTTGTCTGTAATAGTAACTAATGCCTTATCCACTTTGTTAATTACATGAAAATTAGTAATAATATGTCCTTCTTTATCCCAGATAAATCCGGATCCTACACCCTTGGGTAAATCATCTTTGTTCAAATTATATTTATCCGCCATACTTGAATATTCAGTGCTAATATAGCAAACAGATGATATTGATTTTTCAAAAATTAATGTTTGTTCTTCTTCAATATACCTGATAATATCTTTACTACTTATCTTGTCAATTATAGATACACCCTCCGCGTTTACCTTTTGAACACCTATAGTATTCAATGCTATACTATAGAATATCAGGTCTCTTCTTTTAGATATTGAAGATTTGCGTAAATTTAACCAATCCATCTTCATATTCACAATTGAATTCGCAGAATTAGGCACATAACTTGATATTGTTTGAAGAATAACTAAACCACATAATAGGATACATTTGAGTTTCATATTATATATTTATATCTTATTACTTTTATATATTCTGTAATGTCCCGCATACCCTTATATAAAACAAGAGTATTACACCGCCGATAACTAGATGATAAAAATAAACATATTAAGAAAAAATAAATATGCGACAACCTTTTGATATAAAAAATTAATATCTATAAAATATATATTGATATCTATTCAATATGGAAATCAATAATTTGAAGTTTATTGATTTATTTTGCGGAATCGGTGGGTTTCATCAGGCGCTAAAGAAATATGGGGCGACTTGTGTTATGGCGTGCGATATTGACGAAAAATGCCGAGATGTGTATAAAGAAAATTATGGTATTACACCTGAAAAAGATATAAAAAAAGTGAATGAAAAAGAACTCCCCGATTTTGACATATTATGCGCGGGGTTTCCTTGTAATTCATTTAGTAATGCTGGTAAAAAAGGACATCTTATAGACCCGCGTGGAACATTATTTGAAGACATTTTGAGGATCGCGACAGCAAAGAAACCGCGATTTATGTTTTTAGAAAATGTAAAGCATATAAAGAAAATAGACAATGGGAACGCTTTCAGTCATATCATTCAACGAATTAATGAATCTGGATACTACCTATGTGATAAAGAAACAATATTTGAACTAAGTCCTCATAACTTGGGTATTCCACAACAGCGCGAAAGAGTGATCTTTGTATGTATTGAAAAAACTATATACGATAAAACGAAAGTCATTCATTTTACAGTCCCTAATATTCCAATAGATATGAGCAGAATTATAGATACTGATCAGAGTATTACAGATAACTACAAAGTATCTCCAGAAATAGAGAATATATTAAATATATGGGATATGATGATCAGTGTGTTTGACGTTAAAGAATGCCTAAGTCCTACTATATTATGTAATGAGTTTTATAAAATATATACCGACGAAGAGTTTAAAAAACTCCCTATATGGAAACAAGATTATATTAAAAAAAATAAACCCTTATATAATAAATATAAAAGAGATTGGGACGAATGGTATAACAAATACAAGGATATCTTACAGAAAAAGGAGGTATTCGGTAAATTAGAATGGCAGGCGGGAACTAAAAAACCAAACGATAGTATTTGGAACTACTTTATCCAATTTAGACAATCGGGAATTCGTATAAAGAAGACACATTATTTCCCTACACTGGTCGCGATCGTTCAGACTCCTATTTATGCGAAAGAAAGGCGATATATCACGCCGAGAGAATGCGCCAGATTACAATCATTCCCCGATGATTTCATATTACATAGAAACGATAACGTATCCTATAAACAATTTGGCAACGCGGTGAATGTTGATGTTGTCAGTTATATTATAGATTTGACACTGAAAGCTTATTCCCTTATATAATCATTATATCAGTTTTTATATCTTACAAATCATACATGTAACTCTATTCGTCATCATCTTCATCATCCTCGTCTTGTTTGTATCCAATACCCGCCCATCCCTTCGTCTCGTAGGGTTTGTTCAATAATTTCTCAAGATATGCTTTGAGTTGATTGCGGTCAGGACATTTCTTACCCTTCACAACATTTGATATACTCCATAACCTGAAATCCGTATATAATTTTGTAATGGTAATACGCGGTTCCTTGATTTGCGGATCAATCACTATACGGTCATTCATAAATTGTCCAATAATATCATTGTTCTGCTTGTAACTCTCTGTAGCGACACGAACTTCGCTTGGTTCCGGGATTGCCATCGGATTAATATGTTTATGACGATCAATCAATAGACTTATAAATACCTCCTTCCATCGTTCAAATTTATCAGATAACTCCAGATCCATATAAAACTCGGTAGGTTTGTTAATATCAGGAGTCTCTGTGAATTTACTAGAGAAATTACATACTTTGATACGTCGCCATGTGCCCCCATCATCACTTGGAATTTCGGGCAACTCATTGCACGTCAATATCATCTTAAATTGGGGTTTGAATTCATATGGTTCTTTAAATAGCGTTCGCACCAAAATTCTATCTTGTCCTGACAATTCTTTCATCAATCCAATATTCAGTCGGTCATTTTCACTCGGTTCTTGCATCACCGCAAAACGCCGTCCTTTCGTTCGCTCCAATTCACTTTGTGCCGCATTACTAGCAGCGCGTTTTTGAGTTAGCAAGGCGATCGGTAAGATACAATAATACTCGCCAATAGACTTTTGAATCAAATCCAAGAGTCGCGATTTACCGTTACTACCCTGTCCTGTAAATATATAGAAGCGTTCCTGTGCGATACTTCCGTCTATGATACACGCGAGAACATCCATCACGTAATTCCGCAGATTCTTATTGGTAAATATTTTAGAGAAAAACTCATTAATTTCCAATACTTCTGGCATTTCACTATTATACTGAACGTAATTGAGTTTTGTGCTAAGCAGAATGTAATCGTCTGGCATACCGTCGCGAAACATGTGCATCTTTAAATCATATACGCCATTGTCAAACCCAATCAAATGTGAACGACTGTCTAACAACTCCTCAAACTTCTCATCTATGAAAAGCGTTCGGCACTCTTTCATTATTGAGTCTTTGAAGTTTGAGTTCTTTAATTGTGTGGCGATTTTAAGACATTTCTTGCTACGCTCATCATTGATTGCTTTTAACGTTGGATCCTCTGTATATTCACTAAGAACCGACGCTTTTTCCATATACTTGCGGCATATTTCAATGCTAAGAATACGCCGTAAATCCAATCCTTCGCGCGCACGAACCCAACGATGCTTCTGTTTATCATATTTATACCAAATGTCCTTGGAGATCGCTTTGAACTCGTCTTTGTAGATCGTATGGACGACACACGCAATGTCAAAATGCGCCCCATCAGACGATATACTCTGGTCTATCTTAGGGATTATGCTTTTGTCAAGGACACTAACGTATTTCTCCAAGTTATCCTGCTTCGCCCACCACCGGAGCGTCCCGATACCCATATTGTCTTTTCGCATTTTGTCCCACAAATTATGACATTCACCTTCAATATACGCGCTGCTAATTTTTGAAAATTCTACCCACGTTTCAAGGAGTCGGTAATCAATATTACGCAAGACCCATCCCAAATTAATCCAGTCTGTATAATTATCAGCACGTGATGGTGATAGACAATCTACGAGTTTTTTAGCGAATATAAGGTCATCGTCGGAAATATAACAGCGATTCATATTCAAGGATTTCCCGAAAATATTGTTCTGGACTTTGCTCTTCAACTTTTGGTCAATCGCAGGTAAGATATGCTTACTGTATTGACTTATTTCAATATCAAATTCTGCTTTCACAAAGTTTTGAATATTATTAGAAAAATTACGCATAGAAAACAGTTTAATAAAGTTTATTTCGTCCGCAGCGTTCAATGTATAATCGGTTTTTACAGTTTCGTTATTCGCATATTTATATATGCTAGAAACCCTGTAGGTGTCGCAATCGGGTTTCCGCGAACCATACATCTGCCAGCAATTCACGTCAATAATCGCCTTATCTACAATAGAATCGTAATCATTACATATCGGCAGATCCTTGAAAATATCCGCTGCGACATCTAATATCTTTCGGCGAATAAAGTGGTGCACGTTATTATTCACGATCAAATGAGGAAAGATAATATGCAACCCGTCTTTCAGTTTGTTACGGAACTCAACGGGTTTTGGTTTCTCCATAACGTATGCGACATTTGCTTCCTCTGGGACATCCAAGTATTGATTGATGACTTTGAAATAGGCATTGACAATCGCGTATATATTGTCCGCAGTATATATGCGGTCATATTTCCGCTTGGTATTGGATGAGTTGGAATCTTGGGAATTATAAATGCCTGATTTGTCATCGGGCATAGTGAAACGGAAATCTATATCAACGCGAAGCGAACTGGGCTCCGTGGGTTTTTCTGTAAAATATAATGGGACTGCGTTCGTCATCGCTAAACTGTATATATTCATAAATTCGGCATACTTATCCTCAGGGACACAAATGGATATGCGTGGATACCCTATACTTGTGTTTGTGAAAGGTTTACCTTTATCCACCTTATATTTGTTAATAAATGCGCGAAAATCTTCAGTAATGCCCATTCTTTTATTGTTTTAATATACTTATATATATATCAATTTTTATTTTTATACATATTTATTTTTACGAAATTGCAAATAACTTTCTACATAGTATGTAGAGAAATACCATAGCATAGATGACGAACGAAAATATAAAATATAATAGTCCTAAAAATGCCAAGAATCCCTATATATTTTCAAAAAAATCATTGCTTTACCTGATTGATACGTGGAATAAATATAAACCCGACAAAATAAAATACAAAAAGACGGACGCAATCGCTAAATTATCGCTTCTATTGAATGAAAAGATTAAACCCGTTTGTGATGACAAGCAATACTGGTGTTGGACAGGAACCATCTCACGAATCGCAAATGACGCGAAGACCAAGGATATTATCAAAATGATAGAGAAGGAAGAGTTGCGCCCTGAGATGCCCGCCGAATGGTATGCGAATGGGAAGGAATGGTTGAGTAATTATGACATTGAGGATGTAATGATGCAGTATGACAAAGGTCGCAAGTATAAATACGCGTTTTTGGGTGTATTCCCGATTGATTTTTCGGAAGAAGACCAGTTTGGACGATGTCTATATAGTCAAATCTGTTCGCTGGATGTTAAAAAATATATTCGCAAGAAAATTAAATATTTAGGGTTAATCACGAATCTTGACAAGCATAACCAGAGTGGTTCGCACTGGACATCTACGTTTATTATTATTGACCCTGCGAACAAATGCTATGGGGCACATTATTACGACAGTAACGCGATCGCCATACCCGCATATGTGAAAAAATTTATCCTGAATATAAAGGAGAGTTTGGGTGTCATATACCCGAAATCTGATTTTAAAATTACATTTAATACTACGCGACACCAGCGAAAGAACACGGAGTGTGGAATGTTCTCAATGACACACCAAATACGTTGGTTGAATAGTCTTTTAAAATACAAGAAATTGAATCTTCCGGATCCTTACAAAGACGATAATTTTCTAAAATGTATTACGAACGACAAGAAAATCACGGACGATAATATGAACGAGAGTCGCAAGTATTTATATCGCCCGAACCTAAAAATCCATTTACGTAAAAAATTACTTACTTAAAAACTGTAATTAGAGTAATAGTATAAGAGGATGGCGATTATTGATGAATTTAAATCGGAAAAAAACAGAAACTTGATCGTTCAGGCATCTACGAAGATGTTGCTTGAAAAATATAATATAACTTTGAATGCTGACGTATTACTAGGGATCATCCATGCAATCATAACGACAATGAGCAAAGACGCTGTTTTAATGAACAATACCGTAAAACTAATGGAATTGAACACGATTACGTTGACGAAAATGAAAGATTATATTACAAAGAATATGAACCAAGTGAATTCTCCCGAGGAAAGCGATCTGGTTGCGAATGTTCCGCAATCAGAACCTGAACACATATATAATCGGGGTGATATTTTAACAAACGAGGAACTATTACTTCGCGTGAAAGAGTATGAGCATAATAGAGTAATTACGAATACAATCTTGACAACTGTTGATGCTGCCGGGACTGCCGGGACTGCCGGGACTGCCGATAGTGCACCTGTTAGTGCCAATAATAGTATCACTAGCACGTCCGTAATACCAAATGTCACCGAGATTATGGAAAAGGTCATAACATCTATGAAGTCTACGAATACATTTGTGAATAAAAAAACATTAATTATAAATAGTTATAGCAGGGATTGGGTAAACTTCCCGAGTCGCAATCAACTATCTTTCACTGTCAATATTGACTTGCAAAGCAACGTTATCGCACCATTAAAGATATTATTTCCAAACTATGTGAAGAACCTTTCTCCTTATATCACAATGGTAATTACAGACAATCACAAGACGTTCAAATATAAATTCTTATATAGCAAGTCGTCGGGGAAATGGGATATCTGGAAAATAATCACAAAGGACAATAATATTAACAACAATATCAATTTGGCAAATAAGAAATGGAGGGTCAATTTCCTGGATTACCTGAATCACGAACTAGACCTTGGGAGAGACGACATTAAAATAAGTCAGGTGTGCGATTATACGACACATAAATACGATAATAAAAGTATGGATACGAGCATAGACACTATCTTAATGCCTCGTAATCATCCGCGACCGCGAATGAATTTATACGAGACGGACATAGATTATTCCAATCAGTTTGAATACGACGAATACAAATTGAATATTGTATCCAAATGTGACTATATGCAAATGAAGACCACTCGCAATACCTATGTTAATATGAAGGTCTTGGAGGTAAATAATGATCTTGGAAAAATAATAATGCTGAATGAAATGAATGATAATACCATTACGAAGGAAGACTTTACGAACGCTTCGCTATTAAATTACGCTGCGCAATATTCATTGATACTTACGTATTACCCTATACGAAATGTGATGTAATCAATTCATTCATTACATAATCAATATTAATAGCGACGAGAATATGAAGATGATCATCGTTACAATATCCATACGGTATTGCAACTTTAACTTTTCTTTTTGCGATAATAGGAGATTTGACTCGGGGTTAGATTTCTCAGCGATTTCATAGATATACTTATAGACGTAAGTATAATTAAAGATGTTATCTATACTTTTTAAACTCTTGTCATCATCATTGATAATGATAAGGATTAACCCTATAAATAACGAAAAGAGTAAAATATGAAAGAAGATGTTGGACGAATTAATATGAACGTTGAGGTAATTCACGAGAATACGCAATTTATAGGAGTCGTAATTTATTATTAAAACACTTGTGAATAGTAGCAATAAATAGAGAAGCGAATAGACAATGATGCCCCTGCTCAGGGTGCTTACGAAATTATACTCTATTAAAAGTTCTATTAAAACCATCGCGAACGTGCGTATAATTAATACGATACAAATGAAGATAACCTTGTCCTGAAAGTTGATCTTTAAAACGTCTTGAGGGTCTAAATTGTTCTCTTTGACACGCTCGTATAGTCGCCTGTCCTGTTTTAAACTGTCCATAGTCACGCCTTTTGATTTGATTTTGCTCATCTCTTTCTTGTAATCGTCCCAAATGTTGTTGTAAATGGAATGAAAACCGTCATTGGAGTCGCCAAACATACCATTCTTTTTGCTGAATGGATCTTTATCCGCGTCATCTTTCCCTTCGGTATTTGCTATTTTATTTATAAGATTATCAATCACGATTATTAATGCTTTTAATTGTTTATATTTATCTTCGTAATGTTTATTAGTTTTCCTTTCACCACCAGACATCTTCTTTCGTCTACCCCCGCGTGTTCCTGTACCTCTAGTGCCAACACCAATATCAAGATCCCTTTGTAATCGCATTCTATCCTGTTCGACTTTATCTGTCAATATCTTCTTATGATTACTATTCTTATCCAATTGAGTTTTCACTTCTCTCTCTTCATTTACAATTATACTTAGGATATTGTCTTTGTATTCTTTTTCATTATCGTAATCTTTAAATTCTTTTTGGATATCCGTTATTTCCTTTAAATACTCTTGTTTATTTGAGTTAATTATAAATTTAATAACGTTATTTAAATTATTTAATTGCTTATCCAAGCTTTCTTTCAGTTTTTCTAACAATCCCTTTCTCGCTTCCAAGTCAATCCTTTCGTTTCCATTTTCGTATAACTGCGATTCAGAATCTATACCCTGTGTATTGTTAATATTGATGAAAGAATAATAAATTTCCTTTTTAAATTCTTCTATTAAATTTTTCGCTTCTAATTCTTTTTCTTTTTTTGCTTTTGTATCCTTTGTATCCTTTGGATCATCTGTAGTTAAGGATGTATATCGTTGATTTACATATTCAAAAATATCAAAGGAGGTTATTTGAATATAATTAAATAAGTTTTTATAACCCTCTTTATCCGTTTCTATTTTTTTATCGTTTAGTGTCTTCAGTATATCTTTATTTGGACTTTCTTTTGCTTTCTCTATTTTTATATCATTATCTATCTCTGAAAATGCTTCTGTATTATCTGAACTTTCAAAAAAATATTTAAAATATTCATATATATATATGTGTTTTATAATTTCAGTGACTGGACCACCTTGAATATTTGCGCTACTTTTTGAAACTTCTTCGAATGATTTTTTGTAAATTTTACTATTATTTATCTTCTGATAATCATTCTTTGATTCTTTTAATTCTTTCAAAATACCTTCATTTTTTTCAATATCATTCTTGTATGCTGTAAAATCTTTTAATAGAGTTATTATTATATTTAAAATTTTTATTATATTAGTATCAAACCCTTTGTAATGCGAGTTCGGTTTTGATAGATTTGTCAATATGAAAGTAATATAATTATTAAGATATTTGTTTTGAATTACGTCTATCATCTCGGGCAATGATTCATCCTTTGAAAGTTGTTTATGTATCTTTTCAATTTCCTTCTTTACGCCTTTGAGTTCCTTATAATAATCTAATGAACTTGAACTTTTTTGAGCATTATCTTGTATATTCATACGTCTCCTGCTTAATATTGATTATTTTTATTTTGTGTATTTAATAGTCTTAAAATCAAAAAAATAAGTTATGCGTTCTATCTTTCGCATATCTAAGCAGTTACCGGAGTCGCCATTTTCGCTGCGGTCTTGCTCGCGCTAGCAGGGAAATGATGAGATATCAGTTTCTGTAGGATGAAATAGTTGATCTCCTCGCTGTCTCCAACGTTGAGAATCTTCTTTAGTTTATCGTCAGGGAGAATAAAGCGCTTGTTTTCCGGTTTATTCAAATTATGCTCCTTCACATAGGCATTGATTAGTCGCGTGATATCCGTGCGTGACTTCTCGGTTCCGTGAGGAACACCAATGAAATCACAGAGTTCGTCAGATATCTTATTGGGTTTTGCGAAACCCGACGGTGAGTTCTTCGCGTTCTGTCGCTTCTTCTGTGCCTTCTCAATGATCTTCTGTTGCTTGTCATATTCCTTGCTGAGGACTTTGAGATTGGTTTGAATATCCTTGATCGCAGCGGACAACGAATTCACCTTATCAATGATGTTTGAAAGCGCATTGTCCGCAGGCGCAATCGCATCTGCTACAGGGACAGCATCAGTAGTAGGCACGACAGGCACGGTAGTCGCAACAACAGGTGCTGCGGTTGTTACAGGAACCGGTGCTACAGGGGTGGTAGAAAGAACAGTGGGAGTCGCAACTGACTTCTTTTTCTTCAATGTATCAACCGACGAAGGAGTAGACGATGCTTGAAGGTCAAGAACCGCAGGAGCGACAGACACGGACGATTGCTTTTTAGAAGATGTTGGAGCCATTATTTATTACTTTATGATTACATATATTATCATTTGTTTATATAATTTTTTACATTTAGTCGTGCAAATCATAGTCGTCGCTATAACCGTCACTATAATAATCGTTTTCGGAGTAATAATCGCTGTCATACATATTGTAATATTCGTCGTAATAGTCGTAATTACTTTCAATCTCGTCACATTCGCTTTGAAATTCGCAACCATTCATATTCAAAAGATTATTCGCAGTCGTTGTTGTGACATTTGTCATTTCTTCATAGATCGCGTTGTATCTATTTTTAAGAGTAATATAATGCTGCGCAACATCATCGGTGTCAATGTCTCGTTGTTCGCGCTTCCTCTCCATCCTAACTTCGTGGAAGAAGCACGGTGGAGGATCTAGTGTTTTATGAAAACCATCCTTGATATTCTGGATATAATAGGTGTCCAAGTCTTTTCGCACAGATTGATCAAAATTCTTTTCAGTAATATAAAAATCTATAATCGCGTTCTTGCGATATGTTTTTATCATATCAATGGTATATTTGCGCGACACAAGGTAGGAACAATACGCATCATAATAATCCTTCAATGCGTCATCACAATCTTGTGCCTCCCATTTTTCCCCCGTATCATTATACAAATCCGCAAATACTGAGAAATCCGCGTAATTAATGGAAACCGGAATGGGTGTCGCTGTCGCTGTCGCCGTCATCATCATTTATACTATACGTATAAAAAGAAAAAGAACAATATACGCGTATCAATTTTTTATTTTTTTGATATTTTTATTTCACGGCGTAAACTGCTATAAGATTATTGATATATTCGTTGATTTTATCAATCTCAACGTTTGGCGAATGCCTATATTCAATATAGAATGCTTTCGCAGAGACATCATCGCGAAGCATCAATGATATCCTATTATTGATTTTAAACTCCTTGATCGTATAGGTTGAAATATTGTCTATTTCATTCGTGCATGGAAAGATGTATTGTGGAAACTTGTCAATCTTGGATGATAAGACGATGATGTTCGGTGTTTTGAGGTGTTTTGAATGCGTCGTTATCTTTGATGACACGTATTGATTGTCATTAGACAGTTCATACGTGTATACCTTGTCCTTGTGATGATACGATTTATAATTCTCTTCTTTGTATTTCTTATACTTTTTTTCAATAAGACTCTCAATATCACTTGTTATATGAACATCTATCTCTGTATCTGTGGTGCTTGCGATTCCCGCTTTACTACAAAAGAAAATTTCCACCATATTCACGTCGTCTGTAATGTAATCGCGTAGATTGATTGTCGCCGACATTCTTCGTATTTATAACAATACATTTATAGTTATATCACTTTTTATTATTAGTAAAAAATGATATAAAATATTACATACATACATTGACAAGTAGAAATAATAATCTAATGGCAAATGAATGCACCGCAACCACATATACCTACTATGATTTAAATGCTGAGATTGAAAAATTCAATAAATTAAATGACGATACCAAGAACACTATGGAAACCGCGAACCGCTATAATAAAAATAAGATACGCGAAGATTTTAAAGCGTTGTTGATGGCAAATTTACATATTTCCGAGTTGGAAGTGAGCGATTTAGAGATTGGTATCTTTAATGCGACGATTGACTATGCGAACAATGCGAAGGTTCAGTTATCTTGGAAATGCCAAATGTTTTTAGAGATATACTCAAACATCGCAAGAAGCATTTATTCCAATATAAAGAATGATAGTTATATTGGAAATGACAAACTATACGATAGGATGATTCATAAAAAAGAGTTTCATCCGCATATGCTTCCATATATGCAATGTAAAGACGTATTCCCTGAGCGATGGAAAGAGATTGACGAGCGTAATCAATTACGACTGAAAGCGGCGTATGAGATTAAACTGGTTGCGATGTCTGATATGATTAAATGTTCGCGGTGTAAAAGCAAAAAGGTTAGTTATTACGAACTACAGACCCGATCGGGTGATGAAGCATCTACGCTATTTATGAATTGTTTGATTTGCGGTAAGAAATGGAAACAGTAAGAAGGGCGCTATGCGGATATATATTCAAACGACATATATTCAAATTGTTCGCTTACAATATAATATGCTAATCCTAGATATAACTTCTTTTCATCATTCTCTACGAGGTTCATAATGACTTCGTAGCATTTTTTATTTACAATAAACTTTTCAATCGCCTTTTGTATTCCATATTCATAGATGACACTCTCCAAATATTCTTTTTCGTATAATGGCAACTCAACGTGTGCGAAAATATACCCGTTTGTGCTATTCACCAACCACTCCTTATTCTCACACCGTATATCCTTGATTTTATCATAAATGCATCTTGCGATATTGTTCGCTTTGTTGTTCATCTTGATATTAAAGATGACCTTGTAATACATTTGATTGGTGTTATAAAACGTAATACATATTCTTTGTCATTTTTTATATAAATATTATACGATACAGATATCAATATAGAATAATGAATCACGTGAGAAAGGCGATTGTAATATTGGATATCAAGCAATTGCTGAGATACAAGGAGTTTCTGTTAAAGATTACGACCAACCCGCGAACGAACGTTTGCACGTTGTGTTGCGACGATTGTAATGGATCGTGTCTGAATCGCAAATATATACCAGTGCGCACTTATTAAATTATTTTTAATCATTATATAAATATATAAATACACTATTCTATATAATAAAATCAATTCTAATACAATGTATTTTCAAGGTGAGAAAGGGTATCTAAGTCTATTAAAGGAAACGCTGGAGAATGGCGAGAGCAAGACGACACGAAATGGGATTGTGACGTCTATATTTGGTTGTATGATTAACTTTAAAGATGTCGCGACAGCGTTTCCTTTGATAACCACGAAAAAGATGTTCTTTCGTGGGATTGTAGAGGAACTGCTATGGTTTTTAAGAGGTTCAACAAATGCCCACAAACTACAGCAAAAGAAGGTTCATATATGGGATGGTAACTCTACGCGCGAATACTTGGATAGTATAGGACTTGATTATCCTGAAGGTGAATTAGGTCCGGTTTATGGGTGGCAGTGGAGAAAGTTTGGAAAGGAATACAGATGCGAGAATGGCGAAGAAGATATTTATAATGATATAGGTGACACTGACAGTGATACTGACGGGATTGACCAGATTAAATATGTATTAGAGGAATTGTCAAAAGACACCAACAGTAGACGTGCTGTATTATCTGGATGGAATCCTTGCGATTTAAAAAAAATGGCGTTACCTCCGTGCCATATCCTATATATTTTTAATAAAACATTGAAAGGTCTTTCGTGTCATATGACATTGCGTAGTTCCGATTTATTCTTAGGACTGCCTTTTAATATCGCAAGCACCGCGTTGCTAACACAGATATTCGCACACGTCCTACATATACCCGCACACGAGATTTCTCTATCCATTTGTGATGCCCATATATACGAAGAACATACGCAACAAGTCACGAAGCAAATGGATTGCGAAGTATTTGATATGCCAAGGGTTCTAATAAAGAAGGAGGCACCAGACGTTATATCGTCGGTAGATGAAAAAATAAGGTGGATTGAAAGTCTCGTGTTTGAAGATTTTGAACTATTGAATTATAGATCTGGAGTATCTCTACCTGCGGTTATGAAATAGACGATCATTTTGTGCCATCTTTTTATGTAATTTGGAAAAATGAAACTTATTAAATATAGGTTACAAACACGAGATATAGAAGGACAAAAAGCATTGAAAAAAGAATGGTTTGATTAATCAAAGAAAAATTGATTTAAGCATTTATGATTATATCATAACTAATAACTATAATACAAATAATGAGCAAAGAAGATTTCCGTCAATATGGAGGTTCAACGCCAGAACTATCTGTTAATGGATTAAAAACGTTTGGTAGACTAGTTGAAATTTATGACGGCGATACGGTGAAGGTCGTCTTGAATGCGTTCGGTTCGTATTATAAATTTACGATACGATTAAATGGGATTGATACGTGCGAGATGAAAAGCAAGGACAAGGTGTTACAAGAATACGGGGTAAAGGCGAGGGATCGTCTGTTTGAGATTCTGACCGATAAGAGAGTTATCACTAAGAATGACATCAAAACCATATTAGATACGGACGTCTATTTAGTATGGGTTGAATGTTGTGCGAAGGATAAATATGGTAGAGTTTTGGCGAATATATATAAGAATAAGGATGACAACAAGAGTGTATCAGATATATTATTAGACGAAAAACTCGCCTATAAATATGAGGGAAAAACAAAGTTGACGGATGAAGGTATCAAGGATTATTTGGGACTCGCGACGACAGGCAATCCGTAATCTAACCATCCCGCGACAGGAACATATTGAACTGGTGATATACCATAACCATATTTTATGGATACGACATTATATCCCAATAATTTTAGCAAGGTTAAAACTTGACTACTCGTGTGCCCTACATAACAAATTAAAAAAATAGGTTTGTGTTTTGGTAATTTCCTCAAATTTTCTTCGTTTAATATATCCTGCCAATATATATTCTTCGCGCCTTTAATATGCCCTTTTTTATATTCTGTCTTGCTACGTAAGTCTATCAGGTAGTAGTCTTTGTTTTTGTTGCGTTTTACATAGTTGTAAAAATCAATCGGTGTGATGTAATTCCAGTCATCCTTTATGCTACGCAAATAGTCTCTTAGTGTCTCGCTATTCATTTATATTTTATATAATAGGTTATATTATAATATCATCTATCCGGATACTTGGCGTATTGCGCGCCATTTTTTAAACTTTTCAACGAATACGCAAACAAATTTAATGTTGGTGATCGCATTTTTATCGCGAAACGAATCGCGTAGCAACTTACTATCGCTCAAAGTTTGGACTAATGCGATGCCAATACTTGGTTTATTGAGAACATCTTCATTGTCATATACATTATATATATCCGGTTCATTTGTTTTCACAATATAGAGGATCTTCTCTTCGTTATTCAGTATATTCTTCGCGACATCGTGTTCTTTTGGGGCGTTTTTAGTGGTAGTGACGATATCGCAGATATCTGCGATTTCCATACTTTTAAACTCTGTAATATCCTTTGTTTTTCTTACGACATTTATGACGGAACTTTCATCAAAGTTGTATAACTTCGGTTTATACTTCAAATCAAATGGGCAAATGTAGATACCTCTACACGTATAATTAAGCTTACTGGACAATTCCATAATATTCTCTATGGATTCTTTATACATATAAAAATAACTCTTCACCTTGTAATCGCATACGTCAATGGTTTCGTCAGGCGTATATTGATGTTCTAGTAGATGATAGATGATCTTGAGGCGATCAGGGAGCATCTTCTTATTCAAATATGCGCCTTCGTAGCATACAATGTCGTTGATAAGGAACGTCCAACGGTTATCTTTACACTTCACCATTTCTCCGTCAAGCAAAGTATTCTTAAATAGTTTTTTATCAAATAGTCCTCTTCCAAAGATGATTCGTGGTCGTTGATACCCTGGGTGTATCTTCTTATCTATAAAATACATCGTCTCTATATTATTATAGAGCGTGAAATAGAGATAGTATCTATTGCCATTTGAACGCAAGTTCATTAGGTGATTAGACAATATAAAATTAACGTTGTTCGCATCCAGGTTATGATGATGCCTTTGCAGGATCTTGATATTATAAAGCGTTTTCAATTGATCCAGAATAAGATCCTTGTGGTCATTGCTTTTAATGTTAAATGCGACTCTGTCAGAGAAACTGATGATACCTTGCATACTGTTTTATTACTTTCTATTTAAGTATGTAGTAGTAGTTATATCATTTTTTGTTCATATACCATTCAACGGTTTTATTCAATCCCTCGTGGAAAGGGACGGACTTCTTCCACCCAATCGCGTTCAACTTCGTTGTATCAATCGCATAGCGAAAATCATTGAAGTTCCTATCCTTTGTATATTCTACCCAATCCTCTATTTTTTCGTCGCATCCTTTTATCAAATGAAGTAATGTGGTTGCGATTTCAACTACGTTGTATTCGTCTGTTGAACCGATATTATATACGTTGTTATCCACGCCATCCGTTGCGATTATATTGATTGCTCTAACAACATCATCAATATAGATAAAGTTTCGCCGTGTTAATCCGGTGCCGTGGATGGTTAATTTCTTATTTTCTTTAAGCAACGTGATAAACTTGGGTATTATCTTTTCTGGATACTGTCTCTCGCCGTATACATTGTTGCATCTTATAATCACGATCGGGATATTATACGAGTAGTAATAGGAACGAACGATGAATTCCGCGCCTGCTTTTGTTGCTGCGTAAGGGTTAGTGGGATTTAGCAATGCGGTTTCGTCGCTATCCTTACAGTGGATTGTAGATAGTTCGCCATATACCTCGTCCGTTGACATATGAATAAACCGCTTGATCTTTCCATACAAACGGCAACATTCTAGGAGTTGATGCGTTCCTAGAATATTGTCCAACGTATAATCTATGGAATTATCAAACGAGTTATCTACGTGTGTTTGCGCTGCGAAATGAACGACGTATTCAATTGTATAAGATTCAAAAAGAGATTGCAATAGGTCTTTGTCGCAAACACTACCTTTTACAAATCTATATTTTGCGTCACCCGCGTCGCATACGACATTATCTTCTGCCGAGCAATAATCTAATTTATCAACGTTGATCACAATGTCAAACGCCTCGCCGTTAAATAATTTTGCGCGTAGCAATGCGTTAATATAATTTGAACCAATAAATCCACATCCACCCGTTACGAGTATTGCGATTGACATTGATATTATTATATTTTATATTTTATCTTTTTATATAAAGAATATGAAAGACTATTTGATAAGTAAATAGTATGTTTTATTCACAATATAAACAAGATGAATATTTAGAAACGACGATTTTTAAAGGATACAAGAACGGATTCTATGTAGATGTAGGGGCGCACGACGGCGTTTCCTTAAATAACACGCTGTATTTTGAAACAAACAATAATTGGCATGGGATAAATATAGAACCCATCAAAGGTGTATTTGATACGTTGGTAAAGAATCGCCCTGATGACGTAAATATAAATTGTGCGGTATGTAATCGCGATGGAGAAGCGGACTTCTTTTTGAACGAAGGATATACCGAGATGCTTTCAGGGATTATAGAGAATTACGATGCGAGGCATTTGGAACGACTGATGAATGAGAATACTGAAAAGTCAGCAACAACGCAAATTGTCAAAGTGAATACGAAGAGATTAGAGACGATATTTGACGAACACGCGGTATCACATATCAATTATTTGTCCATTGACGTTGAAGGTGCTGAGTTTGATGTGATCAAGTCCATTAATTTTGACAAGGTATTTATAGATGTGATAGGATTTGAAAATAATTACACGGAGGTTAGCAAACCGATTATACTATATTTAGAATATAAGGGATTCAAAGTAGATAAAATATCCACGGATATCTTTATGATAAATAGGCGAAGCAAATTCTGTAAAACCTTTTCACATCTAACATATAAAGAATAATCCTATCTTTTAATGTAAATGTGCGATAAGATATTTTTAAATGATTCGTGGAATATGTATTTTCACGATCCGTATGATAATAACTGGGACGACAAGAGTTATAAGATGCTCGGAATGATATCAAGCGTCGACGATTATGTCCATTACTTCAAGGCATTTAAGGAATTGTTTAAAAAAGGGATGTTTTTTCTTATGCGCCTGGATATAATGCCACGATACGAGGACGAGTTAAATATCAAAGGCGGGTGTTTTTCATTTAAAGTAATGGCGGAGGAACTGGACAATAAATTTTTTGCGTTGTGTGCGAACATTATTGGCGAGAATTTTGCGAATAATAACGATGAAAACATAATTTATAATATCAATGGTATATCCATAAGTCCTAAGAAGTTTTATTATATTGTGAGGATCTGGATAAAAGACAAGAAATACGCGAGGAAAGAATATTATAACTTTGACATCCCAAAGTATTCTACGTTAATGTATAAAAATCACGTATAAATAAAAATGAGGTTACTATTTATGATTTGCTTCATCCAGGGATATCAATATGATCGCAAGGCAACCGAATATCAATCCCGACAACGTCTGTGGTGATACATTGTATTTATCGCTGATATAGAGTGTAATTAGGAATAGCAGTATGATTTGTAATGTAATGAATACTCTGAAATACGCGGGATTCGGGCATATCTTGATGATGTAATATCCCATAACTTTCGTCAATAGTACTACGCACGCGTATAGATAATATGCGGGTTTCGCAAACTCGCTGGTGAAATGCTCGCTATAATTGAATATAAAATACGGGATGCATATTCCAGCTACGATGGTATTTATAATGAGCGGGAACATAAGATAGGGTGTGTCATCGTAGCGAATACACAGTATCAGAACAGCGAGAAGAATACTACGAAATATAGATAAATAAATCCAAAACATCCTATTTATATTATTAGTAGTTAAATAAATTATACTATTTGTTCCTGTTTCAATACAAAGAAGTTCGCTAAGATTTCATTGGAGTCCAATACAATTCCCTTAAAATTATATTTGATCCGTAGTTCTTGTGATATTACATCCTTTATGGTATTATAATGCGTGCATCCTAATACTACACAATCGCATTTTTCAATAAATTCTTTTTGTTTTTGTAATCTATCCAGTGATTTATTATAACTCATGCCCAATTCAAGTTCCGTTGCTAACTCAGGGAATGTTAAATATTTGATCTCGCGACGTTTTGATTTCAATAAACGATAATGCCATCCTATTCGCCGTGTTAAAGGTGTAGATAAAAGCAATATATTCTTATATGTTTTTTGTATAATATAGGAACACATCGGTATTATGGGTTCATAAATAGGGATATTATTTATTCTAAAATTATTTTCAATCAGTATATCTAAAATACACGACGATATACTATGACACGCAATAATAACCGAATGTATCTTTGTATGTGAATAAGAGAGCAGTAGTTTCATTATGTTATCACGAACATATATTTTTTTATCATTCCCAGTTACGACGGAATCGTGCGGTTTTACAAATTCGCATTTATACCCTCGTAATTTTTTCATAAAATCTTTTCCTCCTAAACCTGAGTCTATCACTATTATTTTCATTCTAGTATCTAATTATTGTAATTATTATGTTTTCTTAATATCGGTATGATTCGCTTCATCAAGTGATATCAGTATGATCGCTAAACAACCGAATATCAATCCCGCGAGTGACTGTATGGATATGTTAAAATAATCTTTATGGATATAGAGTGTGATAATGAAAAGCAGTATGATTTCAAGTGTCGCGAACAATCTGAAATACGCAGGGTTCGGACATATCTTGATGATGTAATAGGCAAGTATGCTGACAAAGAGAAATAGGACAGCGTAGATGTAATACTTCGGTTTCACAAACTCGGTCGCAAAATGCTCGCGGTAATAAAACATAAAATACGCTAGACTCATAGCGCCCACGATGATACTTACAACGATAGGGAAGATAAACTGTGGTGTATTGTCATACCGAATGTATAATATCAAACTAACTACGAGGATACTATGTAGCAAGGATAGATAGATCCAGTTCATTCTATATGATATATTATAAATAAATAAAAATAAATAATAAAAATAAATAATAAATAAGTAATCATAAATGTCTAGAGTGTTAAAGTCGGCGATCACGGTTTCACCCTCGGCATCTGCGAGAATTATGACGATGTTTTCCACATTACAACCGTCACCCAACCGCCCTATAGGGATACGAATCAGTATCAACAAACGAGGTTGTAATGGTATGAATTATATTATGAAATATATTATGGACAATGAAGAAGGGCGAAAGACGATCGCGAAGGACGAAAGGATTCGTGTTGCTGAAAAAATCAATATATATGTTGATCCATCCGCGGTATTTGCGATTGTTGGTTCTGTGATGGATTGGAAAGAAGACGCGCTCGTAAGTGAATTTACGTTTATAAACCCAAATGCGAAAGGGGTCTGTGGTTGTGGAGACAGTTTCAATATTTAGGACTTAGAAAAATAGGGATATGGGTCCTTGTGTGGTAGCAATACCAATTTTACTACTTTCGGATAAGTAAGGGAACCTGTCAAGGTTTTTATCTTTCCATACTTTATAATGAACGGAAATGAGCAAATGAAAGTTATATTTACTATGTAGATCATATAATTCGTTTAATATATTTTCTTCATCACCTCCAATATCTACGTTAATCAGCGAGATGTCCGCTTTATTAATCGCGTGTTCTGTTAGTATCGCTTCAATACTCGTGTCATTACGGGCGATTACTGTATAATTCGCGCAATTCGCTTTCATATCCGCACATAATACGTAAGCGTCAACTACTTTCGTAGCAATCGCGTAGGTATGCTTCGCTTTCCGCGCACCATACATTGCGGTAGGCGTAATCCACGTTCCAATATCAATAAATACTTTTTCTTTGGATAAATAGTTGTCAAACAATTCAAACAATTCGTTATTCCACCCTCCATATATATCCTTCCAAAACGTGAGATTCGGGGTTGTATCATCTTTTTTTACAAAAAACAATTCGCGATTTTTATAAATTCCAAAATAATTATCATTAATATAGGGTATTACGATTCGTGCAATGGTTGAAATATGGGTAGTATTCGTATTCGACATATAATTATCATACACATTATACACTTCATTTTCTATATACCACGGGATATGTTTTGCGGTAAAGTCGCCCGCTACCCTTATCTGTAGATCAATTCCCGATTCTATATTCGTCTTGTTCATCAAGCAAAATGTGGTGTCTATATCTGCTTTATATATTTCGTATTCGTCATCCTCTATTTTATTCTCCCAAAACCGCGATTCCCATTCGCGAATAGACATATCCGCTAAATATTCCCTAGTAGGATAAAACTGATCGTGGTCTGTTATATCTAGAGCGAAACCGATTTTAGACGTTTTATATTTATCCGACAGGGACGCGAGTATTTCAATAAAATTACTAGGAATATTTGGATTCAATTTTAAATCAGGGTCTGTGATAATGTATTTATCGGGCAAAAGGTCGTAGATGTGGTAATTATTGGTAGGTGTAATCCACGGACCGAAGTTTCCTATATTGTTTATGACACGGACATCCACATTATTTAGATAGGCGATCGTGTCGGCACACGTGCTCGTATTATTCAAAATTATAATATTTTCATAATATTCCTTATTGATACTTGCGATTTGTTTCAACGTATTCTCAACATACCTGTAATTATTATAACATATGATAACAATAGGGATATTCATTTCATTACAAATATATTAAATATTGTCTTTATATCTGCGATTATATTGGCATCTAAATATTATTCGGATTAAATAATCAGGGATGTTTTCTTTATTCTTCACCTTCCTAACCTATATTACGATGCCATTCCGATTTCTATTATTTACTGCGATGATGATCCTTTCTATTCACGTTTTACAGCCGCTGACAAACGAGAGCAACATTATATGTGGGATCTTGTGGTTCGCGAAAATATTTATGTATCTCCTTTCATTCAATATCAATGTATCCAAAGAGGACTTGGTGAAATATATGGAATATCTGTATAGTGACAAGAAGTTCATTTGCACATTCAATCACACGACGCTTGTGGATGGCTTTGTGCTCATCAGTACGTTTCCGCGATCATCCTATTTAATCCTCAAAGTGATCATCTATGCGACGATCGGATACACTGACAAGATCAACGACCAACTGGGGAATATATTCGTAGAAAAAGGGACGACCAGCAAAAAAATAAAAGAACGTGTGGAAGGTAGGAAATCAGGTGACAAGGTGCTATTTATTGCTCCAGGTTCAGGGAATACTTCTACAATACCAGGTAGTATCACGGAATTCACAAGCAACGGGGCGTTTGTCCATAAATATCCTATATTGCCGATTGTGGTGAAATATGAAGACGAATCATTACATTATAACCACGACAACGGTGAATCAATGCTTCACTCGTGTTTGAAGTTATTCCTTGTGAAAGATTACAATATCAATATAAAGGTATGTGATATGGTGGAATATAAAGAGGACGAGACAATTGATGAATACAAGGGTCGTGTATATGAGATTATGAACGAAACATACAAGAAGATGTAAAATACATAAAAAGATAAGTAGTATTTAATAATATGAATAAACAACTGAGTATTATTGTTGCGTCAAGTTTAGAATATGGCATAGGGTATGAGAACAAGTTATGCTGGAATATCCCAAATGAATTGAAGCATTTTAGGGATATTACGATGCGTCGCCACGACAAGAGTAAGAAAAACTGTATAATAATGGGTAAAAATACGTGGTATTCTTTACCGAATGCTCCATCGCCATTGAAAGATCGTGTCAATATTATAATATCAGAGAACGAATACGACAAAATTGAAAAAGAGATCGCTGTTGCTGATATGACAGATACTCACGTTTTTAGAACGATTGAAGACGCATTGCGATATATAGAGTGTGACGATGTGATTGAATCCTCTTTTATTATTGGCGGCGCCCAGTTATACAATACATTTCTAGAAAAGTATATAAGGAGAATTCATTCTATCTATTGGTCAATCGTATATGGCAAGAATTACATTTGTGATCGTTTCATTGATTCCAATATCATTTATAATCATTTTAGTTTTTTGAAAGAGGATATTATAATCAATGATAAATACGTGTCTATGTATGGGGTGAATAAAAACAATTTAAATATGACTCATATTATAGACGAACCACCCGATTAGAGAAGCAGTTGGCAAAGGAGGTTCTCTATATATAGGGGTTCCTTACATTTGTTCGTTTGTGAAAGTAGATAATCTATTTCAACGCCGATTTGAATGATATCGCATTTCAATTTATTTTTGTCGTGGTATCCTCTGATATTTACATAGTGGTTTCCAAAATCTACGAGACGAAGAAAGTCTTGGACGATTTGTAATATGGAAATATTAAATTGACAGCATTTATAGGAGAGTCCGCGTATATCTTCTAAGTTATTTTTGTTTTTATTGAAACCCTTTATAAACTCTACGAAAGGTGGGAAATGGAGTTCTACAAACTCTTTTGTCAATAGTTCGGCGGATGCTGGGTGCCTCTCAATTTCCGAAAGAAAGAGTGCTTTGATGATGTTTCGCGGTTTCGTTTCAAATAGGTGGTCATTCATAGAGATCTGTAAATAATCCCTAAATATCGTTTGTATTTCTGCGAATGTGAAGAGAGGTATCCTGAATCTACTGAAACGACTCTTTACAGGTGCTTCAATTCGCGTGATATAGTGTGTCGTGCAAATGAATACCACGTTATGCGAGAATTTTTCTAGAATGATTCGGAATTCACAAAATAACGACGAAAGCAAGTCTATATGTTTGATGACGATCACGTGTTTTTTCATTTTGACATTTTTTGAACTTATAATATGAAGTAGAAATGGGGTAATCTTTTCTATATTTTTAATATTTTCTGGGTTCATTAGGTCTATTTCTATATAATACTGGTTTTCAACGTATATTATGTTTTTTTCCCATATATGTTCTGTCTTATTAAAAGACGCTGTAATATTGAGCATCTGTGTCAATACGATGTTTAAAAAGGTGTCAATAGGAAAACCGATTGGTGTATAGAGCAGTTTATTATTTGGCGAGAGCAGTATATGATCTACAATTAAGCGATACGTATCATTATCTCTTATAATATCAGGGAAGACTTCTTCTAACGTATCCCATACTGTTTTCATAATTGAATATAAAGAATATGTAATCATTATATAATATGTAATTTATGAATGTATGCTGAAGCACTTAATTTGAATATTGAGAATATAGATAAATATACGCGTGAGGAGGTTAAGAATATCTATAAAAAAATAGCTTTGGAATGCCATCCGGATAAATTAACGAATGTTAGCGACGAGGAAGAGCGAAATGTCAAGATTGAGAGATTTAAAAATGCGACCATTGGATATAAGAAAGCGATGGAAGATTTTGACAATTATGGGATGTTGAAATTTTGTGGAACTGATTATAATTTTGACAATTTAGCGGACGACTTTGAGATCTATAATAGTTTTGATTTGAATTTTTGGAAGAATACATATGACGAGATCTTCAAAGACAAGGAAAAGATTAAAAATACCTTTATAGATGTCGCGAGTTATTTCTTCAAAAAGAAGAATTATTATAAACCATCCACGAAGATTGTCAAGCACAATATAAATTTGCCAATCACATACTATGATCTATGTGTGCAAAACAAAAGGAAACTTCGTATTTTGCTTAAAAACGTGAAGGAACCCGTCTATATATCCTTGTGTTGTAAGAACGACTACCCGTGTTTAACAAGGCAATACATAGATGACGATAGCATAGAACACGAAATCATTATCCAAATGATTCTCAGCGAAGACGGTGAATACGGCGATACGATTGATGGCGGTGAAGCGGACGAAGTAGGATACAGCACTAAATATACCCATAGTTTTCTTCCTACGCGTGCGATAGATTTACATACTGTGATTGGCATTAATATTGTGGAGTATTTGACAGGAGGAATACGGACAATCAAGTATGTTGATGATACTACATTGGATATTCATATCCTACCTTTTAATACGACGGATATCCTTGTTCAAGACAAGGGGTTGCTTGGTGGAAACTTACATATCAAAGTAGAATTCCGGAATATTGTGTTGAAAGATTGGAAGAAGATCAGCGAAAAGAAGAGGGCGCGTGTGATCCATTTAATGTCAAAGATGTATCTATAGAGAGTATATAAAGGATATACTATTTATTTATAAAATTACAAATTATGAAAGCATATTTTAACGGATTCTGGGACGGGTTTTATGTGAAGGACAACCCTATCCCTCTGGAGTTATTCATCCGTTTATTAGGAGATGTATATAACGAGGAGATTACGGATACGTTTAATATTGACGAAGCAGATATCTTAGTAGAAAGCGTATTTACGAACACCACGTATATTAAATATAAACCGTGGAAAGCGTCCTTTTTATATACGGGCGAATCCTATTATGCGAACTGTATGTTAAATCATCTATCGTCTTACACGTGTATACTGGGTTATAATTGCACGACAAGCAACTACGTTGAATTTCCGTTTTATCTTATGTATCTAACGTCATACCCTGATATGACATTTGAACCTGTGAAAACTGTTCCAAATCACTATACGTCAGCTGTGATATCAAATGGTTCTTTAAACGAACGTACGAGGTTCTTGGACAGGTTAGAACAGCGGATGCCTGTAATCTATGGTGGAACGTATAAAAATAATATTGGGGGCAAATTGGTTGGCAATTTTGCGTCAGATAATCTAACAGGTCTTTATAAAAATACGAAATTTGTGATCACAATGGAAAATACGAGGATCGGTCATTATATTACGGAGAAGATTATCAACGGATTCAAAGCAGGTGTGGTTCCTATTTATTGGGGGTCGCAACACATCGCCGAACATTTCAATAGCAAACGCTATTTGACACTGGCTGATACAAGTGAAGAGGAAATGAATCGCGTCATTGATAGAATGGTGAATATGAGCGACGAAGAATATTTAAAAATGGTGAATGAACCGATTTTTAATCCGGGTGTAAATCCTGAAATTCTTTACAAGCGAGCTATCGCTGATATTCAAAAATTAGTAATAAAAACGTAAAAATTGATTGTATTTCGTAACCATTATAAATTATATAAACAATAACTAACATATACATACAGTAGTGATAGTCTTCACGATATCAGTATCCTGTAGTAGGATACATTCCAGCAATTAACAATTATGCCTATAAGTATTCTGTAGTAGGATACATTCCAGCAACTTTTAAAGATATATGATAGTCTTCACGATATCAGTATCCTGTATAGGATACATTCCAGCAACTTTTAAAGATATATGATAGTCTTCACGATATCAGTATCCTGTATAGGATACATTCCAGCAACTTTTAAAGATATATGATGATAGTCTTCACGATATCAGTATCCTGTATAGGATACATCCAGCTATCTTCCAAATCATAAAAAGATTATATTTATATAAAATATTATGTGTATTAGTGTGTTGTATATGATTACATTATTTTTATAAATTATATATTCAATATATTCGTTTTTATATTTTCTACATTTCGCGTATGGATATTTTGTAATATATTTCGTGATACTATTATCTTTTTTATTTATTTGATGATTATTATGTATATATCTTATACATCTATATCGTTCATTTTTGAAGTATTCTCTCGCGTAATGATTGATATCATAATGGACCTTATCTATAATAAGGTAGTTTGATATACAATATGTTATGAGAATGACCAGTAATTTTTTTATTATCATTATAATACTTAAATATAAAAACAAATTTTATTGTCCGTATGACTACTTATATGGAACATTATCGTCTTCGTGGATCTCCTTGCGTTCGTCCTTGCGTTCGTCCTCGTGGTTGTCCTTGCGTTTGTCTTCGTGGATCTCCTTGCGTTTGTCCTCGTGGATCTCCTTGCGTTTGTCCTCGTGGTTGTCCTTGCGTTTGTCCTCGTGGATCTCCTTGCGTTCGTCTTCGTGGATCTCCTTGGTGTTGTGAACTATATTGCGATATATCTGGTGTTATATCTTTTTTTACCAAACTACATAATATTTCCTCATCAACCTTTCTTATATAAGGGATATTCCGTTTATCTTTTGTAATATCATTTTCACCTATCATAATTTTGAATATATCAAGTAGTATTCTATATAATTTATTATTGATAAAATTGACTAAAATAGCAGATATACTTTCGCTGATAGTATGATCATCCGGATTCAAAACATTATTAGACGTAGCACTAGATACTTTTTGCACCCATTTAGTTCCATTTAATATGTAATAATTTTTAAACTGGGCGAATCCACGTTCTATAGCATCTAATTCAAGATTTTTCCAGTTTTCAAAAATATTATCCCGATAAAGACTTATAAATTTAATCACATCTTTAATTGAACCCGCAATTAAATAGATGTGTCCCAATTGATCAAATGTGTGACTTTTAGGAACTATTTTATAATCATTCATCAAGATATTATCAGCAGTTATATGAATATGTGTCATTACTTCCTTTTTACTATTAATCATTATCAAAGGTGCAAAAAATTGCGTTATATGAATGGGAATCTCAATCCATAATTTATTATTTCTAGAGTCAACCCAAGTGGAAACACTGAAAAGAAATTTGAAAATTATAATACGTCCTTCAGTGATTTTTATAAACGGTTTAATACAAACAATTTTATTATTAAAAATATACGTGTATTCGAGATTACATATATCATTATATGTTTTCATTTTAGTGGTAATGAATTCATTAATTAATACATTGATTTTCTTTAGTTCATCAAGATCATCTGTACTTTTAACATTAATTGGTATATACTCATCTTTAAACTTTACAGATTCTTCAAATTTTCCTCCGCCCTTTCCGTAAAAAACATATAATACCCCCTTTTTTTTCTTAATGGAAGTTTCCCTTTCCTTAAAACTCTTTAATTTCACAAACTCGCCCTTGTATTTAACATATTTTGTTTTCGTAACTGTCCCTTTCGCTTTCCCTCTTACATATATATTCCTTGTTTTACTAAGAACTGTTTCTTTACCACAAAGAATAAAATCCTTCGTTTTCATTTACTCTAATAAGAAAAAATATAAAAATAATAAATCATAGATTTTTAAATATTTACTTACGCATTCTGTCACGGATCGCTACAAGGTTCAAATCGCATACGCGATAATACTCCTTCCTCTTATTGGACAATATCCTCTCTATAATATATGGCAGCCGTCCCTCTTCCAGTTCCTGTAATGCGATGTTGCGAAGTTCCATATTGCTACCAATTACTAATTTGCTAGCACCCATATTTATAAAAGGCGGGGCACCAGATGCCAATTGCTGGGTTCGCATACCCATAATTTTATCAAATTCATAAATTGTCATAATTGGTTTGGATATCCTATCCTCTTTATCTAGTAAATCATTGATTTTACTTACATCTTCAATATTTGCGGGTTTATAGATAAGCGTCATTTGGCGGTTGAATGTCTATTCTATTAGTATCATTTTTTATTTTTATATCTTAGTTGGGATTCACCTGTTTCCAAGTTTTCCCGCAATTTTCGCATACATAGAGATACTTCATATTCTTCGAATCATATTTAATATAGATGATTTGCTTATTCGCGTTCTCCTGGACACACGTATCATTCGCGCAAGAAATGTGCGGGTCGTTAATGCGACGCAACGTAGGGTCAAAGCGTAGATATTTATTTACGTGCTGATTGTATAATAGGTCGTCTTCGCTATAAATCGTCTTTGAAATCTTAATTGCACACTTTGCGTTCGTTTCTACTTTTTCAAACTCGCAATGCTTACAATATTTCACAAGCATATTTTGTGCGTTTGACTTGACATAAAGCATGTTATCGCATATTTCGCAGAATTCCATTTTATTATAGTTATAAGAAAATAATACGCTTTATATAATCAATTTTTATTTACATACTCTACTCCATCTCTTTATTATACCCAGACATTGAGCATATCGCCAGCATTGATTGTTTTTATTTCTAAAAGCGTATCGCATTCTTGTTGCGTAGGTTCTTCCAGTTTCTTGTAATATACTCGCATCGCCACAAGCGGAACGTGATAGTCCTGGTTTTTATACTTGGCAATCCTATAATTATCCAGATATTCTACAACAGATATAGGAAAGTTCATCCATACAATAGATACGTGATACGATGCCTTCTTTGCTGCTGTTATCCATTTCGCCCGCGTCTCCTTCGTAGGATTCGTGTTATCAATCACAATACTACGCCCTTCTTTTATTCCCGCAATAAATGCCGTCTCTGCTACTTTGTCGGTCTTCATTGTGTCCTTATTGATGCGGAGAAACCCCTTCTTTTCTAACTCTTGTGAATAATAAGACTTCCCGCTTGCGGGTGATCCAACCATCACGACGAGATGCTTTGACGATGCGCTTAATGGCGGTAAACTATGAACGGTGTTGGACACCCATTTTGTTAGCGGATGCTCCGTGGATTCAATCTTCGCAAACTTTGTATCTTGAACGCCTAAGAAGAAAGCATCCGTATGGATAAACCTTATGTTTGTATTTCTGGCAAAATATAGATCCGCTTCGCTGTCGCCTATAAATACACTAGAACGCATGTCAATATTCTTTGAGTCTTTAAATATATACTCAATCAGAACTTCCCATAACCCGAGTTGCGGTTTCCTATAATACATATCGCTATGCCCAGATATAAACACAAAGGGTAGTTGCAAGTCATCGTATATCATAGTTGCCTTTGTTTTCACTTCATCTCCAGACATCTTCTTTTGATTGCTAACAATCACAATTTCATAACCCTTATTATACATGTCTTTCAGTTTTGGAACGATCGCGTTGTTTTTCCACATCCAATCGTCAAGCGACTTAGGGAATACGTGCTTTCCTTTTGGTGTTATAAGAGTATGGTCAAGGTCGGCAAATAGAACTTTAACACCATCGCCTTTCACAGGGCGAAATTGATTCTGAAACGTTATAAGAGTAAATCGGTCTTCGCCACTTGGCAACTCCTTAAATATGTTAGGTGTCTCGTTAGACGACATAGATGGTATAGAAATTGAAGAACTCTTTGAATGGCGAGATGGTATAGGCGATTGTATTATAGGTGGTTGTATTATAGGTTGTTGTATTATAGGTGGTTGTATTATAGGTTGTTGTATTATAGGTTGTTGTATTATAGGCGATGGTTTAGGTATCGGTATAGGCGATTGTATTATAGGTGGTTGTATAGGCGATGGTTTAGGTATCGGTACAACATTCTTCTTTGGTTGCTTAGGGATATTAATACAACGTTTTGTTATCGGGTTCCTTATCTTACCATCAGGACAATCTTTCAGTTCTTTCGGTTCTTTTGGAACTTTCGGTTCTTTTGTAACTTTCGGTTCTTTTGGAACTTTCGGTTCTTTTGGAACTTTCGGTTCTTTTGGAACTTTCGGTTCTTTTGGAACTTTCGGCAGAACAATCGGTTCATTATGTATAATAGGAGGTGGTGTGTCATTCTTCTGTGGTATTGGTGTATCAAATACGCTGTTATCGCGAAGAATAATAGGAACACCTAAACTTTTCGCTTTCTCTACTTTACCGCTAGTGTCATTTAAATCGGCGACGACAAGATAATCGGTGTTTTTACTAACGGACGTTTTTATAAAACCGCCCATACGAACAATATATGCTTCCAAATCCTTGTCACGAAACCCTGTGAAAACAAAGGATTTGTCAAGTATATTTGCGTTTCGTATGCTAGAAGTCTTTTTTGCGGGAGCATTAACATTCGCATCTGTATCGTTGCCTTTACACTTAATCCCTAAGTTATCATAAAAGTCATAAAATTTTGGCAAATTCGTCAAAAACAACTTTGCGGATGTTTCGGCAATACCATCAACGCTTGTCAAATCGCTTAGCGTCAGTTTCGCGGTAATCGCCCGATTCTTTTTATCGTGAATTAGTATTGACGGGTAAGCGTCCGTAATTAATTTAATCTTTTTATAACTGAACCCGCGTCCCATAATATTAGAGGCATCCATTAGAATTAAACAATCCATATTTTTTAATTCGGCTAAGGCGCTCAAAATATTTGTAGCGGTCTTCTCTTTGAATCCATCCACCTTTAACAAGTCTGCTTTCGTGATGTTCGCAATCTTCTTGATATTGTCAAAACCGGCGTCGTATATCTTCGCTATATTTCCAGGTCCCATATTCTCAATACTCGCGGTTTTCATAAAATAAATCAGGTTTTTAATGTCAAAGTCACGGTTTTTGTCACCCTCCTGATTAAGCATAATAATATCCACACGCGTATCATTCCATTTGTAATTCACGCCTTCTACACCGGGCATACTAGGAAAACCATTTGCGGACGGTGTAAGAACACTGTGTATATGTGGGATAACATTGCCAGAACGAATGATGATGATACGCGATCCAGGTCCTACTACGTTCTTCACAATATAAGAGGCGTTAAACCCGGTCGCCTGTTTAATCTTGACGCCGTCTAAATCAATCTCATTAAACATCACAGTTGGTTTCATATACATATCCTTTGATACGTTCCATTCCACTTTGGATACGATGACTTCCACTTGTTCGAGCGTGTGGATGGATTTAAACGCAAAGGCGTGTTCGGGGTTCTTGCCTTTTTCAATCTCGTAATATTTGGTTACCTCCTCAACAACGATGCCGTCAATCACATACTCGCTTTCCACACGGCGTTTCTCTAATATTTTAGAGAGGGTTTCTAATTTCAAGAAACGAGTCCCTGTGCTATACACCGTATGAAACATCAAGTTATCAACTTTATCAATACCGTCGATGAGTTTCGGATGAACGAGCGAATACGCAACAAAATCTATCCTTGTCAATATATCTTTGTTGAGGATGTCGCTATTGATAGCACCCGCCACGGTATTACGAGGGTTCGCCCCTTGCTTCCCGATCTTTCCCAGTTCTTCCCAATTCTCCTTTGAAATAATCAATTCACCTCGAACAGCAATCTCGGTATTGTCCCAAAGCCCGAATATTTGAAGGTCATTTCCGTGTCGTATCGGCGGAATGTCATTTATATAACCCAGAAGATGCGATATATCTTGTCCTTCTGTGCCGTTCCCACGTGTATACATCTTGATTTTCCCAGACGTATATACAAGCATACAACTGACACCGTCTAACTTATCACTAATCCTATAATACCCCTGAAACTTTTCCTTATATTTCGTAATTTCTTCTTCGCTATCCTTAATCTTATTGAGCGAACCCATATAATACGGGAGGACTACTTTGTTCTTCACGTCCGCCCCAATGCGTTTAAAGTAGGCGTCCTTGGGATACTTGGTTTTCACGTAGTCTTTAATGAGGTCGTAGATGTCGTCGCTGATTACAATTCCGGTTGTGTCGTTGCTAAAAAACGCATCGTCTGCTTTCATAAGGAAGGCGATGATGTCCGCCTTCTTGTTCTTTTTGATAAATCCCATAGGGTCTTTGTTGATGGCTTCAATATCAAAGTTCATTTTAATTATTTCTATTATTATATTATATAATTCTATTCATATCATTTTTCCAAAAAATATATATAAAAATAAGGGATTATAGATAAATAGGGATAGAGATGCTGAAACAACTAACGTCATTTTATTACTTCTATGAAACCGATATTGTTAAGACGGATACAATGCCGTCGTCTGTGATTTCAGAGATAGACTGATAGACTGTCCGCATCTGATTCTGATTCAATTTATTTTTTATTTCGTTTTTTGATTCTGTAAGACGCAACTATTATTTTCATAGTCGCTTGGCATAAAAGAATGTAAAGCCCCTTCATCGTCTTTGAAGGATTCACGTTGTAGCCGTTTGCTATATTTAAAATTAACTTTGGTGATTCGATTGCTATCATACAACGAGAGGATGACGGTCTGTAAAGGTGCGTCGCCCCATCTACAATAATATATATACCCTTGTTCGTCGATTTTATGGACGATGTCTTGTATTTCTGGCGTATTCCAAGTATCGACACTAACAATATTAAAATTATTGTAATACATAAAAGGCATATTCAGTTTCACTGTATCCTCTGTATATTCTTCGTTATGAATGGCGTTGTAGAGTTTCTTGAAGTTGTTAAAGTATCCGCTATCGCTCGACAGCGAATGTTCCACAAATAATTCGCCGATTTTATCCTTATTCTCTTTATCTTTGTAATGATTGACAAAGAACTCCTTCATCCCGTAATTGCAAAGGCTACAATCAAGGTGTATGATGTTCGACATATAAATATAATCCTTGTCCCTCATCAATTCGAACAAGTCATATTTAATCGGCTCTTCGATGATACTATCGTCGTCGATACGCATCACATAGTCATAGCCAGTCGTATATTTATAAAAGTTTTTCAGCCAAAAACTACACATCGAGCGATATTTTTGATTACGCCAATAGGGAACGATGCGAAGGTCGATTATACGATTCATCTTGTCGATGTCTATATGCGACGGAATAGAAAAGTCGTCCGAGTCGATTTCCTTGAATGTTAATAAACTTCGGCATTCGCTTCGTATCCCTGTGAGTATCTCGTTCTTCGCTTCATCCGTATAGTCGCCTTCGTGTAGTATGATAACAGGGTATTTATACTTGGCATTAAAGTTTTTAAAAAGAAAATAAAGACTGGTCTTCAAATATACCTTGCGTTCGATTGTGTTCTGTGTTAATATAAAAATCCCTGCCTTAATCATCGTATCTATGCGTATATCGTATTTATATACTAAATAAGACGTAAGTTTTATATACTATCATTTATCTTATATCTTCTTGATATCCGCAATTTCCTTTGTTGCGATTATCGTATTGACTTCTGTATCTCGAATAGGTATCTTGATTTCGACATTGCGGATTGTGTTATCGTTAGGCTTCACGTCGGCTTTGCCTTTGTCGCTGTTGCAACTGCCATCTCTATTATGGATGCCATAGAGTTTATATTTATTATACAGTTTAAATATCTTCAAGTCTGCGTCGCTAATCGCTTCATTGAAGTAGGCGAAACTATACAAGACGATTTCGCAACTCTTGTTCTTATTAATTACAAAGGGTTCTTTTCCAATATTGATACTCTTGTCGTTATTCCTTTTAAACTCATACTTCGTGTTATTCAAATGAAACACTACATTCTCTTTATTCATCATCAACCCAAAAAACGTGATGTCTCGCTTTAACGTCTCCATATTGATATCATTGATATTATATACGCTGTCGTCGATTATTATCTCGATGGTGTATAATTTCTCGAAATACGAGAGTTTGTAGGACTTCTGTTCCTTCGCCTTGTTCGAGAGGATGTCGTAGTTCTCATAGTAATGATAGTTATTCAATAAGTTGATGCTTTTATTGATATCGTTCTTATCGAACTCCTTATCGTTCTCGTCATTATTGTCATTGATGTCATTATTGACATTATAGTAGTTGTTATTGTTAAACTCATTGTCCTTGATGTTAATCACGATGTTTTTGTTATCAACCCCGTAAATGATAAAGAGATTATTCTTCGTGCGATGGAACTGCTTGTGCATAAACATAAACAATATCGAAAACTTGCTTATTTCCTTTT